>Ga0105050_10000507_pt1 | contig 60497 bp, 54 predicted proteins | sample FRY01_FD_78088 | JGI IMG/M metagenome (GOLD analysis project Ga0105050, IMG submission 78088) | Freshwater microbial communities from Lake Fryxell liftoff mats and glacier meltwater in Antarctica - FRY-01 | ecosystem: Environmental > Aquatic > Freshwater > Ice > Glacier meltwater ...
AGCGGTCCATTTTTCCCCGATTTCTCGTTGCATGGTTCCACCATGCGCCTCGAAATCGCGAAAAACTGTCCTCGCTCTCCCACTCGGCTCGCTACGATCGCTCAAGTCCGACAGACTCCTAGCCCGGTCTATTCATGAATCTTCTGCTGCGGCTACCGATAGTCGTGAAAACACAGCGCGTGCTCCTTCCAGGTACTCGCCGTACTGCTCGTACGACTGCGCGCCTGCAAGGGCGCGCCACTCTGTCTTTTCGCGCATCTCGTCACTGGCGACGAACCTTCATGAATAGTCCGGGCTAGCCTCACAAACGCATGGACGCAGCGTACCGTGAAAGCCAGAGGTCGCGAAGCGCTATCGAACTGCGCGATGAGCGCATCAGTGCTGGCATGCCAGCCCGGTATCCCTGCCATGAAACACACCATCCTGGTCCGCAGCAGTGTCTTCGGGCCGTCGCATGCGACCTGCGCGACTTCCTGCGCAGAGTGCATGTTGCCCGATCGGGCGTCGAGACCCGATTGGCACCAGGCGCCTTTACCGCAGAACCGGGAGGAAGTGATTCAGCTTACCTTCGATCCCTGCCGCGCCAGCAGCGATGCTGGTGGGCTGAAGCGGTCAAACGGTGCCTGCTCCCAGAACGACTTGAACACCGGCGAACGGTAAATTCCCTGGTTGAGGTCGTTTGTTTGCACCCACTTGTGCAGACCCGCGAGCGAACGCACTTCTTTCGAGGAGACTCGACGAATAATGTGCTCTGGGCCAAGTTCCCGTGGATGAGTCAGGCCGGCTGCGGCGACCAGTTCCTTCAGTGTTTCCAGCGTCGTTTTGTGGAAGTCGTGCACACGATCTGCCTTCTCGGAGACCACAAGTGCGCGCATACGGCGCGGGTCCTGCGTAGTGACTCCGGTCGGGCACTTCCCCGTATGACAGGTCTGTGCCTGCAAGCAGCCAAGCGCAAACATGAAGCCACGGGCTGCATTACACCAGTCCGCGCCGATTGCGAGCGTTCGAGCGATGTCAAAAGCGCTGATGATTTTGCCACTTGCGCCGACCCGGATCTCATTGCGCAGGCCGGCCCCAACAAGTGCGTTATGCACCAGCATCAGACCTTCGCGCAGCGGTGTGCCGACGTGGTCGGAAAACTCAATTGGCGCAGCGCCAGTGCCGCCTTCACCACCATCGACAACGACAAAATCAGGCAGAATTCTGGTGTGCTGCATCGCCTTGACAATCGAAAACCATTCCCACGGATGACCTATTGCGAGCTTGAAGCCGACTGGCTTGCCGCCGGACAGCTCCCGTAACGTTGCGATGAATTCAAGAAGTCCTACCGGCGTACTGAACGCCGAATGACGGGCGGGCGAAATGCAATCGATACCTTCCGCTATGCCTCGTGCCGCAGCAATTTCAGCGGTGACCTTCGAAGCGGGCAACAAGCCTCCGTGACCAGGTTTTGCGCCTTGAGAGAGCTTGATTTCGATCATCTTCACCTGATCGCTCGCCGCGTTTTCGCTGAACCGCACAGGATCAAATCGACCCTGTTGGTCGCGACAGCCAAAGTAGCCGCTACCAATTTCCCAGACGAGATCACCGCCCCGTTCGCGGTGCCACTTCGAGATCGAACCTTCGCCAGTGTCGTGGAAAAAGCCGCCACGCCGTGCGCCTTCGTTCAACGCCAGAATCGCGTTGGCGGAGAGCGAACCGAAACTCATTGCCGAAATGTTGAATACGCTCGCCGAATAGGGTTTTGCGCAGCGGCCTTCACCAACCATGATTCGAAAGTCGTGACTGCCGATCATTGCTGGTGTCACGGAATGATTGATCCATTCGTATTGCGGCTCGTACACGTTTCGCTGCGTGCCGAAGGGTCGCTTGTCGACGACACCTTTGGCACGTTGATAGGCGAGCGAACGTTCCGACCGCGAGAACGGAATGGCGTCAGTGTCGGACTCGATAAAATACTGGCGAATCTCTGGCCGCAGATACTCGAGGAAATACCTCAGGTGGCCAATCACCGGATAGTTGCGACGGATCGCATGCCTGGTCTGCAGGAAGTCCCATAACCCGACCAGGGTCACCGTTCCGAACAGCACCGCCGCCACGAGCCACCCGAGCGAATACCGGGATAGCGCAAGACACGCCAATGCCAGCACCGCGACTATTCCCCAGGCCCAATACCTTTGTGGAATGATCAGTTCGCCACTATCGCTCATGAATCCCCCATTCGTGGAATCAGCGTCGAATAACAAACCTGGCTGGAGCGCCAGGCACTTCCCCGAACGGATTGTGCATGATCCAGTGCCATCGTCACGCTGATTCAGTTCGAGCGTGTTGCACTCAACCCCGACATCTGTCCGACCGGTGCAAGCGCATTGCTCGTGACCAGTAACTACTCGTGAGCATCGACGTGCAGCGCGAACGGCTCCCCGCGAACGTTGTGCCCGGCTGCTGAAACTTGCGCAAGCCGAACGTACGGCTTGCGAGTTGCAACTTTCGCCGCAGTTGCGTCATTGACGGTGCAATCGCTGGTGCCGACAGCGTGCCCTACAGCAACTGATGGGGCCAGACCCAGCTCAAGGATGACCGGTGCACGGTCAACTGCGAGTGCATCGAGATCTCCGCGCCCCCCCCCTGGCCTGACTTCCCGTGGTTGCGTTCGTCTGACATCACCACGTCCAACCCCTGTTCCAAAGGCTCAATGTTCGGGAGCAAGGCTGGAGCAATTTGCCAGCAGGTATGTGAGTCGACTATCAGCGGCGATACTTCGACAGATCGATCCCCGGCCGGCGTGCTTCAACACCCGCAATAGTTGTGTCGGTCCAGTGCGCATGGCCGGGTGGCGGAAAGCCGAACAGATCGTGTTCGCGGAGCGTTGCATTGACGAGTACGTCACGCCAGCCGTCGGGCAATGCGCGTCCTGGCCACGAAACCTTTCCGGCCCACGGGTGGCCGCGCACCTGATAGTCGGCGAGCATCGCAAATCGCGAACGGCCCGAGGCTGCAAATCCGGAGCAGTGGTGCAGGACACCGGTGCGATAAATCAGCAACGTGCCGGCCGGTCCGGTGATCGGAACTTCAACATCTGCAAAGGCGCCGGGCTGCTGTTCACGCGGCGTAAAGGGCGCGGTTGGCAGATAACGCCATCCCTTGCGACAGCATTTGATCGACGTCGACGTCATGTTCGGGGGACCGACAATATGCACCGACCCCGGTGTACTCCTGACCTTGTCTCAAGAGGGGCGGGCAATTGCAACTCCTGCTCTGCGCAAAAACTGCAACGCGACCAGCGCACCTTTTGGAGTGATTCCTGATAACTGCGCGATCGTGTGCTGGCAGAATGGCTATCTTGCCTCCCTCAGCCGATCCTTCTTGCTCTTGCGTTTACCCTTGATTCCGCCATTGCCAGCTACAGGCAGCGGAGCAGTCTCATCCGGCTCGAAACCGGGGATGACTTCGCGAGCCAGCGTCAGTGACTGACGTTTCTCGATCAGACGAAAGTGTGCCGCACCTTCCAACGTGACGAAGCTCACTGCCACACCAGCCGCTCCGGCACGTCCGGTGCGGCCGATACGATGCAGGTAATCGTCAGTTGAACGTGGCAGGTCGTAGTTCACGACCGCCGGCAGATCAACGATATCGATACCACGCCCGGCGAGATCGGTTGCGACCAAAACCTGTAGCCTGCCTGCCCTGAAATCCGCCAGCGCATCCATGCGCGCGCCCTGACTGAGATCACCATGCAAAGCCGAGGCCTTCAGCCCGGCTCGTCGCAGCTTCTCCGCCACATGCTCAGTGCTGTAACGTGTCGCAGTGAAAACCAGTGTACGCAACCAACCATGCCGCTCGACAAGATGACGCAACAATTGAGTACGACGGGCCTTGTCAACCTGGATGGCGCGCTGTTCGATACGCGGCGTTGTTTCTGCGCTCTCGGGTACATCGATACGCAGCGGATCCTGTAATAGTTGCTCAGCGAGCGTGTGGACGGCAGCAGGAAACGTGGCCGAGAACAGCAGGTTCTGGCGCTTGACCGGCAGGGCTGCAAGAACCCGCGCAAGTTCGTCGGCGAAACCCAGCTCGAACAAACGATCAGCTTCATCCAGCACGAGGGTACTGAGTGCATGCAGACGCAGCGCATTGTGCGCCAGCAGATCAAGCAGACGGCCGGGTGTCGCGATCAGGATGTCGGCTCCACCGCGCAGCACCATCATCTGCGGATTGATTGAGACACCACCGAACACGGTCAGCACTTTCATGCGACGTGGTGCGAACCGCGCGTACTCTTCACAAGCGGCGCCGACCTGGGCGGCGAGCTCGCGCGTGGGTACGAGTATCAATGCCTGCAGTGGCTCGCCAGCTGCGCGGGTTGCACATCGTTCGATGATCGGCAGGGCAAAGGCGGCCGTTTTGCCTGAGCCCGTCTGCGCGCAGGCCCACACATCGCGGCCTGCGAGGATTGCAGGAATAGCGGCCAATTGTACCGCCGTGGGCGTGACATAACCGCGAGCGCTGGCTGCCCATTGCCCGGCAGGGTTGAGCCCTGTGTCTGCGAAATCCATCACTAGATCTCCAATTCGCGCACACGGAAACTTCGACCCTTGATCTTGCCCGCGCGCAAACCACTGAGCGCCTGGGCTCGCGCGCTGCGCGCGATCGCCACATAGGTACGGGTGGCAAAAACATCTATCTTGCCAACCACCTCGGCCGACAGACCGGCGCTGCCAGTCAGCGCACCGAGCAGATCACCGGGGCGTAGTTTGTCCTGGCGCCCTGCATCCACGACCAGAGTCACGAATGGCGCTGGTGTGGGATGGCCCACCGGCGCCGTCAGCTGGCCCCAATGCAGTGCCGCATCGATGCCATCGGCAATGGCACTCAGGCGACCGGCTTCACTGCTCGAGCACAGACTCAAGGCCAGTCCACTGCGCCCGGCACGACCGGTGCGACCGATACGATGCAGATGCGTATCGGCGTCATTCGCCAGGTCGTAATTCACCACCATCGCCAGATCCGCGATATCTAGCCCGCGAGCCGCCACGTCCGAAGCTACCAGCACTGTGCAACTGCGATTGGCAAGGCGCACCAGCATCTCTTCGCGCTCACGCTGATCAAGTTCACCATGCAGCGCCAATACCGCAAATCCATGCCGCGTGAGTTCAGCTGCAACACTGCGCACTGCCTGACGCGTATTGCAGAACACCACCGCCGATTCCGGCTGGTACTCAAGTAACAAGGCACGCAACGCAGGCAATTTCTGTTCGGCTTCGACACTGAAAAATTGCTGGTCGATATGTGGTCGTGTGTCCTCACCTTCGATGCTGACATCCAGCGGGCTGCGTTGCAGCCGACGGCTGATGGCGCGGATTTGTGCGGGGATGGTGGCTGAGAACAGCAAGGTCTGGCGATCTTCCGGGACAGCCTTCACCACGATTTCGATGGACTCGGCAAACCCCATGTCGAGCAAGCGATCAACTTCGTCCAATACCAGGACCTTGACCGCCTGCAGTGGCAACGCCTGTTTCTCCAGGAGATCCTGAATACGACCCGGCGTGCCCACAACGATGTGCGGCAGATGGGCCAATGACGCCAATTGTGGACGTAATGGCACACCACCACACAAGGTCAGTACTTTGACATTGGGAATGGCGCGCGCCAGGCGCCGGATCTCACGACTGACCTGGTCAGCCAGTTCACGGGTCGGACACAACACCAGACCCTGCACCGTGTCCGTGTCTGATTCAAGCGCCGCCAGAAGACCAAGCGCGAGAGCAGCTGTCTTGCCACTGCCGGTATGGGCCTGGGCTATGACATCACCGCCAGCGAGGATCGTGGGCACGCTCGCCGCCTGCACGGCCGTCATTTCAATGTACTCGACGTCGGCGAGGCCACGTGCCAGCGCAGCAGGCAGAGTCAGTTCGGAAAACAGCATGGGAGCTCAGCGCCTCGCAGGCAGAAAAGTTATGGGGTGGCGACGAAGTCGTTGGTGGAACAGGGACGCCTGGCCATCATCGCATGCCCACACTCTGGGGTCTTCCCACGCGAAGTCGAAGGTGGCCAACTGGTTGTGTCAGCAGCGCCGTTTGCGCACCGGTGATCTTGCTCGCCCCAGGGTTGAAGTACTTTTTCCACACACTTTTTCCACACACTTTTTCCACACAACGAGATTCGAACATGCTGTGTTTTCAATGTACTCCGTACAAGCGCCGCGCTTCGTCTCGCAGCATGTCCCTGAAATCCGGATGCGCGATCTCGCAGAGCGCACGCACACGCTGCGGCACACTTCTGCCACGAAGCTCTGCGATGCCAAATTCGGTAACAACAAAGTCCACGTAGGTGCGTGGTACGGTCACCGGTGTACCGGGTGGCAATGCAGGCACGATACGCGTCACTCTTGTTCCACCACCGGACGGCAACGAACTCGACGGCAGCACAGAGACAGACTTACCATTTGGCGAGTAGGCGCCGGCCAGCATGAACGCTGTCTGCCCGCCGACGCCGGTATAAGGATGATGATCGAATGACTCGGCGGCAACCTGACCCGTGAGATCAACTACCAGCGCGTTATTCACCGTCACAAAGGGATCGAGCTGGATCAACCGCCGCAGGTCATCTGTGTAGCCGAAGTCATAGAGTTCTAACACCGGGTTGTCGTGAATCATCAGCAGTTCTTCACGCGGCATGGTGGTCAGCGCACTGCCCACCACCTTGCCACGATGGATGCTCTTGCAATTGCCTGTGATGACACCCCGTGTCACCAGATCGGCAATGCCACCAGTGATCAGTTCGGTCTGCACGCCGAGGTCGTTACGGAAATCGAGGAAGTGGCCGAGTGCTGCGGACACCGTGCCGACACCCATCTGCAAGGTGTCGCCATCATTGACGAGTTCTGCGGCAACCAGTGTGCAGATGGTTTCGACCTGGCTGACTTCCTCATCGCTTGGCGCAGGAGCAACAGGGCTGCCTACCGGTGAGTGCCCTTCGACAAAGAGATCGACCTGATCGACATGCACGAAGTTCTCGCCGCCCGTGCGGATGAAGTCCTCCTGTATCTCGGCGATGACAAACTTCGCCTGGCGGATGCACGTCTGCGACATCCAGACTCCGGGACCAAAGCTGCAGAAGCCCTTGTCATCCGGTGGTGAAACCGGCACCAGGAAAATGTCCGGATGCGCGGTCAGTCCAGCCGGCAGTTCGTGACTGCGCCACAGCCCGATCGGCAGATAGTCCATACCACCGTTGTGCGCAGCAATGCGATTCGGAGGGGTGGCGTAGTTGTCGAAGAGGCGGAATACGCCCTTGAACTGAGGCTCGGTCCACGACACAAACGCGGCGAGATGTTCGATGCGGAGATCACGCAATCCATGCGTCAGCGCATGCGCCTTAAGCCCTTCGCAGAGCGTCATCGGTGTGCAGCTGTACGGAGCGACATTCACCACATGGCCGGACTGCACATGCAATAACGCCTGCTCGAGGGACACCAGTTTTGATCCAAGACGCGCTCGCCAGTGCATGCGTTGCCCCCAACGGTCACTGCAACAATGTTGGTACCGAGTGTAGGGGCTTTTCAGAGCAGCTCATACCAGGACCTGCTGGACCTGCCGCGTTTGATCTGGTGAGGGACCGCTAATCCGCCAAAGTAACGTACCCGCGATTCAGCGCGTGCTCCAGTGCAGTAAAACCTTCAATCGCCTCGCTGTAGGCCTGGCGCAGGCGTTTGAGTTCGAGCGCGGATTCGGTGGGTATGCACTCGCTGTGGCACTTGTTGCCCAGCTGCAACACCGTATCGAGATAACGCGCGCGCAGACAGGCCACCATCTTCGCCACGTTGATGAAGTGTTCCCGGCCAATGACGCCAGTGACCGCGCCGATTCGCTCTCGGTTGATGCCGGCGATGGCCTGTTCCAGCTCAAGATGCAGACGGCGGTGTTCGTGTTCTTCAGGGCCTGACGTCATGCCAATCTCTCCAGGTGCCAAACTCTCCAGGTGCCAAACTCTCCAGGCGTTTGGGCACCTCACCAGGCAAGGCGCCTCTTCCTGTCGATGAAAGTGTAGATCGGAATTTCGAGGTCGGAAAAAAATCGGCGTCCACCCATGGTCTCCGATTGGGTAAATTGAAACTCCTCTGCGGCTCGCCTACTCTCGGACATTGCGAGAGATGTGCGTTATTCGAATCACCGGGGAGTCAACTCAATGGCACAGCAGATCGATGTATTGGTGGTGGGTGCAGGCTTTGCTGGCATGTACGCGGTACACCGGTTCCGTAATCTCGGGCTGTCGGTGAAAGTGCTCGAGGCCGGTGCGGACGTTGGTGGCACCTGGTACTGGAACCGCTATCCCGGTGCACGCTGCGATGTACCAAGCCTCGAATATTCCTACGGTTTTTCGCCTGAGCTTGAACAGGAATGGGATTGGCCAGAGGTGTTTTCCGCCCAGGACGACATCCTCCGCTATGCCAATCATGTAGCCGACCGCTTCGATCTGCGCCGCAACATGCAGTTCAACACCCGCATCAAGTCCGTCGAGTGGCTTGAAGACACACAGCAATGGCGCCTGACCAGCGAGGCCGACGAAAAATTCGAGGCGCGCTTCTGTTTGATGGCGACCGGCTGTCTCTCGGTGCCGATCAGACCGGATATCACGGGTGCCGCACGATTTGGTGGCGAGGTCTATCACACCGGCAGCTGGCCGAAAGAACCCGTCGATTTCGCCAACCAGCGGGTCGGGATCATCGGTACCGGCTCATCAGGCGTGCAGGCGATACCTGAACTGGCCCGCATGGCCGGACATCTCACGGTGTTTCAGCGCACGCCGGTGTACACCATGCCAGCCAATCGCAAGCGGATGCGGGCGGCGGTGCAGCAGGAATTTCGCGAGTACTATCGCGACATCCGCGACATGCAGCAGCACAACACCGGCGGCGTTTCGAACTTTCGTCCACAGAAAAGTGTCGTCCGAAAGGACGACAGCCCACGCACGGCAACCCGATTGCTGGAACTGACGAAGGACCAGCGAGATGACATCCTGAAACGCCAGGGACTGAGCGCGCTGCTCGCCTTTCGGGATGTCTATACCGATGCTGAGGCTAACGAACTGGCGAACGATCTGTACCGGGAGACCGTGCGCCGCATGATTCGCGATCCGCAGACGGCCGAACGGTTGTTACCCAGAACCTATGGACTCGGCTGCAAGCGACAGGTCCTTGATCGGGATTATTACGAGACCTTCAATCGCGACAACGTGACACTTGTTGATCTCATGGAGACACCCATCAACACCATCACCGAGCGTGGCCTGCAGACCGCCTCAGCACACTACGATCTCGACGTGCTCATTTATGCGACGGGGTTTGACGCGATGACCGGTGCACTCCTGAAGGCAAATATCCAGGGTCGCGATGGATTGCCACTGGCAGAAAAATGGGCCGATGGACCCGTGACCTATCTGGGCCTGCAGATGGCCGGCTTTCCGAACCTGTTCACAGTCACCGGCCCTGGCAGCCCATCGGTGTTGTGCAACATGCTGGTGGCCATCGAGCAGCACGTGAACTGGATCGGTGACTGCATCACACACCTGCGCGCAACAGGGCAACACACGATCGAACCACGACCCGAATCGGAGCAGAACTGGATTGCACACGTGAACGATGTGGCAGAAGGCACCATGTTCACGGCACCAACCTGCAACTCCTGGTATCTGGGCGCCAACGTTCCAGGCAAGGCGCGTATCTTCATGCCCTATGTTGGTGGTTTTCCGCGCTATCGTGAACGCTGCGAGCATGAAGCAGCCAGCGGCTATGCGGGCTTCCGACTCGGCACGGGCTGACCCGGGCATGCTGTTCTGGCGCGGGACCTGAGCCGGGCGTACGATCAAAACGCTCACCCGGAGGCTCTGACATGTTGTCACTCTCAAGAGGTGTTTCGCTAATTCTCTTCCCGGCAATTCTTCTGGCTCTGCCGGGTCCCGGCATGGCAACTGCAGCCGACACCTGTGGTCGCGTGTTGGGCAATTGGAGCTGGTTCAGCGGTGGTACGGTGGCGTTTGCCGACCAGGGCAAAGTTCTCTGGACCCCCACCGTCAAAACAATCCCGCCTGCGACCGGAACCTGGACGTGTGCAGCCGAGACCGGGACATACAAGATCACCTGGCAAAATGGATTTGTCGACACATTGAATCTATCTGGTGATCGCACAAGACTCGCTGGTGTCAGTTCCACCGGTGTGCAGGTCAGCGGCAGCCGGCTACACGGCGCAACCGCCGGGAATACGGCAGGTGCAAAGACAGCACCAGCAGCATCCACGGAACAAACGACACAGGATGGCTGGACTCCCTTCGGCAACTCGGGGTTTGGCAAGCAGTCGACGGTGCCGATCGGGCCGAAGGGTCCGCAGCGCATCGGCCCGCAAGGACGCCCACCACCCAAGGGCGCTGGCTGACCCCGAAGTTCACAATCGCGCCTCTCCTGGCTGTATGGGCTGTTGGCATGAGTACCACGGAATCTAGTTATTCCGGTCAACCGCGGAGAGTGGCACGCCGATTCAGAAAATGCGCAATCGCCGTCGACGATGAGCAGTGGATGGACTGTCGATGGGGTTATGGGCAGACTTCTGAATCGCCTTGACGACGGTATTCTCGCGGGCCAGGTTGGTAACCCGTTAGCGCTGGACTGTGTGCCAGCGGGTTCGCATCGCCCGGAGGGACACCCACAGACAGGTCGTCCTTACTTCTCTCCGTGGTGGTACTCAGATGACAGATCGAAACACGCGACACGGGGGTTTGCCCATGGACTTCGATGCTACTCGCGCCTACCTGCTGCAGCGCCCGGCAGCCTTCGAAGATTTCCCGTTCGGCCCGGACGTCTACGTCTACAAGGTCGAGGACAGGATGTTCGCTACACTGGCCATGGAAGCGGGCGTTGCGCGCACGAATCTCAAGTGTGATCCCGACGAGGCGCAGTTTCTTCGCTCGATGTTCGAGGCAGTACTGCCTGGTTATCACATGAATAAACGGCATTGGAATACCGTCGTGCTGGACGGCTCCATCCCGCGTGGCGAAATAGAGCGAATGATCGATCGGTCGTTTGGACTGGTGGTGAAAAGTCTGAAGAAGGGACAACGCCAGGCGCTGGAAATCCGCCATGGCAAGCCGGCGCTGTACCGATAGATCGGCGCGATCCGCCTCGCCAAGCCGTCACGCAATAATACGCACCGGCATTTTCGAATAGCCGTTCACGAAGTTGGACTCCACCCGTTCAACCTTGCCGACGATCTCGATGCGCTGCCAGCGCGCGAGAATTTCCTGCCACAGGATATGCATCTGCAGTTCCGCCAGGCGCATGCCGAGACAACGATGCAGGCCGAATCCGAAGGAAATCGTGCGGTTGGCATTGGCGCGACGGATGTCGAAACGATCTGCATCGTCGAACATCGATTCGTCACGGTTGCCGGAGTAGTACCACATCACGACCTTGTCGCCTTTGCGAACGGGCTGACCGGCAATGTGCGTGTCCTCCACGGCGGTACGTCGCATGTGCGACAGCGGTGTCTGCCAGCGCACCACTTCCGAGACCATATTGTCCAGGAGTTCAGGGTGCTCGCGCAGCAGTGTCAGCTGATGCGGATAATGGTTGAACGCATTGATGCTGCCGCTCATGGTGTTTCGCGTCGTGTCATTGCCGCCAACGATGAGCAACATGAGATTGCCGAGGAACTGGTAGTCCGGCTGATCGGCGGTGGCGGCGTCCTGCGCCAGCATGGTCACCAGATCAAAATTGGCAGGGCCATTGCGGCGTTCCTGCTTGAGGCGTGAAAAATAGGCCAGACACTCCTGCAGTTCTGCGATACGTTGTGCCTGACTCTCGACGATAGGCGATCCCGCTTCGGCGGTGGTGACATCTGACCAGCGCGTCAGTTTGCGGCGGTCTTCAAACGGGAAGTCGAAGAGCGTGGCCAGCATCATTGTGGTGAGTTCAATGGACACTCGATCAACCCAGTCAAACTCTTCGTTGATGGGCAGCGAATCAAACAGAGTCCGCGTGCGCTGCCGAATCAGTTTCTCGAAATTCGCAAGGCTTGCCGGCGCAACTATTTTATTGACCGCCTTGCGCTGCGGCCCGTGATCCGGCGGATCCATCGTGATGAAACTCTGAACAAAAAACTCGCTGTTCTTGTCGCCGACGATGGCATCGTCAATCATGATCCCGCCAAGGTGAGATTCAGACGAAAACTGCTGGTGGTTCTTGTCTACCGCCATGATGTCCCGATAACGAGTCACCGACCAGAAGGGTCCGTAGGCACTCTGCTTGCAGTAGTGCACGGGTTGCATCTGGCGCATCTGCTCGAAGATGGGCAGGATCTGTTCGTTGCGAAAGAGCCTGGGGTCTGCCGGGTTCACGTCCGCCAGAAGGTCTTCGGCCTGCCTTGCTGCACTCATTTCGAAGTCCCGCCCTGGTGAGAGCTGGACGCTAGCATGTTTCGTGGCTGACGAACATCGTTCGCCAGATTGGCGCGCAAGATGATACCCGTGGTTTACGAACGGTTTTCGCACCACCAAGCAGGTGCAGACCAAAACGCGCTGCACGAGCCAGCAAACTGGCATCAGCTGCTGCTGACTGACGCGCGCCGATTCAACTGTCGCAGCAATGACCGTCGATAACATTCACGCAGTCCGGTCTGGCGGTTCCGGGCGAACCAGGAAGTACGCAGGTCCCAGCGCGGATTGAGTACCGCGTTTTAGGACGCAAGGGTCGCAGCATGATTCAGGCCAGCACCGGGATGGACCGTCGTTTCACCAGCGTAGATTTCTTCTCCGGCAACGAGAAAGTCAAAGCGGGCGTAATCCACACCGGCGCCAACCGCGGCAGCGGCCGAGATGGCTTTCTGGATGCACCCCGGAGTTTTGAATTCCTCCGGCAGCAGAGTCTCTCCAGGGCGCTCGTCCGCGCGTTCGATGGCACGCCAGCGTGAGCCATCCGGGTGAAAATACCCCTTTTGACTGGCATATGTCTTGGCCGCCGTTTCAATCTCGATGATGATCACGAGACCGTTCACTGCATGGATTGACAAGTCAATGACCGTATCGGCTGGCGCGGCAACAAGCGCGCATTCAACAAACAGTCGCGGTTGCACTTGAAGGTATCCCCATTCCATCCGCTGTTCGCCGTGACGGGTCTGCATCCAGTATTGCGTCAGTGTCTTCGGGAGTTCGTCAGGCAGTGTACTGGCAGGAAGGTACTGGTTGAAGTTCCACCCGTGGGCATTGATATTGCGAAGGCGGTTTTTCACATCCACGGGATCCACGCGGATGATCACCGTAACCGTCTGTCGAACCCATCTTTCGCATCCTGAAATGAACAAGAATGCTCGTGTCCGCGTAAACTGGCGGGCACATGAACACTTACGGAGTTGATCTGGATGGACGGCGAGGCCGTCGTCGGCACAGTGCAGATCCTGCCAGTCGCATTGAAAAGCTGCTACCGCATCGCAAGACTGCACCGGTCAAAGACGAGTAACCACAACACGGTCGGTTCGCAAGATGTGTTTGCCAGCCGGTTACGTTTCATCGCTGCAGTAAGCTCGGGAACGACCTCTCATAGCCAACACCTCGTCCTGCTTTCCCTTTCACCCACCGTCAGTTGTACCGAAACCTCGAGCCATCGTCAGTCTTTCGCCAGTTTCTCTTGATCTCTCTGATCGCGCGATCAGGGCACCTCGCCAACCTGCCCCTCGAAGAGCCGGGAAATACCCCTGCAACCTTCCGATTCCGGACCTGCTGATAATGGAATTCAGCCACGTAATGGAATCCCATGAAATCAGGACGGACAGGATGCTGACTTGTCGGTGACTTGTCGGTCACACCAGGTTTCTGGCGCGGTGACGCTGGATTTTGACCGACGCTGACGCGGAGGCTTGTCTGTAATAACGATCCATGCGACGGGGTGTTGATTGGATCGCTGCATCCTGGTGTTGCTGGCCTTGGATAGACCAATTGCGAAGATTACTGATGTGGCCGAGCCAGCACCTGCGGAAGCGTATGGGAGGCAGACGGCGCGTGACGTGGACAATTTAGTCATCCAGCAGGTTGGCCGCGCCGAAAACTGACGAATCACATTCCTGTTTTCGGCTACACGTTCAGTTGGCAAACTGGTCTACCGATCGGAAGCACTTGTCGTATTCATCGCAAGGCAAAACGATGCAAGCGGCTACTATTTGTCTTCAACGACTACTGATGTCCCGCAACTATTGCGTGTGATTGATCAACAACTGCAGACAAACGACCTCGGCTCCTGTCAGGAGATCGAGTACAAGTCGAGAGATGGTACTCCCATTCCTGCCTGCCTCTGACTGAGGATGGGCGCATACCAGACGCCCCCCTGGCCGTGCTTGTACACGTCGGTCCGAAAAGGGGCGCCGCGCTGGCGTTCAACTGGTGGACCAAACTGACCGAAGACTGAAGCGATGAGAGCTAACAAACGGGGCACTATCGCCGGTCCATCACGCTGCCAGCACCACGGCGCCGGTCCTGTTGATTCACTCAGAACTGGATACGGTGGTTCCGATTTTTCAGTCCGAGCATCTGGCGAGTGCATCGGAGGCAGCCGGCAGGCCCGTGATGCTTGTTCGTCTGCCCGGCGTTGCTCACTGGCTGTCTGATTCCCTACCCGCATTCGGATGCCTCAAGAACTCGAGACCTTTCCTGCCGCACATCTGCACTGACCGGACCGCCTGATGACCTCCATTTCATGGGGCAATCCTCAACCTTCAAACACAGATCTGCGCCCACTGACTTGCTGCCGCCCCGTCGGCGGGGTTAACTTCACGTCATGAGCTCACTGCCCTTCTTCCGGTTCCGCTTTCGCGGCAAGGTACGCCGGATCTTCGACATCTACCTCAGCTTCATGGACAAGCGCGGTGCGGCCATGCATCCGATGGAAGTCGCGCGGATGGCCAACATGTCTCTGGCAGAGGCTTCTCGAAGGCTCGAAGATACACCTGAAGTTTTCATTCGGTTACCCAAGCGTCCAGACGGTCTGACCCGTTATCGCCTGACGGCGCAACTGGCCGGTCGTACCCCTGAGGAGGTGGAAGCGATGCTGAAAAGCCTCGCTCGTCGCGAGTCGATGCTGCTTTATGCTGGGGGCGTCATGTTGCTGTTGCTGTTCATCATCGCGCTGGTCCTGATCGGTCCTGCATTGGGCTAGACAGGCACGGATATATAAACATGCCTGAATCGCTTTCAATCGAACTGATCAAGTTGCGGGACCAGACGATCATACTGGCACGTGACTTCCTGTGCAGCAGGCAGGGACTGACCCATGCCGAGGTTGTCGCTGAATCAAAGCGGCTCGGTCTGTACTCCATGTCGCAGCCACGCAGTCATGGTGGTGCCGAAGCCGGGCCACTGGCTCTGACCGTTGTGCGGGAAACACTGGCGTCCTACAACGCGCCTTTCATGGGTTCGGTATTCGGCCCTGGTCCGGGGGTACTGTCGACTGCAGGCGAACCGCTGCTGCACGAGTACCTGCAGCCGTTGCTGGCTGGTCTGAAGCGTGGCGGTTTTGGCTTCACAGAGCCGGATGATGCACCCACTCCCACATCGGCCATACTCGATGGCGATCATTACATCGTCAACGGCCAGAAGTCGTACGTCACGGGTGGTGGGGAGGCCGACTTCATCAACACACTGGTCACGATCCAGGGCAAAGGTCCGGCGTTGATCGTCATCGACACAAACGCGGCGGGGGTGTTGTTGACCCGCCGGTTTACATCTCTCGATGGGAGCCATCACGCAGCGTTTTTGTTCACCAACGTGCGTGTGCCTGTCACTCATGTCATCGGCAAGCCCGGCGAAGGTCTGCCGAGGGCCATGCAACAGATCGGCGATACACGGCTGCTGATCGCCGCCAACGTCACCGGCTGGATGATCTACTCAACCAATCTGGTACGCGCTCACATCGAAGAGAAGGATCGTTCCGGTGAGAAGCGATCTGTGAAAGAAGGTGTGCGAATGCGTTATGCCGATATGCGGCTCAAGACATTTGCTGCTCGCAGCATGCTGTATCGAACTGCACGTCTGGCGGAGCGCGGCGAAAACGTGGTCAACGAGGCCATTGCATGCAAGGTGTTTGCGACGGAGGCGGTCACTGAGGTCGTGGATATCGCCATTCAACTGGTTGGCGGGCAGGCACTGGTGACGGGGCACCCGCTTGAATCCCTCTATCGCCAGATCCGCGCCTTGCGACTGGCCGAGGGGGCCAGTGATGTGCTCAGACTGAATCTTGTACGTGGCGATCTGGAGCTGGGCAAGGGCAGATTGTAGGAAGCTACTCCTCCGCTTTTCCGCCGTGCTGCTCGCGTGTCAGGTCACGAGCTTCCTTGGACTTCTTGAGCAGCACAAATACGGCCCCGGTACCCCCATGCTCCCGTGTGGCACTGACAAACGCATTCACCAGCGGATGGCCTTGCAGCCAGGCATTCACGTAACTTTTCAGTCGCGCCTTGACCTCCCCTTTTTCGCCTCTGCCGTGCACGATACGAACACAACGATGCCCCTTCCCATGACACTCGACAAGAAACTCATGCACCATGTCGCGTGATTTTTTAACCCGCTCGCCATGCAGGTCGAGCGAGTCCTTCGGCAGATAGCTGCCCTTGCGCAATCGGTCTGCAACAAGTTCCTGCACGCCCTCGCGTCGCCAGGTCAGGAAATCCCTTGGCTCGACCGGTGGCACTTCACCGAGGGTCATGTAGTCCGGCGCTTCCGCCTTTTTCAGCCCCAGCGCCGCACGCCGCGCACGCAATTGTGCTTCTGTCGGCCTGGTGGGCGAGTTCTTGTCCAGAACGGGCTTGGCTACCGAGAGTGGTTTGACGTCCTGCATGGCTTCCCGAAACAGGTCTTTGTCGCCCATCACGGCAGCAGAACACTCTCGTATAACGCCGAACGGGTACCGGGAATCGGCTTGTTGTCGTTGGCGTGATACGTGAATACCGCCGAGAGCTTCACCTGTTGCGTGCGATTGGGTCCGGCGGCATGAAAGAGGCGACCGTGAAAGAAGAGCACGTCGCCCGGCTCCAGCTCGATCAGTATTGCCGTTCGCAGGAGTGGTTTGTTTTCTGCAACTTCCGGGCGCAGGAATAGAGCGTGGTCAAAACGACCGCGATCCAGATCCAGCAGATGACTGCCCGGAATGACCCGGAGGCTGCCATTGCGGACATTTTCTTCACCCAGCGCAACCCAGATGGAAACGAGTTCCGGGCGGTCGAAGCTCCAGTAACGAACGTCCTGGTGCCAGAGCGTGGCACTGGAATGGTCAGGTGATTTGGTCATCACGCAATTGTGATGGGCCTGGGAGAGGCTGACGGCGGGAACGCCGAGCAGCGCCTGAATCTGCGCACTTACCTCGAGACTGGTCGCAAAGGCCTTCAGCGTTGGGAATCGGGAAACGGCGGACAACAGGCGACGCGGCGTTCGGCCGCCTGCCACAGATCTTGATAACGGTGCCCCGGGGTAACCAACATCCGCCTCGAATTCGGCCGGCGCCAGCACAGGGTCAAGCTGCGCCCGAACTTCATCCAAAGCAGTCGAGTAAACCGTCTGCGGACACAACCCCTTTCGGACCACGAACCCTGCAGCGGCAAAATCGCCCTGTCGGCTGTCGAGTTCCAGAACCTGACTCATTGCGAACTCCATCGCCGGTACTGCGTGACTGCATCGCGAGTATAGCGACCACTGCAATGCCCGGTAACACATCCGGGGGATTTCCTGATCGGGATACAAATCCCGAACTGCTAGACTACAGTGGTACCCGTCAACTGCTGCATCAGATGTTCAGCAAGATACTCCTGCCGCTACTGCTGATTGTCGGCGCTATTGCCATCACAGGCGTACTGATTGCCAAACGCCCGGAAGCTGCCCAGGATCCCGCAGTTCCTGTGCCCCTGCTGGTCAGCTCCACGGTCGCCAGGCGGGAAGCGGTCACCCATATGGTTGATTCCCAGGGCGAGGTGAAACCGCGAACGGAAACCACGCTGATGGCGGAAGTGAGTGGCCAGATCCAGGCCGTATCACCGGCATTTGTGGCGGGTGGTTACTTCAAAGCCGGTGACGTGCTGTTGCGCATCGACCCGCGCAACTACGAAACCCAGGTCAAGCGGGCACTGGCCAATGTCGCCAGGGCACGCACCCAGATTGCAACGGAAAACGCGCTCGCCGGTTATGCGGTGGAAGACTGGGAACGCCTTCGGGAGCTTCGTGCCACGACCAGGACAGCTTCGGATCTCACCCTGCGCAGACCACAACTGGCACAGGCCGTCGCGGAACTCGAATCATCCGAAGCCGACCTGAAAAAGGCTGAAGACGATCTGGCGCGTGCGACCATTCGCGCTCCCTATGCCGGTATGGTGCGCAACAAACGGGCCGACGTCGGACAGTTTGTGAGCTTGGGGGCGCCACTGGCAGAGATCTTCGCGGTGGACTACGCCGAAGTCCGTCTGCCACTGACACAGATCGATCTCGACTACATCGACATCCCCGAACCAGGAAGCGAATCGCTCGTTTCTGAAGTGACACTGTTCGCAACTATCGGGCAGACCCGCCAGGCATGGTCCGCAGAACTGGTCCGTACCGAAGGAGTATTCGATGCCACAACACGTGTGCTCTACGGCGTTGCGCGCGTTGAGGATCCTTACGCGCTGAATCAGGAACAAGCCCGAGAGCCACTCAGGATAGGCACGTTTGTAACAGCCCAGGTCACGGGCCGGGACGGCGGGTTGCTGTTTGTCGTGCCACGTGTGGCGTTGTCCGGTACAGATCGACTCTGGCTGATCGACAAGGAGGATCGCCTGCAGGCAACCCAGGTCAGCATTGTCCGGCGTCTGGATGAACGCCTGTATATTGATGAAGGGCTGCAGGATGGCGATCGCATCTGCCTGACACCGCTGCCGTCTGCCACTGCGGGCATGCAGGTTCGGGTGCGGGATGTCTGAACCCGCGGCACCCATTTCTCCCCACGGCGGCATCGTCGCCTGGTTCGCCCGCAATCACGTAGCGGCCAATCTCCTCATGGTCAGCATCATTCTCCTCGGCGTCTGGGGCCTCTCGACCACTCGCGTCGAAACCATGCCGAATGTGCAATTCGACCAGGTCATCGTGACCGTACCCTATCTCGGCGCCGCGCCCGAGGAGGTCGAGGAAGCCGTGGTGATCAAGCTTGAAGAAGCGATCAAGAACGTCGAGGGCGTGCAGCGGGTCACCAGCACAGCGGCAGAAGGCTTCGGCCGCGTGATGGTCGAAATCGCAGATGGTTACGACCTGGCCGCAGCCATGGACGAAATCAAGATCGCGGTCGATGGCATCGCCACGTTTCCGGCAGAGACCGAGCGCCCCATCATCGGCAAGTGGAAGTTCCAGAAATCCACCATCGCCGTGCAGGTTTTTGGCGGGGTCGATGAACCAACGCTGAAATCGATCGCCGATGATCTGCGGGATGAAATTGTAGCATTGCCCGAAGTGACCACTGCCGAAGTCTGGGGTGGGCGACCCTTTGAGATCGCCATCGAAGTCAACGAACAGACCCTCAAGCAGTACGGCCTGACACTCGATCACGTTGCACAGGTGATTCGCACCTGGTCGGTGGATCTGCCTGGCGGCAACATCCGCACTGAAGGTGGTGACATTCGGCTGCGAACCAAGGGACAGGCTTACAACGGTGACGATTTTGCCAGCATCGTGCTATTGACACGCCCGGATGGCACCCGTCTGCGGCTCTCTGACGTGGCCGTGATTCGCGATGGATTTGTCGAAACGGAAAGCCACGCCTTTTTCAACGGCAACCCCAGCATCGGTGTCATGGTATTCAGTTCCGACCGCGACAATGAAATCGAAGTCTCCGAAGCGGTGCGTAAACTTGTCAGCGAACGCTCGACTTCCCTGCCACCCGGTATCGAGATCTCGACCTGGGCGGACAGTACCCACTACCTCAAAGGATCGCTGGGGATGCTGCTGTCCAACCTGGCGCAGGGTGCAGTGCTGGTCTTCATCACGCTGGCGATTTTTCTGCACTGGAAGATTGCGGGTTGGGTTCTGATTGGTCTGCCTATCTCCTTTCTCGGTGCATTCATGTTGCTGCCACTACCGGGAATCGAAATCAGCATCAACATACTGAGCCTGTTCGGTTTCATCCTGGTGCTCGGCATTGTCGTCGACGATGCCATCGTGGTTGCAGAAAGTGTACATACTGAAACCGGGAAAAACGGGTATACGCTCGACAACATCATCATCGCCGCCAAACGGGTGGCAGCGCCTGTGACATTTGGTGTGCTGACCACCATCATGGCGTTTTTGCCGATGTTGTTTGTTACCGGCCCGGTACAGGCGCTGGCTGGATCGATCGGCTGGGTGGTCATTCTCTGCCTGAGTTTTTCCCTGATCGAATCAAAGCTGATATTACCTTCGCATCTGGCGATGATGGTACCTGCTCGCAAAGCCCCGATGTCCGTCGCACGCAAGGATGACTGGCTCAGGCGATTCATTGCGAACGTGTATCGTCCGCTGCTCGTCAAAGCCATCCGGCATCGTTATCTCACCATGGCGATTTTCATCGCCACGCTGATTCTCGCCGTTGGTGTGGTCGCCGGAGGTCTGGTGCGTTATGTGTTCTTTCCGGAAATGGGTAGCGACTACATCAGCGCCACGGTCGAAATGACTGAAGGTGTGTCCGAAGCCAGGGTAATCGAGATCGTTGACCACATGTCCTCATCACTCGATGTGGTCAACCAGCAAATGAGCGAGGCCGAGGGCGGCAACGATGTGATTCAACATGTGTTCGCCTTTGTCCAGGATGGTCGTAGCGGCCGCTTTCAGGTGGAACTGACAAGGAGTGAAAACCGCAGCACGACACCCGCAGACATCGAGGACGCCTGGCGGGATGCCGTTGGTGTTGTGCCAGACACGAAGTTTGTCCGGTTTGAATCGTCACGACATACCGGTGGCGGGCCACCGATCGCCTTCAAGGTTTCTGGCCCGGACTACAAGAACATCGACGTGGTCGGAAGCGAGCTTGCAGCCTACCTGCGCCGCACCAACGGTGTGTTTGAGGTCGAATCATCGGCTGATCAGGGACCACTGGAGATCAAGCTGAAGATTCTGCCGGAGGCTGAGGCGCTGGGCGTCACGCTGCAGGGTCTGGCCCGCCAGGTACGGACTGCCTTCTACGGAGCGGAGGCCCAGCGCATCCAGCGTGGCGACGATGAAGTCAAGGTGATGGTTCGCTATCCGCGCTCGGAGCGAATCAGCGTCGGCAACCTGGAATCCATGTGGATCCGCATGCCCGATGGTCGTGAACTACCTTTCAGCGCCGTGGCCACATACACGATGGACCGGGGATTCACCGCCATTGGGCGCATCGACAATCAGCGTGCTGTCAGCATCACCGCTCGATCCGATGAACAGGTCGCCGCCCCAGCCATGGTGACCCGCAAGGTGCTGGAAGTTTTTGCCATCGAACTTAAGACCCGTTATCCAGACGTTGTGATTTCGCTCACCGGTTCTGGCCGCGAAGAACAGGTGGCTTTTCGTTCGATCATGATCGGTTTTGCAATTTCCATGTTTGGCATTTACGCCCTGCTCGCGATACCCCTCAAGTCCTACGTTCAGCCGCTGATCATCATGGGCGTGATTCCATTTGGCATCATCGGCGCCATTGTCGGTCACTGGGCCATGGACATGGCCATCAGCGCGATTTCGCTGTTCGGGATCATTGCGCTATCCGGTGTAGTGGTGAACGACAGCCTGCTAATGATCGACTTCGTCAATACTGCGGTTGATGAAGGCAAGCCGGCATCGGAGGCAGTCATCGACTCCGGTGCACAGCGCTTTCGCGCGGTCTTGCTGACTTCGCTGACGACTTTCTTCGGTCTGCTGCCGATGCTGGCACTGACCAGCGTGCAGGCTCAGATCGTCCAGCCGATGGCAACTTCGCTGGCGTTCGGTATCCTGTTCTCGACCGCGATCACGCTCATCCTGGTGCCAACCCTGTATGTGATCGGGGATGACATCGCGCGTGCTCTCGGTCATGGTCATCAAGAGGCCATCCCTGTACCGCAAGAGAAGTTCTGATCAATCCGACGTTCCCTACTTCAGCTGCATCGAAATGGCCTTGAGCATCTTCTCACCATACGGCGGCCTGAGCCCGGCCAACTCGGCGACATTGATGCGGCTTTGGGTAAACACAGACTTGGCGTGACTGAAACGTCGGAAGCCATCCACTCCATGGTAGGAACCCATCCCTGACGGACCGACTCCGCCAAAAGGCAGATCTTCCTGGGCCACATGCATGACTACATCGTTCACCGTGACCCCGCCTGACGTGGTGCGAGTGAGCACAGTCCGCTCTTCCGCTGCATCCTGGCCAAAATAGTAAAGGCCAAGGGGTCGCGGTCGGGCGTTGATGTAATCGATACTCTCCTGCACGTCGCCATACCGTTTGATCGGCAGCACCGGACCAAAGATCTCATCCTGCATCACCGACAGATCATCTGCGGGATCAACGATCAGCGTCGGTGGAATCTTGTGGTGCGGTTGCTGCCGGAAGTCTTCATGGGCTGGATTGATCTCGACCACGCGTGTGCCCCGAGCCCTGGCCTCATCGACATAGCCGCGCAGGCGCTGGTAGTGCCGTTCGTTGATCACCGAGGTGTAGTCGTCATTGTCGAGCAGTGTCGGAAACATCTTCGCAACCGAACGCTGCGTGGCGTCCACAAATTCATCGAGACGTTCGTCCGGTACGAACACATAATCCGGTGCCAGACAAATCTGCCCTGCATTCAACATCTTGCCGGCCACGATCGCGTCGGCTGTCTTGCCAATGTCGGTCGAGCGGCCAATCACGACCGGGGATTTGCCACCCAGCTCCAGCGTCAGCGGTACCAGATGATCCGCCGCGGCGCGCATGACGTGCCGTGCGACAGACGTGGCACCAGTAAACAGCAGGTGGTCAAACGGCAGGGAGGCAAAGTCGGCACCGGTCTGCGGTCCACCGAGGCAGATGGTGATTTCCATGGCATCAAACCGGCTCGCAAAGATCTCTGCCATCAACGCAGAGGTAGCCGGTGTGTATTCGCTTGGCTTGATCATCACGCGATTGCCGGCAGCAAGAATTCCAGCCAACGGCGTGAAGGTCAGATTGACCGGAAAGTTCCATGGCGAAATTACGCCAACTACTCCCAGCGGCTGGTATTCGAGGCGCGCTTTGGCGCCCAGCAGGTTGAGCGGGAAAGGGCCGACCTTGCGTTTCTGGGGTTTCATCCAAGACGCCAGGTGTTTCTGCGCATGGCGCAACGGGCTGACTGAGGCTGCTATATCGGTGAACAGGGACTGCGCCTTGCTGCGATGGCCGAAGTCCTCGCACATCGCATCGACCAACCGATCCTTGTGGTCGAGCAGCAGTGAAACCGCCCGCTCCAGACGATCCCGCCTGACGGCTTGTGTGACCCCGCCTTCGCACAGGTAAGCGTGTTTCATCTGCTCGAGGGTGGTCAGCATGGTCTGACGGGTCAGGTCCGTGGCTTGGTGCATGGTGATCTCCTTGCGTACACTCACCCGCACTATACCGGAGGTGAGCATGCGTGCAGCACTGATGCAACGAGGCAGGATCTGGGTCGAGGACATCGCAGCTCCGGTACCGGGGCCAGGAGAAGTTCTGGTGAAGTCGCTGGCATGCGGCATCTGCGGTTCGGATCTCCACGCCACACAGCACACCGAAGCCTTTGTGAAGACCAGTCGGGAAGCGGGCGGCGCTTTCAAACTCACCACATTTGAACCCGTGGTGCTCGGCCACGAGTTTTGCGCTGAAGTTGTCGAGTACGGACCCGCCACTGACCACAAACACCCGATCGGGACGTATGTCTGCTCAGTTCCAGCCTTGACTCGATCACCGATGGTGCCAGTCGGCTATAGCGACGAGATTCCCGGCGGATTCGGCGAATACATGGTGCTGTCCGAATCACTGCTGGTGCCAGTCCCCGCAGGCACACCACCCTCCGCAGCAGCGCTGACCGAGCCGATGGCTGTGGGCTATCACGCTGTACGCAAGGCACGACTGGAGACTGGCGATGCCTGCCTGGTCATCGGCTGTGGTCCCGTGGGCCTGGCAGTCATCACTGCGCTGCGATCGGAAGGCATACAGCCGATCATCGCCTCGGATTATTCTCCGGCCCGCCAACTACTCGCCATCCAGCAAGGCGCTGATATCGTGCTGGACCCTGCATCCGAGGATCTCTGGCGAAATCCGGCGCTGCGCCGACCTGATCACGTGGTGATCTTCGAATGTGTAGGGGTACCTGGCATGCTGGACCGGATTTTTCTGAACGCACCACAGAACGCACGCATCATCGTCGCCGGAGTCTGTCTGCAACAGGATCAGTTGAGACCCTTGATCGCCATCAACAAGGAACTCAGTCTGCAATTTGTACTCGGATATTCCATGCAGGAGTTTGTCGACAGTCTGCATCGAATTGCCGATGGCCGTTTCGACGTTGAACGACTCGTCACACATCGGATCGGACTGGACGACGTCGCCTCAACGTTTGAGGCATTGAAGACACCCAATCACCACGCCAAGGTCATGGTTGAGGCTTGGCGTTAGCCGTCCTTGATGCAAGCAGGATTGAGGAAATGAAGGACATCTATGTTGTCACCCATACCGAGTCAGAGCATCACGTCCAGAAACGTGTCGGCGGATGGTATGACACGCCGTTGACAGCAACAGGCCACGCCCAGGCGCAAAGGGTGGCGAGCAGGATTCTGGAACTCGTTGACGGGCGCGACGCCGAGATCTGTTCCTCGGACCTGTTGCGCGCCTTGCAGACCGCCGAACACATTGCCTCTGCGCTGGATACACGAATAGAAACCATGTCCGATCTGCGTGAGCGAAGCTACGGATCTGCCGAAGGCCAGCCCGAAGACTGGCTGCAGAAACGGGTGGTTCACCTGCCCCGAGGGGTACCGAGATTGGACCATCGTGACGGGATCGACAATGCGGAGACCAAGCGAGAGTTCCTGACGAGAATCTATCGTGCCGTTCAACTGATCGAAGCGCGTCCTGTTTCGGTACAGGTCATCGTGACTCACGGCTACGCTATGACCTTTGTGGTCGCGTGCTGGATCGGCATGCCGTTGGAAAACGCCGGCTTGGTGAACTTTCGAGCGTCACCCGGCGGGATCACTCATCTGCACGAGGATGATGTCTACTTCAATCGCAACGTCATGCAACTGAACAACAGCGGCATCTGACGTAAGAACACTTCGGCTGGCTGAAGTGGCAAACATGCTTCGTTTGGTGCCAATCCCAGAATCACGTTGACCACAACCCCCGGGGGCTCAAGCGCTGGGGAGGTTGGCCATCGCGCCTGCATAACGCGCCACCATCTTGCCCAGCAGATCCAGTTTTACGGGCTTGCTCGCATAGTCATCCATGCCGGCCGCCAGACACGCCGTTCGATCCTGCTCCATCGCATTGGCAGTCATGGCGACAATCGGGATGTGCTGCCCAGCACGTTCCGCTGAACGAATGATCTGAGTGGCGGTAAGACCATCGACCTGCGGCATCTGACAGTCCATGAAAATCATCGCGTAGGGATACTGCTTCCACATATCCACGGCTTCCTGACCGTTCGCCGCGACGTCAACGTCATAGCCCAGTTTTTTCAACATACGCACGGCGACTTTCTGGTTCACCAGATTATCCTCGGCCAGCAGGATGCGGTGCTGATTCTGAGCGGGCTCGATCGATTTCGAAACTGTTGAGGCATCATCAGGCATCCCAACCACCGCTTCAGATTGTTGAGATGATTCAAGCAGATTCTTGCACAGTCGCAAAAGTCCGCGCTTCATCACCGGCTTGGTGCCCCAACCATCGAAGCGATGTACGACCTGATCCATTCTGGTGAGATCCGAACTGGTCAGCATCAGCACTTTCAAAGCACAGGTACGCGGTTCGCCACGTACCAGACCCAACATCGTGAGCCCGTCCATGTCTGGCATGTGATAGTCGAGGATCAGCACATCAGGCAAACGCGCAGCCAGTATTGCCAGCCCTTCTTTGGCACCAGCCGCAACTTCAGCATCAGCTCCCAGAGAGGACAGCATCGATACCATGATGTCCCGGCCGACCGGATTGTCATCCACAACCAGTACGCGCGTGCCAGCCAGGGCATGATCGAACTGGGTCCAGTCCTCCACCTCCGTGCTGTCCGGCAAGGCATGCAACGGCAATGAGAACCAGAAGCAGGCGCCTTCTCCTGGACGGCTTTCAACACCAATCGACCCGCCCATCATCCGAATGAGCTTCTTGCAGATGGCAAGACCGAGTCCAGTACCGCCAAATTTACGCGTCGTGGACGCATCACCCTGGGTAAACGAGTCAAATAGCCGACCTTGCACATCGGGAGCAAGGCCAGGACCGGTGTCGCGAACAGTCACGCGCACGCCGCCCGCAAAGGCAGGCATCACGCCGAGCACAACGTGCCCGGAATCGGTGAACTTCACTGCGTTGCCGATCAGGTTCAGTAGCACCTGACGAATTCGCCCTTCATCACCCAGATACCGCGTTGCCAATGCAGAATCGAAGTCCACGTACAGATCGAGAGACTTCTGACGCGCGTTGCCGGACATCAGATCCATAACCTCACGCACGCAGCGTTCCAGATCAAATGGAATTGACTCCAGATCAAGTTTGCCGGCTTCGATCTTCGAAAAATCGAGCACGTCATTGATGATGGCCAGCAACCCCTCGCCGGAGCGCAGGATGAACGATGCAGTTTCCCTTTGTGCCTCGTTCAGTTCCATGTCCAGCAGCAGTTGTGTCATGCCAAGTACGCCGTTCATGGGTGTGCGGATTTCGTGGCTCATGGTGGCCAGAAACTCACTCTTGGCGCGGGTAGCCGCTTGCGCATCTTCCAGCGCCCTGTGCAATTCCTCTTCGGCAATGCGACGTCGTGTCACGTCTGCAGCAAATCCGATCAGTCGCTGCATCGTTGCGCCCGTATCGTCGTAGTAAGCCTTGCCACGCAGATGCAGCCATCGGCCGTCACCACGAGTACACACCTCAACGTTGAATTCGCGTTCACTCAGATCACTCGACTGAAGCAGCGCCTGAAATTCTGCTGCCGATTCATCAGTCATTCGCGACACCAGCTTTTGCAAGTCGCCAACGTCCGTGGCGTCCAGCCTCGCCCACTCTTCTATGCTGTCCGAAACGTAACTCTGGCCCGTACGTGCATCAAAGTCGAACATGCCGTAGGTCGAACCCTCCAATGTCAGCCGCAGTCGTTCTTCGCTGGTCTTGATGAGCGCTTCACGTGCCAGCCTTTCGGAGATGTCTGAGCCAATCACCAGAAACTGTGTTTTGGCAGCCTGCTGCACAGCGATGGCGGAAAACTCGAAGGGGTAAGTGGTACCGTTTTTGCGGGTGTGGGTGTACTGCATGTGTATTTCGCCGCGCGCCTCTGTTTGTCTCGACATCTCATGAAGGATGTCCGAGCGCGACATGTCAGTGGCCACTGCCACTACCGGCAAGCCAACAAATTCATCCAGCGAGTAGCCAACATTCGCGAGCGCGGCCGCATTGGCCTCCCTGAACGTCTGCGATTTCACATCCACCACATAAAACTCGTTGCTGCTCTTGCGGATGGCTTCGCTCAGCAAGCGCAACTGATCATCTTTCTGGCGATGGTCCGTAACATCGAGCACAAGACCGTCATAGGTTTTGGCTCGATCATCCTGGTCCCTTACCAGTCGACCACGATTGTTGAACCACCGGACACTACCGTCCGGCAGGTTGACCTGGTATTCCACATCCCAGGGCTCACGTTGCTGTAGGGCTGCTTCCAATTCCCTGCGCGTCTGTGGCATCACGCGCAACGGATGCCAAAGTGAATCGTCGTCCAGTAAACGGTCGATATTGCCGCTGAACATCTTCACGGCGCCGGTCTCGGCATCCACGCTGTATGCACATCCGGCCAGACTTTCGAATATCGAAGTGAGAAAGCGCTCATGCGTCGAGAGCCGTTTGAGCGCAGATTCGAGTTCGGCGCCGAGTTCGCCCAGCTCGTCATCCGCCAGGTTCTTGAAGTGCCAGTCCGCATCGGTCCTGGTCAGTTCAAGGCTGCGGCGAATACTGGCGAGAGGTAATATCACGACTCGCCTGAACAAGAAAAAAACACCCCCCAGCAGGATGCTGGCTGCCGCCACCGAAATGGCCATGAGCACAGCAAGCTGACTCTGATACTGGTCGACCAGGGAGGTTCCATCCAGTTCGACAAGGAGTCGCAGTTCGTCTCCGAAGAACCTCCTTAAACCGGGCTCCTCAAAGGCAACCTGCTCCGCAAAGCCAAAGACATTGCGTTCGCTCGTCTTCCATGACCTTCCCTTCGAAGCGGCAGCAAGCAGTTTATCGGTCGCCGGGATGGTTGAATCAGCAGGCGTTGATCCCGAGGTCGCGAGGATTTTCTGACCGCCGATATCCACAAGATGGACCCGCCGAACATCCAGCACCTGCCGATCAAGATCCCGTATGTGCAGCAGCAGATTTGCGGCGACTGGATGAGTCCGGGCATAAGCTTCCAGTTCACTGGCCATGAATGCCACCCTGACACCGAGTTCGCGCTGCATCGCCGACATTTGCAGGGAGGACAACGCCCAGAACACGACAGCACCCAGCAAGGTGCCAAGAGCAAACAATGGCAGGATGAGTTGTCTGAGCAGCGTCGAGTTCGCGATCATGCGGATGTGCTGACGTGTGGCTTCGCGGTAAGCATAGATCGCACCGGAAATCCTGCCGGAAACGAGCAAATTCGTGCGTGGGCGTTGTCAGTCGATGGCCAACAGTTGCTTCCTTGCAGACTCTGCCATTCGAAGGCTCCTGTTCAAACACTTCTATCCCAGGGCTTCATCCACCCGCAGCCAGTGAGTATCCGCCGCGTATTCAGGAACTTCGCCCTGGCAAAGAAGATCACCGTTTACTGTCACTACAAGCGCTCCAGAGCTTGCCCAGTATCTGGCTTCGATGTAATGGTGCTCTTCCCACTCAAGTTCAATGTTGGTCCATACGTACTGGGGTTCGCGAGGACCGTGTTCGCGCCGTTTGCGCAGACAGTGATCAACGTGCAGTTCAAACGCGCCTGATGGCCTGATGAAAAGATGGAACAACTTGTGACGATGCTGGAGTTCCACTCCCAACAACCTTGATTGAAGAAGCATGGTTTGAGCCTTGTATCCTTGTACTGATATCGTCCAGGGTGAGTCACCAGCCGGACTGTACTATTCCATGCAGGATTCAGCACGCAACGTCAGCTTCGCGAAAGTACTCAAACGGCGGGAGGTACTGACTCTCTCCTTCGGCGCAATGATCGGCTGGAGCTGGGTACTCATGACGTCCTTCTGGGTGCAGAACGCAGGCTCGGTCGGCACGCTCATCGCATTTGCAGCAGGCGGTCTCGCCATCGCACTGGTAGGGCTCACGTACAGCGAACTCGCCGCTGCGATGCCACGGGCTGGTGGTGAACATGTGTACACCGAAAGAGCGCTGGGTCGGTCGTGGTCGTTTGTCTGTACCTGGGCCATCCTGGGCGCTTACGTGATTGTGTGTCTGTTTGAATCCGTCGCGTTGCCCACCGCATTGGAGTACGTGTTCCCGCAGATCCGCATTCATACTCTCTGGAACGTCCTCGGTGCTGACGTCGACCTGGGTTTTGTGATCATCGGTGCGCTGTCCGCCGCTCTGATGACGTGGATCAATGTTCGTGGCATTCGGACCGCAGCCCTGTTTCAGACCGTTGCAACCGCCGTGATCATCATCTCCGGGCTGGTTCTGGTGACTGGCAGCTTTGCGTTCGGACACATCGAAAACGCACAACCCTTGATTGCCTCGCCCGCGACGGGGATCCTGACCGTGCTCATCATGGTGCCCGCCATGCTGGTCGGCTTTGATGTGATTCCGCAATCCGCTGAAGAAATCGATCTGCCCCCCGCACTCATCGGCAAACTGCTGGTGTTCTCGGTGCTGGCCGCCGTGCTCTGGTACGTACTGATTTCGTTTGCTGTCGCCATGGCACTGGATGACGTGGCGCTGACTGAGACAAAAATGGCCACTGCCGATGCGGCCACAATCGTCTGGGGACATCCGTGGGCGGGCACGTTACTGATCCTGGGCGGAATCGGCGGCATCATCACCAGCTGGAATGCCTTCATAGTCGGCGGCAGCCGTGTCCTGTTCGCGCTCGCCGAAGTCGGCCAGATTCCCGCCATCTTTGCCCGTCTGCATCCACACTACAGGACACCGTACGTGGGGGTGGTGTTCATTGGCGTGTTGTCCATGGTGGCACCGCTGTTCGGTCGGAAGGTACTGGTCTGGCTGATCAACGCCAGCAGTTTCGGCGTGATGTTGGCGTTCTTGTTTGTTGCGATCGCCTTCGTGGTACTGCGACGGAAAGAGCCGGACATGCCACGGCCGTTTCGTGTCAGTCACCCACGACTCGTCGGTTGGGGCGCAGTGGTGATGTCGACGTTGTTGCTGACGGCTTTCCTGCCGGGCAGTCCATCGGCGCTGTTGTGGCCCTACGAATGGGGCGTGATTCTGACGTGGTCAGCGGTGGGCCTGATTTTTTTCCTGCGCCAGCGCTGAATCATCCGGGCGAGACTTCTGCGCAGCAGAAGCTCGACTGATTTCCCCCGGATAATCAGAACAATGAAGCCTGCCGCATGGGTGGTCGGAACAGATCCGTCCGCATGGGCGGCAACCTGCTGCCATCCAGGCCATGTTTGCGCACCGCAATCTCGAATCGTTTGAGCAGCAGCTCTGCGATCGGACCCTCGCCCCGCATTCGACCACCAAAGTCCGACGTGTAGAGTTCACCGCCACGAGTGCTGCGAATTGCATTCAGGACACGATCTTTCAGATCCGGGTAATGCGATTCGAGCCACTCGCTGAACAGCGCCTTCACTTCGAGTGGCAGCCGCAGCAGGATGTAACCTGCACTGCCCGCGCCTGCCTGCGCTGCAGCCGCGACGATGTCTTCCATCTCACTGTCATTCACAAACGGAATCACCGGCGCGACCATGACACCAGTCGGAACACCTGCCTGCGACAAGGCCTTCACCACTCGCAATCTGGCTTCGCCTGATGCAGTTCTCGGTTCCAGCTTCGTCTTCAGCTCGCGCCTGAGGGTGGTGATGGACACATGCACCCGGGCAAGCCCCAGTTGTCCTAGCGCTGACCACAAGTCCAGATCCCTCAGAACACCCTGGCTCTTGGTCACCAGGCTGACCGGATGCCGACATTCAAGCAGTACCTCGAGAATCTCGCGTGTGACACGTCGTTCCCGTTCAATGGGCTGATAAGGATCCGTGTTGGTCCCCAGCGCTATGGGCGCAACCTTGTAGTTCCGTTTGCATAACTCCTCTTCGAGATGTGCCCGGACATCCGTCTTGTAGAAAAGCTTCGTCTCGAAATCCAGGCCCGGTGATAGATCGAGGTAGGCATGGGTCGGGCGAGCAAAACAGTAGATGCAGCCATGCTCACAACCTTTGAAGGGATTGATGGAACGATCAAATGGCAGGTCCGGGGAGACATTCCGGGTGATCAGCGTGCGTGTCTGGTCAGGCAGGACGGTCGTGTGGGGTGCCGCGGAGTCCGTTTCAGGATCGACTCCCCAACCATCATCGATGGTTGCCGAGTGACGCGTGTTGTATCGGCTGCCCGCATTGGAAACTGCACCACGCCCTGTGATTATGGTGGTCATCGAGTTCACGGCTCCAGCGTTTGAGGCTCGCCGAGTATAGACTGTACAAAAATACAGTATCAAGCGATCAAACCCGCCCATCACAGGCCGCTGAAGAGGTGCGATCAAAACGCCGGAAACAGCAAACAGGAGCGAGGGCGTGGCCATGAAGGTGGAATCCGGCAACTGGTGGTTTGATCCGAAGCCCCGTACTCCAGTGGTGAGTCAGCAGACTGTTTTTTCAACAGCCTGTTAGACTAGCCACCTTTGTCGCGCCCTCTAAGGCCAACTTAACAGGCGATCATGACCCCGATTCGACACATGCTTTCGTTGGCATTGGTCTCGCTGCTGCAAGCCTGCACCATGCTGAGTCAGGGTCAGAGTACCCAGATCGAAACCCGCATTCAGCAATTGCGTATGGAAGTTGCGGACATGAAGAGCGAATTCGAACGCACTCGTGAAACCCTCCAAACGCGCAGCTCCGAAACCGAACGGGAAGGAGGCATGCTGGCTGCCCGACTGGACACGGTGCAAGCCACACTTGAGACGCTGCCATCTCGCATCGATGTGAAGTGTCCGGCGCCAACACCGGTCGAGACCAAAGCCGTGTGCAAGGAGCCTCCAGCCCCAAAAGCTGAAATGACGCAAGGCAAGAGTGTGGTCGGCGAGAAGGAGCGTATCCGCCTCGACCCACCCGGCAAGGCCTTTGTAGCACGCATGGATACCGGAGCAACCTCAAGCTCCCTCCACGCCCAGAACATCGTTCAGTTTGAACGCGATGGCGCGAATTGGGTGCGGTTCGAGTTGCAGGCAGAGGACGGTGTCGAGAAGGTCGAAGCGCCAATCGTCCGTTACGCAAGAGTTGTGCAACAGGCTGACCCGCAAGGATCGCGACGCCCTGTGGTATCGCTGCGAATACAACTTGGAGAAATCGACGAATCCGTCCAGTTCACGCTCGCCGATCGATCACATCTGGAAACCGAAGTCCTTCTCGGGCGAGGCTTTCTGACCGACCTGGCCATCGTTGACGTGTCGCGCAGCTTCATTCAGCCTGCGCCAAAAAAATAACCTAAGCACCTCAACATGGCACATCGAGGACCTTTCCTGTTTTTAATCGTGTTGCTGGTGATCGGCGGAACCGGCATAGCCTTCTATCGGCATAATATCTACGCCATCCCTTTCTACCCTGACGAAAAGCAACTGGTGTGGCAGGTAGAAGCGCGTGTGCAGTTCACTGCCAACGGCGAACCGACCAACGTGTATCTCGCACTGCCACCTGACCAATCAGGCTTCCGCATCGTTGATGCAACCCGCGCCTCTTCCGGCTTTGGCTATGCGCCTGGCGTACGAGGTGGGCAATTGCAGGCGCACTGGAGCAAGCGAGAAGTTACCGGTGACCAGAGTCTTTTCTACAAACTTGAAATCGTCGCTGACCCGAATTACAGCGCACCAGCTGCACCTCCAACTATACGAACCATTCCCTCCTGGCGAGAGCCGTACGGAACCGCTGCCCGCCAATTGCTGGAAACCGCGCTGCCACTATCTGCCGGTGGCGTGTCACTTGCGGAGCAACTCTCCCAACTCATGAGCCCGACCCGTGGTGATCAGAACGCAAGCCTGCTGCTGGGCGAGTTCAGCGCGCCTGAACTTTTGCAAAACCTGCTGCTTACCGCCGATGTTCCAGCACGGACGGTGCAGGCACTGAAACTCGAAGATGGCCGCAGAAGACAGGATCTCGCCACCTTTGTTCAGGTCTACGAAGACAATGCATGGCACCTCCTGGACGCCCAGTCTGGTCGTGTACACGACACCAGCAACCTGCTGCTCTGGTTGACCGATGCGCCGTCGGTGCTCGACGTGCTCGGTGGACGCAACAGCCGGGTGTCCTTCTCAATGATCAGTGCGGTACGTCCGGCACTTGCAGTATCACAGGAGCAGTACGGCGACTTCGGTTTTTCGCTGTACAGCCTGCCGATTGCCGAACAGGGTGTATTCAAACTGATCATGCTGCTGCCCATCGGTGCCCTGGTGGTGGTGTTCATGCGCATCATCGTCGGCTTCAGGACTTCGGGAACCTTCATGCCGGTGCTGATTGCACTCGCATTCCTGCAGACCGATCTCATTCCTGGTCTATCCAGCTTCCTGCTGGTGGTCGGCATCGGCCTCATGATTCGTTATTACCTGTCGAATTTAAACCTGTTGCTGGTTGCTCGCATCGCGGTTCTGGTACTCATTGTCATTGGCATCATTACCACGTTCAGCGTCCTGTCATACCGACTCGGCCTGATCGAAGGGCTCAACATGACATTCTTCCCGATGATCATCCTGGCATGGACCATCGAACGCATGTCCATTACCTGGGAAGAAAGTGGTCCGAAGGAAGTTGTGGTTCAAGGTGGTGGCAGTCTTCTGGTGGCAACAATCGCCTATCTCGCCATGAGCGTACCGGTTGTCAGCTACCTCGCCTTCAACTTCCCTGAACTGCACCTGGTGTTGCTGGCGATCGTGCTGTTGCTCGGACGTTATACCGGCTACCGATTGCTGGAACTGCGTCGATTTGCAGCGTTCAAATCGGCAACCGCAGAGAGTGTGCCCTGATGGGATTGAGGGACTGGCTATCGGGCTGGGCGCCACCCAGTTACTTGCGTGACAATGGTATCCTCGGCATGAATCGTCGCAATGGCGACTACATCTCCCGCTACAACAGTCGCAGCCGCTATCCATTGGTCGATAACAAGCTGCTGACCAAGGAAGTGGTCGAGAAGGCAAAAATTGCCGCGCCCAAACTCATTGACGTCGTGCGCGCACAGTACGAGATCGAACACATCGCGCCGCGCGTGGAGAACCTCGAGCAGTTTGTGGTGAAACCTGCCAACGGGTCCGGTGGCAAAGGCATCCTGGTCATCACGGCGCGCGACGGTGATCTGTTTGTCAAAAGCAGCGGCGTGCGCATCACGCTCGCCACTATCGAACGTCACATGACCAACATCCTGAGCGGATTGCACTCACTGGGCGGCAAACCGGATGTGGCCTTCATCGAGACCCTCGTTCAGGTCAGTCAGTATTTCGCCAACTACTCCTACGAAGGTGTGCCCGACATCCGGATCATTGTCTTCAAGGGATATCCGGTGATGGGCATGCTTCGGCTGGCCACCCATCAATCCGATGGCAAGGCCAACCTGCATCAAGGTGCAGTGGGTGTCGGTCTGGATCTGGCGACCGGCAAAGCGACAATGGCGGTGCAGCATAACAAGCGTGTAACCCATCATCCGGATACCGGTCGCCTGCTCGAAGAAATCGAGATCGGCAACTGGAAGCAACTGCTCCATCTGGCTGCACGATGTTATGAGGTTACCCGTCTGGGCTATCTGGGCTGTGACATCGTTATCGACGAAGCCCGCGGTCCACTGATCCTGGAGCTCAACGCACGCCCCGGTCTCGCCGTGCAGATTGCCAATGGCGTCGGCTTGTTACCGCGCCTTCGACTCATCGAGACTCTGGATGACTTCCCGGTGTCGGTCGAGGAACGGGTAGAATTTTCACTGCACCATTTTGCCACCAACCGCAAGCCAGAGCTTCAATCCTCACTTTGGCTGTCAACAAATCCCTGACTGGAGAACCCGATGATCGTCGTCAACGCCACATTCGAAACCACCGCAGCCGCGATTGAAGCCATGAAACCGGCCATTCTGGCCATGCAGACAGCCAGCCGCGCAGAAAAAGGTTGTGAAGACTATACCTTCAGCGTCGAACTGGAGAATCCGAACGTCATGCGTATCACTGAACGCTGGGAAAGCATGGCCATTCTGCAGGCACACTTTCAGACGCCCCACATGGCCGCATTTCGCGCCGCCATGGCCGCCAACCCGCCAAAGGGTGTGGTCGCCCATTTTTATGAGGCCAAAGAAGTCGCGATGCCGACCTGAGGCGATTTCTGCGGAACTGTCTGTCCAGGGCACTGCAGACAAGACAGCGGACGGCTTGCTGCCGTTCGCCGTCCACCCAGCTCATGTTTCGCGAAACCAGCGCATGATTTCCGAGTTCATTTCGGTTGGATAGGTATGCGAGAGATCTTCGACTTCCGAATACCGTACACGAGCTCCTGCCGCCTGTAGCGTCTGCGCAGCCATCTGCGCCATACCCACATCGAACATCCAGTCGAGTGTCCCGTGGGTGACAAATACCGGTAGTCCGTTGATCCGGTCATGACTCGTCATCTCCAGCAACATCGGATGAAAGGAGGCCGAAACCGGAGCCAGGTGGGTAAACGGGGAGTTATCGAGCAGTCCGGAGATATAACTGAACGTGCCGCCATCGGACATGCCCGTCAACAACAAGCGGTCCTCCCGCACGGCATATCGCTCTCGCACAAAAACCAGCATGCGCAGCAGGTTTTCCGTATCGACATCCGGCCCCATCAACGACCAGGTGCGATCGATCGAAGTCGGCGAAATGAGGATCGCACCGTGGGTACGAGCTTCGCGCAGCCAGGTCCACAGGAAGGCTCGGCCATGACCACTGCCACCGTGCAGAGCAACGATTACAGGCAATGGTGTATCCGGTGTTGCGTATTCGGGCACATAGAGTGAAAAACCACCGCGTTCAGTCACTCCATTGGCCGCGTGCAGAACGCCGGTATCAAAACCGATCAGACGTTTGCCTGTGAAGCGCACCAGCAAATCCCGATCCTCGCGGCGTTCTTCGCTGAGGAAAAATGCACTGACTGGGGGCAGCATGTCGGCAAGAGGGTACAACGTCTCGAGCGCACGACTCTGGTATCGCAAGGAGCCATAGGCAGCGAGCACCGGATTGCTGTGCGAAGGTGCATCAACAAACCCATCCAGCCCCTTCAGAACATTGTTGGCAGTCTCCGCCAGCGCAGCCGAAAAATTGCGCAGGTGGTCCGGAAACTGAAGCGTCTTGAAGATGGCAAATGCCTCATTCAACGGCTCCCGGTATGGCGCAACCGCCACCACGATATCGCCAAGATCAGGCGGGTGCAGATGACGGCCGGCGCGCGCCAGTGCATCCAGCGCAGTCATCAATGGTGACAACAAGCCGACAACACCTTCAAACAGGTGCTCTTGTTCTGCGTCCATCGGAGTTTCCCCGGAAGTTTCGGGTGGGAGCATACACGCCCGCTGCTTTGCTATGCTCGAACCCTTTGCTGACAAGGCTGGAAAATGTCTCCCATGGAATTGCTGCCGGAACCCTATTACCTGCCTGTCGGCGATGAAATCGACGTCTTCGAGGCGGCATTCAACGCCCGATTGCCGGTGCTCATGAAGGGGCCAACCGGATGTGGCAAGACGCGATTTGTCGAACACATGGCCTGGCGCCTGCAACAATCCGGAAAGCTGACCGCGGATCCTTCGCTGCTGACCATTTCCTGCCATGAGGACCTCACTGCCACCGACCTGGTCGGGCGATATCTTCTCAAGGGTGATGAAACGGTTTGGCAGGATGGTCCACTGACCCGGTCTGTCCGCAGCGGTGCAATCTGTTATCTCGACGAAGTCGTGGAAGCACGCAAGGACACCACGGTGTTGATCCATTCCCTGTCCGACCACCGGCGTCTGCTGCCGATCGACAAGACCGGCGAACTGGTCACCGCGCACCCGGATTTTCTGCTGGTGATGTCGTACAACCCGGGGTATCAATCCGTTCTCAAGGATCTGAAGCCGAGTACCCGGCAGCGCTTCGTGAGTATTGAATTCGACTATCCGGCATTTGCCCAGGAAGCCGAGATCATTGCGCATGAAAGCGCTATCGACCAGGAGATGGCCGAGCGACTGGCCACCATCGCAGAACGCGTGCGTAATCTGCGTGATCATGGCTTCGAAGAAGGCGTGAGCACACGCCTGCTCATTTACACCGGTCAACTGATCGGCCAGGGCATTGCACCGCGACGCGCAGGAGAACTCGCCATCACCACTGCAATCACCGATGACCGAATCGTCCAGGATGCCGTTCGCGACATCATCGACGTCATACTTCCATGATCGAACTGGCCGATGTAGAGGGCTCCCTGGCGCTGTTTGCCGAGGGACTGGCGGGGCGTTATCTGCACCTGAAAACGTTGACGGAGCACAACGCCAATCCCATCGATGCTCGTCTGACCCAGCAGAGCATGGACAGCCTGTACCTGCCGGACAGCCTGCCCAATGGAAACCGCAGTGATTACCTGGTACTCGTCCTCGAGCAGATCGGTTATCGCGAGTGCGGAACCTTCAATTTCGATTACGCACGATTCTGCGAGTTGTCCGGGTTCCTGCAGCCCACACCAAAACCGCACACACAGCCCGATCGCGACAGCGACTTCACCCGACTGTTTGCCCGATTCGAAGACCCGGTAGTTGCACGCCGCCTGTTTCTGTTGCTCGAAGCGCTGCGAATCAGTACCCACATCAAACGGGCGTATCCAGGCGCCGCTCATTATCTGCAGCACCACAACGCCAATCTGCGTGCACAATTCTCGGCACACCGAACCCGTTTGGATCTGCTCCAGCATCGTGTCTGGGGCGATCTGCATGCATTGCCAGGCCTCGAGGCATCAGTGCTGCCGTTAACCATCCGACAGAGCAGCGTCTACACCACCGCGGAAGCGACGTGTCAGCTTTATCCATTCTTTCATCATGAACGCGATCTACTGCTCGAAGAGTTGAACGCCGAAGTTTCCGGTACCGAGTGGATGCAGCGCGAAGCGCGGCTGGAAGACTGGAAGGATGATCAAGAAGATCTGGCCCGTCAGATGCTCGCGGTAGAAATACTCCAGGCTGAAGATGCTCTGCTGCGCGAGGGTATGGATCTCGCTGGTGACACCCGAGACACCAGTCAGACATTGAACAGTCTGAAAAACGAACGCGAGGCCCTGTCTCGTCGCATCGAGATGGAACGTGCTGCGTTACGACATGCTGTCGGTTCCCCTCGCGGGCAGGCTCGCAGTTTCCGCTATGATGAATGGAACTACCTGGAGCGCCGCTATATCAGGCGCTGGTGCCGCCTGTATGAAGAGCGGATCGTTCCCGAAGCAGCTGCCAACGTGGACGATCTGCGCAGAGTGATTCGCCAGTGGCGCTCAAAAGTCAGGTCACGTCTCGCCCAGTTGAGACCACTCGGAATGCAACGCGTCTCGCGGGTAGCAGACGGCGACGAGCTTGACCTCACTGCAGTGCTCGAGGCGCGCCAGGACATTCGCGCCGGCATTTCACCCGATGATCGAACCTATAGCAGACGGGAACGGGTGCAACGGGATATTTGTGCTGCTTTTCTGGTTGATCTTTCGGCATCGACCGACGACCCCATCGAGCCACCGCAACCGATGCCATACGAAGACGATGATGAAATCCCGAACCTGCGCGACCCCTACCATGAGCCACTGGAACTGGCCCCAGTTGAAGAACCGCGCAAAATCATCGACGTCCAGCGCGAAGCGATGTTGGTAATGGCATCGGCACTCGATGTGCTGGGCGACAGTTTTGGCATCTACGGGTTCTCGGGCTACGGACACGACTGTGTGGAGTTCTTTGTCGCCAAGGAACCGGACGAATCACTCAATGGTCGCACGCTCAGCGCCATTGCTGCCATGCAACCCAAGCGCAGCACCCGCATGGGACCGGCGATTCGACATACCGTGGCCAAACTCATGGCCGCAGGTCAGTCGCTGAAGTTGTTGATCGTGCTGTCCGACGGCTTTCCCCAGGACTGCGACTACGGCCCGCGGCGGGGCGAACATGAGTATGGTGTCGAGGACACTGCCAAGGCGCTCGCAGAAGCCGCCGCCAAAGGAATCGAGACGTTCTGCATCACCGTGGATCGCTCAGGACACGACTACCTGAAACGCATGTGTCCGGACGCTCGCTACCTGGTGATCGAGGACATCGAGGATCTGCCCGATGCCCTGACCAAGGTCTACACGACCCTCACGCTCAAATAGTATCGGCAAGCTCTGATCTATCGGCACTTTCCGCACAGCACCGGGATTTGCTGCCGCATTTTTGTTCATGAAACGCACGAATAAAACGAGGGGTGAACAAAAGATCCGACCTGATCAATTCGCAGGAGCGAATTGATGGGGCCTACTTACCACGGGGTCGACTTACCGCAGGGTCAATCCGCTACCACTGTGGATAGAGCACCACATCGATTCGACGATTTTTCTGACGGCCTTCGGGAGATTCATTGCTCGAAATCGGCTGGGTCTCGCCGTAGCCAACTGCGGTCAACAGTTCTGTCGCCATACCACCGCCACTGAGCAGGTAGCGCATGACCGCATCAGCGCGCGCTTTGGAAAGATCAAGGTTTGCAGCGTCAGCGCCGTGTGAATCGGTATGTCCTTCAACAATGATGGGGGCATCCGGAAATTCAGCGAGAGCCTTGCGGACCTTGCCGAGCAACGCGTGGTGGCGCCTCTCCAGCACGGATTGACCGCTGCCAAATGTCACGCCCACCATTCGCAGCACCAGACGATCCTGAACTCGCAGCACCTGCGCTTCAGCCGGCTTGAACAGACTCTCCACCAATCGAACTTTATCCTTGAGTTTGCCTTGCCGCTCGAGCTCTGCCTGCAGTCGTGCACGCGCTTGTGACTGACCACCGAGGTCATTCTGGAGTGTTTCAATTTCCTGCTGAAGCGCGATGGCGTAACGCTGTTGTTCTGCCACCTGCTCCTCGAGCCTTGACCGGCTCAACAGAAGATCAGTAACAGCGTTGCCAAGCACACTGCCCGCCTCTCCCGGTCCGCGATCAAAATGGACGGTCTGGTCGATGAGATCACCGAGGTTGGCAAGCTCCTTCTCCCAGGTGGTAACAAAATCCTCTAGGGTGATGTCACCACGATCAAGTTGCCTGGCTGACTGAGCAATGTACTGTGCGCGCAACGCGTTGTGCGTGGCGAGAGTGGCATTATCACGCGGCTGATCGGTGTCATAACGGTCCTGCGCCAATGTGGTACGCGCCTCCAGCAGTAGCGCTTCGGCCGCTGCAAACCCCTTGGGCGCAACACGTGAGGCTCTCAGACCTTCCGCGATCGAGATTTGCCGCTGTGCTTCGGCAAACAGGGTAGTTTCGATCGAGCCCAGTTCTGCCTGACGGAAATACTGAACCGCCTTTTCACGATACTTCGCGATGTCAGCATCACGATTTCGTTCCAGCCGCGTTGTGGCGGCCCGAAGCTCGGCTTCTCCATCCATCCAGAGATCGTTATCGGCAGACCTGGCCCCGGCAGACTCGGCATCCCGCCTCGCTGCGATCACGTCCGCCAGTAACTCGCGTGCCCGCAGGCTTGTGTCCTCCACTTGAGCAAAGCCGATACTGGATTGCGCCAGCAATTCACGGACCCGTTCCCGCTTGCCACCATCTTCGGCAATTTCTTCGGCCTTGCGAAAGCTGTCCATGCTGCGACGGAAACTGTTGGGTGCCAGCAATTCACCCTGTGCATCGACTGCGCGAATGCGCGCCGCATCGGCACTATTGAACAATGGGTCACGCTTGCCTAAGTCGCTGGTGGCAATACCCTGGGTCGCCAGCATCGCAAGGCAGAACGAGCCAACCCACAGGCTGATGACACGCATCAGATTTCTCCCCGTTCAAGCAGGCGGTCGATGGCATGGGCAACGCCTGATTCATCATTGCGCAGTGTGACAAAGGAAGCTGCGCTGCGCGTCCTTTCATCCGCCTGCCCCATCGCCACAGAAGCACCGGCGATACGAAACATCTCCAGGTCATTCTCCGCATCTCCGAAGGCGACCACCTGCAGCGGCTGGATCCCCAGACTTGCACAGGCAGCTTCGAGGGCCGCGCCTTTGCTGGCGGCTTTTGCCGTCAGTGTCAACACCAGCTTTCCAGTTGGACCGATGGAGTCAAAGATGTTGACTGACGCCGCAAAGCGCGTGCCAAGCTCGGCCCGGATCCGCTCATTGCATCGGGTACCCTGAATCGCCGCGACTCGCGGCAGATTGGACCCGTCAGCAATCAGTACTGGAAGTGGCTCCATCTCGGCATCCAGCAGATTGGGATCCGGCTGACCCTCCATCTTCAGCAGGACACGATCATTGACCGTGATTGTCGCGATGCATCGCTCGGCATTGCAGATGGCGTACAGCTCGGCAACAAAATCGAGAGGCAGCCGATGGTCGAAGATGTCTCTGCCGGAGTCCGGATCGAATACCTGTGCGCCGGAGCAGGCGATGATTGGACCGGTTATTTCGAGCTCCGATGCAACCCGACGCGCCATGTGTGACCAGCGGGCGGTGGCAATGATGACGCCGAGACCACGGTCTCGTGCGGCCCTGACGGCCCGAATGTTATCGGCAGGAATGTGCTCCCCTACCAGCAGCGTTCCATCAAGGTCGATGGCCAGTGCCTTGTATCGCATGATTCTTTTCCATGGCGGCGTATCGACAGAAGACTCGCCGTAGCCCGTTTCAGGCGGCGACTGTGGGCTGTTCAGTTCATGCGGTCAAGACGGCGCAGACCAACCATGACGTCCGATTGCGCTTACCTGACCTTGACATCGTATGGCTCGAACCAGGTCTGCTCGATGGCTTGATGGATTCTGATCAGATCACCCTGAAAATCATCCAGCGAGGCGTGCAGTTCCGAGCGAACGAGCTGCCGCAGCGGAATACTGTCCATTCGGGCAATCAGCTGTTCGACTGCCAGAATGGGCAATTGGTGTCGCGGCAGACGTCGACTGCTGTACCTCATCTGAAACAGGCAATAACGTACCGAGCGCGGAAAATTCAGATCGTTCAGCAGGAAGTGCAGAACCCTTGCCGGTGTAACACGACTGCGGACGCTGCGCCGATACATCTGGTAAGCAGAAGCTGATTGTAAAACGCTTACCCACAAAATGGTGTCGTGGTCACTGATCAGCTCATCCCTTGCAACCAGCAGATCTCCGGCAACGTCAATGATCCTCGTCGTCATGTCGGATCGTTCCAGATACCGTCCCAGCATCAGAAATTCGTACTCCGGACCCCGACTCATGGTTCCCGAAAAAAGCCCGCTGATCTGCTGGCTGCGCTCGATGATTTCGCTGACCACTGGCCAGGTGGCTTTGCGAAAGGTGGTGCTGCCGAGTTTTTTGTTTGCAAAAATGTGAAGGTCATTAACCGCCTCAAACGCTTCGCGTGGTACCACATCACGAAGCGTTCGCATGTTTTCACGGGCAATCCGGATCGCGGTCAAGATCGAGTTGGGATTTTCCGCGGAGCCTGCCAGATAACGCATCGCTACAGTGGCCAACTGTGCCTGCGGCGAAATCTGGAAGCCTGCGCCACTGCCGGTAATACGAATCAGGTTATACCAGCTGACCGGCGCATCCTTGGGCAGATCCAGCAACAACTCCGAGAACACGTTGATCAGACGCGCCGTATTCTCGGCGCGTTCAAGGTTACGACCTACCCAGTACAACCGCCCTGCAAGTGATGACAGCATCAGACGTCCTCGGCAATCCAGGTGTCTTTGCTGCCACCACCCTGTGACGAATTCACGACCAGCGAACCCTTGCGCAACGCGACGCGGGTTAACCCACCAGCAGTTACCGACATCTTCGAGCCCTGCAGGACAAAAGGCCGTAAATCAACATGCCGGGGCTCAATGGCGGTGTCACAAACAGTCGGCACCGTCGACAATGACAGCGTGGGTTGAGCGATATAGTTGCGTGGATTGGCTCGCACCTGGAGCCGCATCTGCTCAATCTCGGCGCGCGATGCATGCGGCCCAACCATCAACCCGTAGCCGCCTGATTCGTTGGCAGGCTTGACCACCAGTTCTGCGAGATGCTCTTCGACATATCGCATCGATTCGGCATCGGCACATCGCCAGGTCGGCACATTGGGCAATAATGGCTCTTCGGCAAGGTAGTACCGGATCATCGCCGGTACATAGCTGTAGACCACCTTGTCATCAGCAACCCCTGAGCCTGGCGCATTGGCAATGGCTACATTGCCTTTGAACCAGGCTCGAAACAGGCCGGGGGTGCCCAGCACTGATTGGCGATCAAACGTCTCCGGATCCATGAATGCATCGTTGATTCTTCGATACACGGTATCCACACGCTTGAGCCCTTCAATTGTGCGGGTATAGACGCAGTCATCATCCAGGATGATGAGATCACTGCCGGCAACCAGCTCGGCACCCATACGCTGGGCGAGGAAGGCATGCTCGAAATAGGCAGAGTTGAATATACCTGGGGTCAATACCACGATCTCAGGCCGATCCCCGGGCCGAGGTGACAAAGACGCGAGCATGTCAAACAGTTGAGAAGGGTATGCATCGACCGGTCGAATCCGCATGGTGCGAAAGACTTCCGGGAAAACTCTCTTGGTGACGCTACGATTTTCGAGCATGTAGGACACCCCGGAAGGCACCCGCAGGTTGTCCTCCAGAACATAGACCGTGCCATCACGATCACGCACCAGATCGGTGCCACAGACGTGAGCCCACACCCCATGTCGGGGCGATGCCCCCACGGCCTGCGGCAGAAAGTCCTTGGAACTCTGGATCAATTGCGCCGGAACAACACCATCCCGCACACAATTCTGGTCATGGTAGACATCGTCGATGAACATGTTCAGGGCGCGCAACCGCTGCTGCAGTCCTGCCTCGATGCTCGCCCACTCACTTCGCGCGATGACCCGCGGAATGATGTCGAGAGGCCAGGCGCGGTCGATGTTCTCACCATCGGCGTACACCGTGAAGGTGATACCCATCTCCATGATCGCCCGATCTGCCGCAGCCTGACGCGATTTCAGGCCGCGGCTGGAGAGTTCCTGGAGATAGTTCATCAACGCCAGCGCGACCGGACGAGGGGTTCCTTCAGCGGTTACCAATTCGTCGTAATGTTGATGGCCGTTATAGGCTGACCAGTTGGTGCTCATCGCCCCGGGATTTTCCTGCTCGCTCGACCACTCGATGCCGACTATGCTAACCCAGCTATCGGTTCGACAGTTGTTGAAAGCAAATGTTGAGCCAGTGCCATCCGGTTGTCACCAGATTCTACTGGTTCACAGATGCTTCATCTGTAGGCGTGCACAATCAGGGCATCAAGGAGCCGGTCGGACTTGACACTGATCTACTGCGCCGGTGGGAAGAGCGGTCCATTTTTCCGCGATTTCTCGTTGCATGGTTCCACCATGCAACGAGAAATCGTGAAAAACTGTCCTCGCTCTCCCACTCGACTCGCTACGATCGCTCAAGTTCGACAGGCTCTCAGGGCGCACTCACGGGAGGAAGCGATGGGTTATTTGAAGATTTCGATGACGATATTGCTGGTGGCCGGCCTGCTCGCCATGCCGGTGCATGGCGCCACAAAAAAACCGGCCACCCTGATCAAGAAAACGATGGACGGTCGTTGCCTCACAATCAAGCACACGGACTATTGGAAGACCAAGATCTATGTCGGCAAACCGTCGGTCGAGGCCTGCATCTCCAGCGGCGGCCGGAAGGTCTGAGCAGGGCTCAATCGAACTGCACTGATGGCTGTCAGCCGACCTCCGCGATCGCCTCGAGAAACATCTCTACGGTCAATTGACCATCCAGCAGGCCGCATACCGCAGCCACAAACGGCGCTGCAAAGCCGGATCGCTGACAGACATCACGAAACATCCTTGCCGCACGAACCCCTTCGCTGACCATCACCATTGTGCCTTGCGCCTGGGCCAGGGTTTGGCCCAAGCCCAAACGCTCACCCATTTCGCGGTTTCGACCATGGGGAGACGTGGCGGTGACAAAGAGATCACCAATACCTGCTGCGGTGAGTGCGGTGGTCGGATCAGCGCCAAGTTTCGGCAGCAATCCAAAGGCCTCGCGATAGCCCGCAGTGAAAATTGCCGCTTTCAGGTTGTCGCCACCGAGCCCGCTTGGCTTGAGCCCGTCGGCAACTCCGCAAGCCAGCGCGATGACATTCTTGAATGCACCCCAGTACTCGGCCCCCAACGGATCGCTCGCCGGAGCAAGCTTCAACGTGCGGGTCGTCAACTGTTTCGCGACACGTATAGCGGCGTCTCGGTGCCGGCTGGCAACCAGTGCAGTGGTGTACACCCCTTGGGCCAGTTCAGGGGCAATGGTCGGCCCCATCATCACGCAGAGGATGTTGCTTTTGCCGGCAGCCTTGAGCTTTTCTTCGATGACGTCGGAAATCAATCGGTCTCCCTCGGCGAGGCCTTTGGCGAGGTCGACCAGAATCTGTTCCGAATTCAGTAGCGGTACCAGATCATCGACGACGCTGAGAACCACCCCTGACGGCAACGCCAGAATGACGTATTCGGCACCCCGGACGGCTTCAGATATAGACATGGTGACCTGCATACCGTGCATGACCACACCCGGCAGATACTTGGCGTTGACTGCGGATGTCTTGAGGCTGTCGTGAACCTCCTGCTCTACCGTCCAACCAATGATCGAATGGCCGGCCTGTAACCAGTTGCGCGCCAGCGCCGTGCCGAAATTGCCCAGTCCGAGAACGGCGATCGTGCTCATGCTGTCACCTTGTCGAGCCACTGGACCAGATCACCAATGACCTCGCCCCGATTGGTTTCATTGAATACTTCATGCCGCGCACCGGGATACCAGCGATGCTCAAGTCGCGACAGTCTGCAGGTCCGATAAGCGTCAAGCATACGATTGATGTCCTGCTGTCCGCCGTGCACCGGATCATCCGAGCCGGCAAAAACGTAGATCGGCAGTGTCAGCGGAATTTTCGCCAGACAGGCAGGAGTTTGTGCCATGGCAGCGCCTGAAAACAAGTCAACCAACGAGCCCGTCGTGAGCACGAATCCGCACTCGGGATCATCCACGTACTTCTTTACTTCCGCACGATCACGGCTGAGCCATTCAAAACCGGTCGCGTCCGGTGCGTCGAATGCCTTGTTTGAGCCGCCAAAAAGTAGCTTCTGCAGCAGTTCGCTGGATTGATCCGGGCCATGCCGCCATGCTTCGAACCGGGCGACAAGTTTGGGTACCAGCCTGCCGAAACGATTCTTGAACCCAGGCGACCCGGACAACGCCAGTGCATCAATCGAATATCCATAGCGGGTGATGTATTGCTGACTCAGCATGGAGCCCATGCTGTGCCCCAGCAGGATCAGGGGCACATCGGCATGCATGGTGCGCAGCATCCGATTGAATTCGAAGGTATCGGCCAGTACGCGGTTCCAGCCATCTCCACCCATGTAGCCAGGCCTGACACGACCGGTCCGACCATGACCACGATGGTCGGCAGCAAACACCGCATAACCTGCCTTGTTGAGCGCCCCAGCCACGGCATCGTAACGACGAGCGTGTTCACCCATACCGTGGGCAATCTGCACGATGGCTTTGGGGCCTCCGATATCCCATGCATAACCGGCGACTGTCTGGCCATCGCTTGCGACCAGATCACACTGATCCATCGTCTCCCCCTTCCTGCGCTTGCCGAGCCCCTATTCCCGTCTCTCGTCCCGGGGATGGTGATCAGGATCTTCATCCCCAACTACCGGATCGGGGGGCGGTGTCTGCTCCTTGCCCTTGCTGGGCCGCGAGCGGAACGGCGCCTCAAAAGCCTGCCGCACGAGATTGAGCGGGTTCATCTCGTTGAGTTGACGCAGGTTCGAGCGGAACTGCTCCTGATGATCGAGGAACGACACGATGCTCTGTTCGATATAACGGGAGACGACGCCACCCATGCGATCACCATAAAACCGGATGATCTGCTCTATCGCGCGATTGGTAAGGACCGCCTGATGACCTTCGGTTTCCTGGTCAGCAAGTATCTGCAGCAACACGGAACGTGTGATATTGGCGCCGTCTTTTGCATCCAGTACTTCAATGCTCTCGCCTCTGACAATGAGCGCGCGCGCGTCTTCCATCGTCACATAACGGCTGTCTGTCATATCGTACAGCCGGCGATTCGGATATTTTTTCAGCTTGTGCATGACGCCCTTCAGTTCCGGCACGAACCAGCCTGGTAAAATTTGGCAGTGCCTACTGTACCGGATCGTGACTGCTTCAGGGCGCAGAAGTCGGCGTCGGATACACCAGACAACGCATCCCTCGTTTGCGGTCGAACTTCCGCCAGTTGGCAGGATTCTCTGCCAATCGATCAGCCACCACATGCAGGACATCCGGACTGACCGCCATGCCGGAGTGACTTCCCTGCACTTCGATGCTCTCTGCCAGTGGAGAATCTCGTTCGACGCAGGTATCCCATGCAACGACGCCATCTCGCTTGCTGTAAACCGCAGTCGACGGCATCGGCAACGGGGCACGCGGGTCACCGTGACCAAAACGGGCACGCATTTCTTCGACGGATAAACCCGACATCTCTTCAAACAGTCGTCCAATCATCGCGTTGGTATTGCCATGCTCTGTTGCAGCAAATGGACTACCCAGCGTAATGACACAGCGCGTGGCATCGGGGAACTTCCGCGCAACCTCACGACTGAATACACCGCCGAGACTTTGACCCACCAGGGAAATGGGCGCCTGATAAGCCTGCCAGGCTCGGTAAAAACGACGCATCACGCCTTCGAGCAACTCCGGTCGCCCAAGGTTGCGGCCTTGCAGCCACGGCAATACCTTGTATCCGAGGGATGTCAAAAAACGCCGCAGCAACAGCGTCGATTCATCGCCGCCCATGAAGCCGGGCAAGACCATGACGGGATGTCCGTCGCCACGCGGCGCATTGGCTCTGAGGATGTTCCAGGTGACCCCGAGCAGCGTGGCTTCCATGAGCACACGGGGCAACTCGCTCAGTGAATCGAACACGGCCGGGCCTGCCCTGCGGGTCGATAGCGGATTGCCATTTGCCTGGGAACTGGACTGTGTTCCAGCCTGCTCCAAAGTTTCCTTCCCCACCGGGGGCACCACCGGATGTGTCATCGTTATGTCACCGGAGTCTGCGGAAAGAACCGTAACCGGTCAATCCAATGTTGCAATGCAATAACAGCACTTTGTATTAACTCGAACAACTCGAATCGAAAACATCGAATTCAACACATTCACCCATGATTCGCGTTTCCACTGGCTTAAGGAGACTCCGGCAGAAGGCGGCCTGTCTATCTTCTGCCGCCCAGACTCTGGAACAGGGTTCCAGTGAACTTCAGTTCTTGTAAGCGTCAAGCCGAAAGTGCACCATCTTTTGGAAATCGCAAACGGGGGAATGCGAAATTGGCGACTTACATCATGTTCAGTACGCTCACCGACGAGGGGCGCAAGACGCTGAAAGAGAGACCCGAGCGACTGCGTGAGGTGAACAAGGAACTTGAGGGCATGGGGGCTCGTGTCACCAGCCAGTACGCAGTGCTCGGCGGCTATGATTTTGTCAACATCATCGAAGCACCGTCCAACGAAGTGATGGCGCGTATCGCGGTCGAACTGGGGGCACGTGGCACCATCAAGGTCACTACCATGCCGGCCATCGGGATCGACCAGTACGTCGAGATGATGCTGGCCAATCCTCCACGCAAGCACGACTGAGGCAAGACCATGCCTCGCTACGTGCTCCTCCTGCGTGATCATTCCGTTGGGCTGAAGGCAATTCGGGACAATGCCTCGAATGCCTACGCCATTCGCGAGGCACTCGAGCGATGGGAAGCCAAGGTACTCGGTTCGTGGCGAATGCTCGGCGAATGGGATCAGTGTTACATCTTCGAAGCGCCGGACAACTTCAAAGCCTACCGTGCGACCATCGCCCAGGAATTTGGTACCACAAGCCAGACCGAAATCCTGCCGGCGGTTGATCTCGATCTCTTTGAGCGGTTGATTGGCCAGAGCGCAGAAACGGATGGTCCACATCCCTGGCAAACCCGATGGTGGGGCCGTGTTGTCCGTCTGTGCTTCTATCACCGGACCTATACCCGCTGGTCTCGCCAGTATTTCACTTCACACGAAGTGTTTGGCAAGGAACATTGGGCCAAGGTGAAAGGCCCCTGTATTGTCATTGCCAACCACACCAGCCACTTCGACCAGATGTGTCTGATGAAAGCACTGCCGTGGCGGGTTCGTCTCAACCTGTTTTTCGGTGCAGCCGCTGACCGCTGGTTTCTCAAGGGGCGCAAGGAAATGGAACTTCAGCCCTGGTATCAGTCCCTGGTTGCCGGCCTCTACCCGATTCACCGTGGCGGTGGCTCGAAAACCCTGGACTATCCAAAGTGGCTTCTGGACCAGGGGGCCAACCTGATGTTGTTTCCGGAAGGTACGCGCGCGCGAGGAAGGAGCCTGTCTCCCTTCAAACATGGCGCGGCGATCCTGGCCCTTGAAAAAGGGGTACCCATCGTGCCGGTGTACCTCGAAGGACTGAAGCACATCCGGCCGCCCGGCAAGAAACAGGCCGTGCCCGGGCCAGTGGCGGCACACGTTCTGGAACCACTGTACTTTGCACCTGGAACCAAGGTTCCCGAAGCCACTGAACGTGTGTATCGCGCAATGCGGGAGGCTCACAACCAGGCTCTGGCCCGGGAAGATGCGTCTCGTCATTACGTACCGGCAAGTGCAGGCGCATTATTGCCGGCGGAAAGGTTGCTGGCGGAAAGCACAAACCCGCGATAACGCGGGTTTGTCGGGACATCATCCGGGATTACACCGGCTTCATGACCGGCGTAGCACAAGGGCGATGTTCAGGCAGCCTTTGCTTCGTCAGCAGGCTTGGCGGACTCAACCACACGGCGCCAGAGTGCGCCATTGGCTTCCACCGCTTCCTTCACCAGTTCACCACGAGCCTTGAACGTTTCCTGGGTACCGCTCCAGAGTTGCTCGGCATAGGCGCGCTGCAAGTCGAAGAATGACTGCACGTCTTTGACTTCCGGCAGCTTTTTGCCGAACTCCTGGTTGAACTCGACGTACCTGCGCACGCTCTGGCCATCGAACTCGGCCAGTTTGCGCATCCACTCGGCGTTCACTTCGAGCAGATCACGGCCGAACTGCACGGACTTTTCAATTGGATTCATGATGCGTTACCTGTAGCTATGTTTATGGGCGGCTCTGTCAGGAGCTTCAATGCGCGACACCAATTGCTGCACCGCACAACGAAACGCATTGTGCACCACAGCATAAACAGTGGCAAGTACTTTTTTTTGGAAGGGTATAGAATTTTAATATTCTTACAATTCAATAAGTTAATAATTTTTCTCAAGAATCGCGCCGCGACATACTGCACAAATATCAACCGTATTTGGACAGCAGCCGCGCCAACAGGAGAAATACTTCCGCATTGCAGCCCATCCCGACATGAGAGGAGACCACCTGGTGATGCCCGACATGCACGTTGTGCGCATCGATGCTCGCCTGCCACGCCACTACCCCGTCGGATTTCGAATAGATCGAATGCACCGGGCAGAGAATCGGAACCCGCTCCCGTTCACGCTGTAATTGGGCACCCTGCGCCGGGGTCAGATTGCTGCTTTGCAACACCCAGAATCCAATTGAGGAAGCCGATAGCCCGCCTTGAATCGGGGTGCCCATCGTCGTGACACTCTGGACGCAGTAAACATCCCTTCTCGCCAGTTCTCTCGCCAGGATTCCACCACGACTCCAACCAATCAGCTGTACCGGTCTGGTCGCTTGCCTCGTCATCTTCTGTAACCGCGGGAGAAGTTCATCGAGCAGGCTCTGCATGGGTCCACGATTGATACCGGCTCCCCAACCGACCGCGGTGTAACCAAGGCTGTTGAGGAACCTGCGAAGCAGCCAGGTTGACCCGTCATCCGCCATGAATCCCGGCAACACCATGACCGGGCCTGACCCGCGTTCTGCCTGCAATCGAAGCATGGGAAGTTGAGCGAGCAGGGCGGCGGCCTCCAGAGCAACACGCCCTTCCAGCGCCTGTTTGAAAACAGAAGGCGGCTGGATCATTCAGGTCACTACAACCGAAGTGCCTGATCGTCCTGATCAGTAAACCCATCAATGTCGTGCGACATGATGACAAGATCATGGGAGCGTCCACGTCGGTCTTCAACGTAGTCAGCCAGCAGTGCTTCGGGCATGAAGCCCAAACGCTTGAACGCTGCCTGGGAGCCCAGTTGGTCCGGTGTCATGTGTGCCATGATCTTGCGCAAACCGAGGGCACGAGCCACATCAAAAATCTTGGCAATGAGCTGTCGTCCAAGGCCCAGGCTGCGATAGTCAGAGGCCAGATTGACACGAATCTCGCCGACCCGACGCGTCCAGCGCGCAGGATTCCGATCAACCGTCGCATAGCCCGCCAATCGATCACCATCAAATGCCAGCAACGTCACAGTCGTGCCCGAGGCGACGTTGGCCAACCAGTTGGCGACCGCCGACTCCTGGGTGATATCCACCCGCAGAAACAACAGATCATCCTCGGGAAGACCACGTGCAAATTGCAGTATGGCTTCGTCATCCCCTGGCTTCGCCAAACGCAGTTCAACCATACGCCGGTCATTCAGCGCCACTGTGACTGGGAAGCAATCGAGGAGCGGTTGCAGGGAATTCAGATCGGTCATGTTGTTATTTTCCTGGTTGGCGTCAAAAGCGATCAGTTGGCCGAGGCGTTCCTGAATGCGAGTCGGCCGCAACCAACAGTTCATCAAACGCGTTCACGACCCCATCGGCCATGACGTGCAGATCGGGAAGCAATCGTGGATCACTGATGAAGCTGAAGTACAGGCCCTGGTTATAGCTGACCACAGCAATGCCATAACCGATATTGCCGTTGAGCATCAGCACCGCCAGCGAATCGATGATTCGGTTGCCGAGCAGATACTGCGTCGTCTGCACGCCCGGAATATTGGTGCAGGTGAAGTTGTAGCCGACCATGGGCAGTCGCGGTGCAAAGCTGGGTGGTACCGGTAACGGAAATCGGGCAGCAAGCGCTGTCGGGTCAAACGCAGAGCCGACCAGCAACGTTGGCGCCATCGTCAGGGGCGGCAAGGACGGCATGGACTCCATCATCAGTTCCATCGCCTGTGCTTCGCGGTTCTGCTTGATGTGCTCTGTCTCCCAGCGCACCTTGCGCAAACGCTCGGTAATCTCCATCGGTTCGGCACCAAACACCGGGAAGATGCCGGACACACGATTGCCAAGTGCACCTTGTTCATCTTCGCGTCGCACGCTCACCGGCACCATGACCCGCAGATGCCTGCCCTCGACCCGCTCGTTGTGCAGCGCCATGTAACGTGCCGCTGATTCCACGACCAGCGCCAGCACCACATCATTGATCGTGCCACCAAAGGACCTGCGAATGTTGCGAAACGCACTAAAGGAAAGTCGACGCCATTCAAACTGGCGCCTGGGACCAATCATCGACGCATTCCACGGTGCAGTTACGACGGGTTCCGAGATGAAGCGTGTCATCGATTCGGCAGCACGGCGCAGCAGTTCGCCGCGTTCGGCACTGCTTTCCCGGCTGCCAAACTGAACCCGCCATTTTTCCGCGGTCTCTGCAGCAGCCTCGCGGGTCAGCTCAAAAGGTGTCGGTGCCGCGCCAGGTTGCCAGGCTTTGGCCGGTGCTGGCGTTCGTGGCGCATCCTTCTGCAGGTCGAACAGAATCAAAGAAATGTCGACACCGGATGCCCCATCTACCAGGGCGTGATGACCCATGGATAACAACACGGTATGACCAGTCACCCCTTCGATCAGATACATCATCCACAGCGGCTTATCGCGAGGCAACAAACGTTCGGTGAGTTTGATGCTGGCCTGTATCGCCTGTTCGAGTGTCGTCCCAGGCGCCACGCGATGAGAACGCACGTGGTGTTTGATATCGAACTCCGGATCATCAATCCATTTTGGATGGGCGATGTTGAACGGCACAAACGCCAGCCGCTGTCGATAACGAGGGATCAGGTGCATGCGGGACGCCATGTGATCCATGAAGGTCTCGAATGGCACTTCACCTTCGATAACGGTCACGGTTGCACCATTCATGGGTGCACTGGCGGTTTCGGCGTACAGGAACGAAGCGTCGTGGTCAGTCAGCCGCATGGGATTCTCGTAGCTGGTTAGTCGCTTTCAGATCGAAGTGGTTTACAGGAACAGCCGTCACACTGCCGTTGCCCAATCCGTGAACAGCCCGTGCCTGGTCCGTGAACAGGGGCTGTCACTACTTGTCGCTGCGAGCGCCGCTCGCCGCCGACATCATCGAGAGAAAGCCCTGCCACGGCGCGATTGCACCCGCAAACATGTTGCGAACGAATTCTTCGCGTTGGTCCTGGCTGGTCTGAAAGCCCTCACTGAACCGTTCCAGCATCTGCTGCTGAAAGCCTTGTACGTCCGGCAGCCCCATGAAGCGACGCAGTTCCTCAGGGGAGATATCGACTTCGACATTGATTTTCATGGTTGCCGGCTTCCTGTGCGTGCTGTCCAGCATACTCAAAATGGATATTCGGGACGAGAGAAACGTATCATGTTCGTGAAGCGCGACACCGGAAAACACATGGCTGCCCAACCCTCAGCGGAAGACAACCACGAGCGGGTTGCTGAACAAACCGAAGGTGTCGCGCTGTCAGGACTGCTGGGAGCCAACCCGCAGACAATTCTCGCCAACTGGCAGACTTTTGCAGGTCAGGTGGGCAAACAACCGGAACTGATGTTCCGTCTTCAGCTGCAGTATCAAAGCGAACTGGCCTCGATCTGGCTCGGCCAGGCCGACCCGGCAGAGTCACCCGATCCGATTGACCCTCGTTTTGTCGACCTGGCCTGGCGGGAAGATCCATATTTCAGTCGATTGCGAAGAGCCTATTTTGCCTGGACGCGAACGCTTGATCGCTGGATTGAGCAGGCCGAACTCGAAGGGATTGATCGTCAACGCGCCGCTTTTTTGCTGGAAATCGCCAAGGAAGTTTATGCACCCGTCAACTCGCCCTATACACCCGAGACCATCAAACGTGCCATCGAAACCCGCGGCGAAAGTCTGGTAAGGGGCATCGGGAATTTCCTCGATGACCAGGCCAACAACCACGGCTATCCAGCCATCGCCGACCGCTCTGCCTTTCAGGTGGGCGTCGACGTCGCACCGACTCCCGGCAAGGTCGTGTACCGCGATGAGATGCTCGAGGTCATCCAGTACATCACGACCACGCACAGGGTGTATCGCCAGCCTCTGCTGTACGTTTTCTCCCAGGTCAACCGCTTCTATCTGGGTGACCTGACTCACGATCGCAGTCTGTTCCAGCAACTCCTGGCGAAAGGTATCCAGGTATTTGCCGTCAGCTGGCGCAACCCGCTGCCTGAACATTCCCAATGGTCACTGGCCAGTTATGCAGCCGGGGTGATTCGTGCAATCTCGGTGGTGCGAAGCATTTGCAGGGTCAAACGTGTCGACTTGATGGGTCTGTGTGCCGGTGGCCTGACCGCTGCTGCGGCAGCCGGTGTGTTGCAGGGACGTGGCAAACACTGGATCAAGTCACTCTCCCTGTTTGTATCCATCCTCGACAACCAACCGGGCGATAGTGATTTCACACTCTTTGTCACCGACGAGTCCGTCGCTTCGCAGAAGGCGCGCGTTCGCGCGCAGGGCATGATGAAGGAACGCGATATCCTGGAAATGTTCGCCATGTTGCGACTGGACGAAAGTGTCTTCAGCTTCGTGCGCAGCAACTATTATCGGGGTGAGGCACCACTGGCGCATCCTCTGCTGTTCTGGTCGATGGACTACACCCGCGTGCCGGCAGAGATGCAATGCGACTTCATCGACCTTGCTCATCGCAATGCCATGGCGCGTGGCGAACTCGACATGCTCGACCAGCGGATCAACCTGAAGAGCATCGATTACCCCGTTTACATCATGGCGGGAACCACCGACCACATTACGCCTTGGCGCGGTTGTTACCGCAGCGCGCACCTGTTTGGCGGGCCTGTCGAATTTGTGCTGACCAATCAGAACCACACACAAACCATCAGCGCAAAGGCAGACAATCCCCACCTCCGCTACTGGCTCCGCAGGGGCGCTCCCATCGAGCCGGATGAGTGGTTGCAAGGTGCCAGCGAACACGCAGGTGACTGGCGAGCGCACTGGATCAAGTGGCTGCAATCGCGATCACGGCGGGTCGACGCCCCCGGGAAACAAGGTAACAAACGCTTCCCGGCCATCGACAACGCGCCAGGTCGCTACGTTCTCGAACGATGAACCCTCAGCCTGGCTTGCGCACCAGCCCGGCCATGAATTCCGCCTGAGCCGCAATTCGCTCAGGCGCAGGCTCGCCAAAACTCTCGACGATGGATGCAAAACGCGCCGCAGCGGCGTCCCGAAATTCCGCCTGCGGGAATACATACAGCTGATTGGCCTTGATCGCGTCCACCACCTTCTGCGCCACGACTTCCGGTTCAATGCCGATCTGCATCGCCAATTGCATCACTTCGCTATGCGCTTTGGCAGCTGTCTCAGCGCCTTTTTCGTTCGGTACGAATTGGCTGGGTCGTGTCCGCTCGCTTTCCAGAATGCGGGTTTTCACCATGCCAGGACAGAGAACTGAAACGCCGATATTCGAACCCGCCAGATCCGTGCGCAACGCTTCTGACAAGCCGACTACCGCGAATTCGCTGGCGTTGTACACACCAAGACCCGGCGATGTGATCACGCCAGCCATGGAGGCGGTGTTGACGATGTGCCCACCTTCACCGTGTGCCTGCATCCTGCTGACAAAAGTCTGCACGCCATTTACCACACCACCGACATTGACGCCCATGACCCAGTCCCAGTCTGCGTAGGTCACCTGATCGAGCGTACCGCCCCGATAGACACCCGCGTTGTTGCACAGAACATGGACTTTACCAAAACGGGCTTCCACTGCATCCGCGACTGCGGCGAACCTGGCGCGATCAGTGACATCGAGCTGGATTGCCATCACTTCGGTGTTGGCTCCAGCCAGCGCCTGTTCGGCAGCAGCCAGCGCGGCCTGGTCAACATCTGCGATGACCACTCGCATCCCTTCGCTGATAAGTGCCCGGGCGAGTGCAAAACCGATGCCACTTGCACCTCCGGTAACCAACGCTGTCTTGCCCTGCAAATCCTGCATGGTTCTTCAAGCTCCTCTTTTTCCAATAACCAGAGCGCAATAACCAGAGCGCATCAACCAGTGATACGAGCCCAGTCTGTACAAAGTCTCACTGGTTTGCCATACCGCTTGCCGCCACAATCGACGCCAGGAGGATGGGGGCTGTTTTTCACAAACCCTTTCCGCACGCCTTTCCACACCTCCTTTCCATATCCCTTTTCCACACGATAAAGGAGTGACTACTTGGCAGCCGGAGCAGGTCTCACAGGAAAACACAACGAGGCGATGGCACTGGTCGGACAGATGACCTTGCAGGAAAAGGCAGGGTTATGTTCGGGCCGAGGCTTCTGGCACCTCAAAGCGATCGAACGACTGCAACTGCCAAAGGTGATGGTCACCGATGGTCCGCATGGTCTGCGAAAACAAAACCCAGGCGGCGATCACGCCGGCTTGAACGCCAGTGTCCCTGCCACCTGCTTTCCCACTGCTGCGGCAATGGCGTGTTCCTGGAACCGGTCATTGATCGAAGAGGTTGGTGTTGCACTCGGTGCCGAGTGTGTTCGGGAAAGTGTCGCGTTGCTGCTTGGACCGGGCGTCAATATCAAGCGTCATCCGCTCTGTGGCCGCAATTTCGAGTATTACTCGGAGGATCCCCTGGTCGCAGGAGTGTTGGCTGCGGCCTGGATCAATGGGGTGCAGTCACTCGGGGTGGGGACCAGCCTCAAACATTTTGCAGTAAACAACCAGGAAACCGGGCGGATGACTGTCGACGCCATCGTCGATGAACGCACCCTGCGCGAAATTTACCTTCGAGCCTTTGAAATCGCAGTGACGGCTACTCAACCCTGGACTGTCATGTGCGCGTACAACCGTCTCAACGGTGAGTACTGCGGTGAACACTCCTGGCTGCTGAACAAGGTGTTACGCGACGAGTGGGGCTTCAAGGGACTGGTGGTATCCGACTGGGGTGCGACCAACAGGCGTGTTGAGGGGTTGGCATCGGGCCTGGATCTGGAGATGCCAGGCAGTGGTGGCACCAATGACCGACTGATCGAAGCGGCTGTCCACAGGGGAGAGTTGCAGGAACATGTGCTCGACCAGACAGCGGTGCGCATCACCAGCCTCATCCTTGCCGGGCGGGACCGGGCCGAATCGTCATCACAGCCTGACATGAGTGGTCATCACGCACTCGCTCGACGTGTCGCGGCAGAAAGCTGCGTGCTGCTGAAAAACGAAAGCAGCTTGCTGCCATTACCACCGGATGCAAACCTGGCGGTAATCGGCAGCTTTGCGCAACTTCCACGCATTCAGGGAGCGGGCAGTTCACAGGTCAATCCAACTCGGGTAGATGACGCCTACACGGCGCTCACCGAACAGTTCGGTCGCCCCCTGCCATTCGCGCGTGGGTATGACCAGGAATCGATGACCCTGGATCCACGGCTGATCGAGGCTGCCGTTGATGTGGCCAACGCCGCAGACTCCGTCCTCCTGTTTGTTGGTCTGCCAGCCATCTGCGAATCGGAAGGATTTGATCGCTCCGAGTTTGCCATGCCAGGACAGCATCTGGCATTGATCAAGGCCGTGTGTGAGGCCAATGCCAACACGGTAGTGATCCTGACCAGCGGGTCGCCGGTGGACATGACATGGTCCGCAGGGCCACGCGCAATACTTGCGACCTATCTGGCTGGTCAGGCAGGTGGGGGCGCCATTGCAGACATCCTCACCGGCCGCGCCAATCCATCCGGCAAACTGGCCGAAACCTGGGCCTGGCGGCAGGCAGACGTTCCCTGCAATCCCTGGTTTGCTGGAGACGTTCGACAGGTCCAGTATCGGGATGGCCTCTATGTTGGCTACCGCTACTACAACACTCTGAATAAGGACGTGGCGTTCCCTTTTGGGCACGGACTGTCCTACACCAGCTTTGACTACGAGAACATGGACGCGCCGACAGCATGGTCCGTGGACCAAGGTCTACTCACCATTCAGGTCAATATCGCCAATACAGGCGACCGGTCCGGCAGTGAGGTGGTCCAGTTATATGTGAGTAAAACCGGTCCTGGTGTATATCGCCCTGCCCAGGAATTGAGGGGGTTCTGCAAACTGCATTTGCGGGTTGGTGAAATCGGCGAAGCAAAGCTTGGGCTCGACAGCCGTTCATTCAGCTATTTCGATACCGGACATCAGCGCTGGTGTGTCGAGTCCGGGCTTTATGAACTGCAGATTGGCGCATCAAGCCGCGACATACGACTGCGGTTCACCATCAACATCACGGGGACAGACACACCATCCGGACTCGCCGGTGCACCGGGACCTGACCTCTCAGACGACACGCTGGCAGTGTCTGATGCCTCGTTCGCAGGCATGCTCGGTCACCCGGTTCCCCTGCCGGAACCGATACGGCCCTTTCACCGCAACTCAACGCTGGACGAAATCGCTCAGACCAGGCTGGGCGACTGGGTTCGCGGTAAGGCTATCCAGAGCTTCCAGAGTCGTATGGGTGGCGCGGGCAGTGACCCCACACTGAACAAGATGTTCGATCAGATGGCGAGAAGCATGCCGTTAAGGGCGCTGGTCCTGTTTGCAGGGGGAGCCATCAGCAACCGACAGATCGATGCACTGATACACGCACTCAACAACCGCTGGCTCACTGCGATCGGGGAACTCCTGAAGCGCAACTGACTGGGTGACGTCAGGCGAGCTTGCCATCCTTGATGGCGGGTTCCAGGTCTGGCATGAACGTTGGTCTGCCGCCTTCTGCCTCACACTGGAAGTGACTGGTCTGCTTGAAGGGGTTGTGAATGATGCCGTCGAATGGAATCAGTTTGCGGTCGTCACCACCACCCAGACAATAGTTGTTGATTTTGCCGTTGGTAGAGGTGATCGAGTCACCATCCTCTTCTGCGTGTACAAAAGTCGAGATCGATACAATACCCAGAATAGGCAGCAGGACAAATGAGGCGTACTTCTTGAACAACAGGGCAAACTCCGCAGAGAACGGCGTTTACCCTATTCGCCATTTATGACGCGACTGTGACGACCGGATCAGTACGTGCGAAGAACGTAGCCACGCTCGACCATACAGTCCTTGTAGGACTGGAAGGCACCACTGTCTGCCAACATCGGATTGGATGCCTGGGCGCCGTGAGCTGCCTCGCAAGCCGAGTTATCCGACTGGTACCTGGACTCCGGCTTCGCTGCAGCATCCCAATAATGGGTTGGTTTCGTCTGAGGAGAAGCACATCCGGTCGCCAACACGGCGACAGACGCCAGGAGAACACCGACAAGAACTCTGTTCATTTCCAAACTCCCAGTACCGGCTCACTTGCCGTACTGAAAGTTTGGCCCCAGCAGATTTTCCGTCAATAGTATTGTTACAGTTTGATGACGATTCTAGAAATATTTTTTCTGACCGGGATTGACTCCTGATTTTGAGGTCACCAAAGCAGCGCCGATCAAATTGACCAGCGCGCGTCGAGAAGCAACGTCAGCCCGGGCTCCTGCTCGATGATGGTGACCCCTTCCTGCTCCACTTCGAGTTTTTCATCCAGAAGGTTTCGCACTCGAAACTTGAAGGTGAGCCGTTCTGTGGGAAAAAAGGAGTAGGTCAGATCGAGTGAGTGGAACGGCTGCTCCAAAGCGTCATCCAGCCCGTCAATACCGGCAAACAGAATCCGCTCGCCAAAGGAGTTGTAGGCGAGAGTTGCGCCATGTTTGCCATCGGGTGAGTCATAACCCAGCTGCAGGTTGGCGACCCATTTCGAATGCTGGGTGAGCCGTCGCGAGACATTGGTGATAT
>Ga0105050_10000508_pt1 | contig 60428 bp, 56 predicted proteins | sample FRY01_FD_78088 | JGI IMG/M metagenome (GOLD analysis project Ga0105050, IMG submission 78088) | Freshwater microbial communities from Lake Fryxell liftoff mats and glacier meltwater in Antarctica - FRY-01 | ecosystem: Environmental > Aquatic > Freshwater > Ice > Glacier meltwater ...
TGATTTTGCCGGAGTCGTACCATGCCGCGTCTGGCTGACGGACCTCGCGACGAATCACCTCGTCTTTAGAGCGGTGATTTCCTGCAACCTGCACTCTTCTCACATAAACACGACGGCTCGGGTCGATATAAAAAGTCACCTCGGCAGTCTGCTTTTCGCGATCGAGAATCGGATTTGGATTGACGTTAGCAAACGCGTAACCTAATCCGCCCAGAAAATCTGCGACAGCTTTTGCCGTCCCGTTTGTCTTGGCACCGGAAAATATATCCCCTGCTTTGAGCTGAACGAGTTGACTGATTTCGCTCTCAAGACCTAACAGATCACCAGCGAGTTTGACATCGGAAACGGTATAAGGCTTGCCCTCGGTGATCGTGAGTGTAATGAAAATGTCTTTACGATCACCCGAAATCGTGACCTGCGGCGGTTCGACTTTGAACTCTAAATAACCACGATCGAGGTAAAACGACTTCAGGGCTTCAACGTCACGCTCAAGCTTCTCTCTTGAATACTTGTCTGAATCCGTATACCACGTGAGCCAACCTGGAGTGGTCAACGAAAATAAGTCTCTAAGACGGCCTTGGGAAAACGCGGAGTTGCCGACGATATTGATTTCACGGATGCGTGAAACACCGCCTTCAAACAGGTCAAAATTAATACCTACGCGATTCCGCGGTAAGGGTGTGACAGTTGGCGATACCTCAACGGCGTACTTCCCTTTATTGAGGTATGCCTGTCGCAGCTCAAACTGAGCCTGCTCAAGCATAGACTGATCAAACACTCTGCCTTGTGCAAAGCCGACTTGCTTGAGGCTACCAATAATCGTGTCAGGTTCGAACTCTCGCATACCAGTAAAAGTAATTGCGGCAATAGTGGGACGCTCTTGAACGGCCACGACGACAACGCGATTAGCGGTCTGTATACGAACATCTGCATAGAGCCCTGTCGCATAAAGCTTTCGAATAGACTCGGTTGCAAGCTCTTCAGTAAAGCGCTGTCCAACTTTAAAAGGGAGCTGAGCAAAAATCGAGCCGGGCTCAGTGCGTTGCATACCCTCAACACGAATATCGCTGACGATAAAAGGGTCAAAAGCATAAGCATTTTGAGGAGCAACTAGCGATGCAGCCAGAAGAACCTGACACAGAGCGAACGTGACTACACGCAGGCATTTGTCGAACATACATGGCAAGCGAGCGAACATCCTGGGAGATCCTTAGTGTCGTGATTGTAAAACGTGTGATGCAGCTGTACGAACACTGCATTTTAAGCCAGAACGACTTTAGCTAAAAATACGCATGAAATCATTAAAAAAGGCTAGTGCCATCAGTCCAGCCAACAGGCTGATACCAGCGCGTTGCCCCCACTCCATGGTCTTGACTGAGGGTGGCTTTCCCCGCACCATCTCAATGAGATAGTACATGAGATGTCCACCATCTAGCATTGGAATAGGCAGTAAATTCAAGATTCCGAGACTCACGCTAACCAGTGCCAAAAAGGCAACATATGCTGCCCATCCGATCTTGGCCGATTGACCCGCATAATCAGCAATCGTCACGGGTCCACTGATGTTCTTGAGTGAAACATCTCCGGTGATCATCCGCCCCATCATGCGCAATGAAAACCAAGCTGTATCGAATGTTTTGACGAGTCCATTGATCAGGCTATCAATTGGTCCGTAACTGACTGTCACCATCGAAACTTTTGCACCAAGCTGTATGCCTGCCCTGCCGACGGTCTGTCCGTTTTCCAGCGTATGAGGACTTGGAATTAAGGAAATTTTGAGGTTCTGACCAGCGCGTTCAATATCAATGGTGAGTGTTTGACCCGCGTGCTGTTGAATCGCTTGTATTAGAGCGCTGATATCAAGATTCTTAAGGTTATCTACACCAGTGATTTGATCACCTGATTGAATACCCGCGCGCTGAGCGACGCTACCTTCGACCACTGAACGCACAATGGGTGGACCGCTCGCGAGTGATAGACCGAGATCGCGAAAAGCATCCGCCTGGGAGGGATCTGCAAGGGATGGCAGCGCGAGTGTTCTGTTAAGCTGAGCTCCGCCCTGCTCAATCGTGACCTGCGCCTCCCCCCCGTCTGCCAACATCTGTAATAACTCCCAGCGCACTTGGGGCCAGGAAGCAATCGAGCTTTGGTTAATCGCTACAATTTTGTCCCCGCCCTGAAGACCGGCACGCGCTGCTGGCGAGTTTGCTGTGGGTGGAGCAATAATGGCTTCAGGTTCTTGCGTGCCGATTAAATTGATGCAGGCGTAGAGAAAAACAGCCAAGATCAGATTGAATAATGGGCCTGCAGCAACGATGGCAAAGCGACGAGAAACAGGTTGAGATTGAAAGCTGCCACCACGAGGATCTGCTGTCACCTCGCCAGTGGAAGTCTGACTCCCAGCGGGTACTAAATCATCCTGATCGAGCATCTTGACGTAGCCACCAAGTGGAATGGCTGAAAGCGCCCACTCGGTTCCATGGCGATCCACACGCTTGATCAGTACGCGACCAAACCCGACGGAAAACCGAAGTACGCGAACTCCGCACAAGCGTGCAACCCAGTAATGCCCAAGCTCGTGAAAAGTAATGAGCACGCCGAGAGCGACAAAAAAAGAGAGAAGAGTGACGAGCATGATGACGGCCTAAAAGAAAGCGACAAATACAAGGCTATTTAGATACAAGCTCAGCTGCGTGGTTGCGGGCCTCTGCGTCAAGTGCCATGACGTCGTCGAGCGACGAGAGGGAGACATTTGACTTGCCCACGAACCAAGATAAAGTAGCGTCAATTAACACTGCAATGCGAGTGTAAGTGAGTTTGCCTTGTAAAAAAGCATCAACCGCAATTTCATTAGCAGCATTCAGACTAATACAAGCCCCTTGCCCTTGTCGCAAGGCTTCGAAGGACAGTTTTAAGCAAGGAAACTGCTCGAGGTCTGGCTCTTGAAAATCCAACCGACCTGCCAAAGCAAGATCCAGCATACCCACACCAGAAGCGATACGCTCAGGAAAGCCAAGACCATATGCAATCGGAGTCCGCATATCTGGCTGGCCGAGCTGAGCGATTACAGACCCATCTTCGTACTCAACCATTGAGTGCACGACGCTTTGAGGATGAATCACAACACTGATACGCTCAGGAGGCATCGCAAACAGCCAGTGCGCTTCAATCACTTCTAAGCCTTTGTTCAGCATGGTCGCCGAATCAACGGAAATCTTTCTTCCCATACTCCAGTTAGGGTGCGCACACGCTTGATCCGGTGTGACGTCATGCAGTTCATCCCAACGCTTGGTACGAAAAGGACCACCCGATGCAGTGAGAATCAGACGCCGAACGCCTGCTGTGGGCCCTGTGGGTGCACTCGCACGACCGTCATGCGGTAAGCATTGAAAAATCGCATTGTGCTCGCTATCAATGGGTAAAAGCTCAGCGCCGCTTTTACGTACAGCCGCCATAAAAAGTGAACCTGCTGCAACAAGTGCTTCTTTGTTCGCGAGCAGTAGACGTTTACCGGCATTCGCTGCGGCAAGTGCAGCAGGGAGTCCTGCCGCACCGACTATAGCGGCCATCACCACATCGGTCTGTGGATCTGCGGCTGTATCGACAAGCGCCTGAGCACCAACACGAATTTCGGGCAAGGTGTCTGAACCGCACCAAAAACCGCGAAATGACTCAGCAGTCTGATCAGTGGGCACCACCACCACACGTGCTCGGGTTTGATGTGCTTGTGCCGCTAAAAGCTCCATCCGCGAGTGTGCAGAAAGCGCATAAACGACAAATCGATCTGGATGCAGGGCGATCACGTCGATCGTGCTGTGCCCAATCGATCCTGTGGAGCCTAAGATCGTGACGTGAATAGGCATTACGAAAACACACCCATTGTGAGCAAATAAGCAAGAGGAACAACGGAAACAACAGCGTCAATACGGTCGTAGACGCCACCGTGCCCCGGCAGTAAGTGACTTGAGTCTTTGACCCCTGCCCGTCGCTTAAGTAGCGACTCAAACAAGTCTCCAGCAATTGAAAATACGGCAAGCAACACGGCAAGCAACAAGGCTACCAACACTCCCCACTGACTCACTAACGCCGCACCAAAGCTTCCAGACCATTGTGCAGAAAGCCATACCCAGATCATGACGCCCACCACCCCTGCCAAAGCACCTTCGAGAGTTTTGCCTGGGCTGATCGCTGGCGCCAGTTTACGGCGGCCAATTGCACGCCCGACAAAGTAAGCCACAATATCCGCGATCCATATCATTGCCAGAAGGGATAGCACATACAGCACGCCATGCTCGCGGTAAAGCAAGGCAAGCACTCCCCAAGTCGCAAATAGCGTGATAATTGCAAATACACTCCAGCCAACTTGGGCGAGAGGCTCATGCACGCGAGATCGATAAAGCGCGGTACTGACGCAGATGAACCAGATCAATACACTGATCACTACGCAGATCTGAACCCAGATCAAACTTGCAACGTTAAGGACCAGCCAAGCAACTGCCTGAATCAGTGTGATTAAAAAGAGTGCCAGGCCAATGGTGATTGGCCAAATACGCGCACTGGGTAGCGTCAGTCTAGTCCACTCCCAACCCGCTAAGCCGCACGCGCAAGACAGAAAAATATAGAAAGGCCAAAGTGATTGTGCTGACATGACAATAGCCAGCACTGCAAACAGTACGATCGCCGTCAGGACGCGCTGCTTAAGCATCGCTAATTCGTTCCGGTGGTGTGCAACTGAGCACTTGTTCGACCAAAACGACGTTCACGATTACGATACCAATCGAATGCTTGTTCTAGCTCTTTTGGACCAAAGTCTGGCCAGTAGCAATCGGTAAAAAACAACTCTGTATACGCAAGTTGCCATATCAAAAAGTTTGAAACTCTTTGCTCGCCACCCGTGCGAATAAACAAGTCAGGCTCGGGTGCCCAACTCATCGAAAGGTACTCGGAAAGTTTGGATTCATCAATCAGATCAGGCTGACTCGCGAGCTCAGGTCCGGCAAGGATCATTTTTTTCATCGCCTGCAAAATATCCCAACGACCGCCATAGTTCGCAGCCACCGTTAGATGCAATGTGTCGTTGTGCGCTGTGCTCGCTTGAGCTTGCGCAATGAGTGCCTGAAGCTTGGGCTCAAAGGCAGACAGGTCACCTACGACACGAAGACGAACGCCCTGATCTTGGAGCTTTGAAACCTCGCGCTCAAGCGCTTGAACAAACAAACGCATCAACAAAGAGACTTCTTCGACGGGGCGTCTCCAGTTTTCGGAACTGAAAGCAAATAGAGTGAGGTACTTCACACCAAGACGGCCACAGGTCTCCACGGCAGACCGGACGGACTGAACGCCTTTTGCATGCCCAGCTGTTCTTGGCAGCATGCGCTTAGAAGCCCAGCGGCCATTACCATCCATGATAATGGCGACATGCTGAGGAACTGCGGATGTAACAGGTATGTCGAGCGTTGAGCTGATGGCCATAGTGATGACAGATTAAACCGTCATAATCTCCGCTTCTTTTTGCAAGATCATCTTGTCGATCTCTACCACGCAGCGATCAGTGAGCTTTTGCACAACGTCTTGTGCACGGCGCTCGTCGTCCTCAGAAATCTCTTTTTCCTTGACAAGCTTTTTAAATGCTTCGTTTGCATCTCGACGCAAGTTACGGATTGCTATTTTTGCATCCTCACCCTCGGACTTCACCACTTTGTTGAGGTCGCGACGACGTTCCTCAGTTAATGCAGGCATTGGCACGCGGATACTATCGCCCATCCCAACAGGATTTAAACCCAAGTCTGAATCGCGAATCGCCTTTTCTACTGCTGAGCCAAGGTTTCTTTCCCATACGGATACGCTGAGGGTGCGCGCATCAAGTAAAGTCACGTTCGCAACCTGACTAATGGGCACAGGCGAGCCGTAATATTCGACTTGAACGTGATCAAGAATACCTGTGTGCGCGCGTCCAGTACGGATTTTTGCAAGGTTTGCTTTCAATGTTTCAAGCGACTTGCCCATGCGACTTTCGGCAGAATTTTGAATGTCCGCGATACTCATTTTATTTCCTTTATACGTGAACGAGGGTACCCTCGTCCTCTCCACTCACAGCACGACGCAACGCACCTGATTTATTGATTGAAAATACTTTAATCGGGAGCTTTTGATCGCGGCAAAGTGCGAAAGCAGTGGCATCCATGATCTCTAGGCGCTTGGTGATGACTTCGTCAAAGCTAATGCGAGTGTAGCGCGTAGCCGCTGGATCTTTATTTGGATCCGCACTATAAATTCCGTCGACCTTTGTGGCCTTGAGCACAACCTCCGCTCCGATTTCTGCACCACGTAAAGCAGCGGCTGTATCAGTAGTGAAAAAAGGGTTACCTGTTCCGGCAGCAAAAATCACAACCTTGCCTTCTTCGAGGTATCGAAGTGCTTTGGGACGGATGTAGGGTTCGACAACTTGTTCAATATTGAGAGCGGACTGCACACGTGCGTCCACCCCTCGGTGTTTGAGGGCATCCTGAAGCGCAAGCGCGTTCATGACAGTCGCCATCATACCCATATAGTCTGCCGTAGCACGATCCATACCTTGGGCACCGGGCGCAACACCACGAAAGATGTTCCCGCCACCAATGACGATCGCGAGCTGCACACCCATCGCAGCGACTTCAGCCACCTCGTCCGTCATGCGCATGATCGTGGCGCGATTGATGCCGAAAGCATCATCGCCCATCAGTGCTTCGCCAGACAGTTTGAGGAGAACTCTTTTATGCATTCTGCTGGTCATAAGACGCTTATTCCGAAGTGTTAAACACAAATAAAATTGTAAGCGAAAGCCGGGCGGCCAATCGTGCGCCGCCCGGCTTTAAGAAACAAAATTATGCGTTTCCGGCAGCAGCGGCAGCGACTTCAGCAGCAAAGTCACTGGTTTTCTTCTCAATGCCTTCGCCCACCACAAACAGGGAAAACCCTTGGACAGAAGATGACTTTTCCTTGAGCATCTGCGCAATAGTCTGTTTGTCATTTTTGACAAAAGGCTGGGAAAATAGCGCAACCTCTTTGAGGTATTTCTGCACAGCACCTTCAACCATTTTTTCAACAATTTCTGCAGGCTTGCCTGATTCAGCCGCTTTTAGACGAGCAACTGAACGCTCAGTCTCTTTGTCTGACTCAGAGACACCTGTTTCATCAAGAGCACGTGGCTTAGTGGCCGCGATGTGCATCGCCAAGTCTTTACCAACTTCGTCAGCACCAGAATACTCGACCATGACACCAATTTTGCCGCCATGCACATAGCTGGCAAGTTTATTGGCGGTGTCGTAGCGTTGGAAACGACGGATAGAGATGTTTTCGCCGATTTTACCGATCAATGCCGTACGAACCGTTTCGACCGTACCGTCAGCCATTGGCGCAGCAGACAAAGCAGCCACATCGCTCAAACCATTCGTGGCAACTAATTTTGCAAGATTGGCAACAAAAGCCACGAAATCATCATTTTTAGCAACAAAGTCTGTTTCGCAGTTCACTTCGATGACTGCGCCTTTCTTAGCATCTGGGGAAATATAGAGGCCAATGAGTCCTTCGGCGGTGACGCGGCTAGCAGCTTTGCTTGCCTTGCTGCCGAGCTTGACACGCAGGATTTCCTCTGCACGTGCCATGTCTCCAGCGGCTTCAGTCAATGCTTTCTTGCACTCCATCATGGGCGCGTCAGTTTTTTCGCGCAACTCTTTGACCATTGCGGCGGTAATGTCAGCCATGTTTGCTCCAGTATTAATAAAAGCACCCTGAACCGCATGGCCAGGGTGTAGGGTCAGCAGGCTCGCGCGGCTGCGAACCCGAACGGCGATTAGGCTTTTGCCTGATCGACTTCGACGAACTCTTCGCCCTGGGTCAATTCTTCGACCAGACCATTCATGTTGTCGCCACGACCAGCAATCACTGCATCTGCCACGCCAGAGGCATAGAGTGCGATGGCTTTTGCGGAGTCGTCGTTACCCGGAATAATGTAATCAATACCATCGGGCGAATGGTTCGTATCCACCACAGCAACGACTGGAATACCAAGTGCGATGGCTTCAGCAACAGCAATCTTGTGGTAACCGACGTCAATCATGAAAATAGCGTCAGGCAGACCGTTCATGTCCTTGATGCCACCGATCGACTTATTCAACTTGTCGAGTTCGCGCTGGAACATCAGACCTTCTTTTTTGCTCATGCGCTCGGTATTGCCTTCGGCGATCATGACTTCCATGTCCTTCAGACGCTTGATCGAGCTTTTAACCGTTTTGAAGTTAGTTAGCATACCGCCAAGCCAACGGCTATCAACGAAAGGCATTCCTGCACGCGCGGCTTCAGCGGCGACGAGTTCGCGCGCAGCACGCTTAGTGCCCACAAACAGGACAGTGCCGCCCTTGGCTGCGATTTGACGCAGAAACTTAGTGGCTTCTTGATAATTAGCAACCGTCTTTTCGAGGTTGATAATATGGATTTTGTTGCGATGGCCGAAGATATAAGGGGCCATCTTTGGGTTCCAGTAACGGGTTTGGTGGCCAAAGTGGACGCCCGCTTCTAACATTTCACGCATTAAGGACATAATTAAAGCTCCGAGGGTTGGGTCTAGCGTCATATCTGCACCTGCAGTCTGTTGGTATCAATCAATACAAACTAGACAGCTGGCACCCTGGTGATACAACACGCGATTCGAACCAAAATAGTGAGCGAGTGATTGTGCTTGCGCTTGTACGAGTGCTTGCACGAATGGTCACACACGCGCTTGCTCAAAATCACAAGCGCTTGCTCAAAATAATGGGTCAGGTATTACTTACAGATTTATCACTTCATGCTTACCAGCTTTTTCAAAGGTGTTTCCACCGAACAGAAAACTTGGTAAGCCTATAATTCTACTATCTTTCACTACATTTACTCAAGTCATCATGAGTCTAGTCACCAATCCTGAAGATCAGGCCAAAATGCGTGCGGCATGTCGCGACGCGGCAAAAGTGCTGGATTTCATCACGCCATATGTCAAACCCGGCGTCACGACGGGTGAGCTCGATCAACTTTGTTTGAAGTTTTTGACCGAAGAACTCAAGGTCAAGTCGGCAACGGTGGGCTATGCCCCTCCGGGCTACCCACCCTTTCCCGGGGCAATCTGCACCTCTGTCAATCATCAGGTGTGTCATGGCATACCCGGGGATAAGGTCCTAAAAATCGGCGATGTGCTGAATATTGATGTGACGATCATCAAGGACGGCTGGTTTGGGGATACAAGTCGAATGTACGCAGTAGGCGAGACGTCGATTCTGGCTAAACGCCTGACCGAGATCACCTATGAGTGCATGTGGCTGGGCATTGCGCAGGTAAAACCAGGCAATACTCTGGGCGATATTGGACACGCGATTCAGAAATATGCGGAGCAACAGGGGTTTTCAGTCGTCCGTGAGTTTTGCGGTCACGGCATTGGACAGAAATTTCATCAAGACCCCCAGATTTTGCACTACGGCAAGCCTGGCGTGGGAGAAAAGCTCGAGCCTGGATTGATTTTTACCATTGAACCCATGATTAACGCCGGAAAACGCGAGATTCGCCAACTCGCGGATGGTTGGACAGTTGTGACACGCGATCACAGCCTTTCGGCGCAATGGGAGCATACGATCATGGTCACAGAGTCTGGTTTTGAAGTGCTGACCCAGTCAGCTGGGATGCCTGCACCACCGGCTTTTATCACGCTGTAATTTTTATCATTATCGCGAGATACTGGGTGAGCAGATGACGGATCAAAGTGTGCTGAACCATTCCTTGGTTGCAATTCGAGCCCAGTTTCAGGGCGAACGTCAGTCTGCGATCAATTTCTACCGATTGAAACCTCGGGCTGACAAATTACTGACCGCATTACGCCGTGCTGCTGATCAGGCTTTGCGAGAGTTGCTCAGCCTATTTCCACTCCCCAAAGGTGCGGCCTTAGCGGCTGTGGGTGGCTTTGGTCGAGGCGAACTCTACCCATTTTCCGATGTTGATTTATTGATTTTATTGCCGACAGAACCGAGTCCGGCAGCCGAGGCGACCATCAGCGGCTTAGTCGCCGCGATGTGGGACGTAGGACTTGAGCCGGGGTGTAGTGTTCGAACGATCGCTCAATGCCTCACAGAGTCGCGGTCTGACATTACCGTTGAAACCTCACTGCTTGAGTTGCGCTGGATCGCTGGCAGCCGAACACTCACGCAACGCTTCCTGACACAAATGAAAGAGCAGCTTGATCCGGCAAGCTTTTTTCAAGCGAAGCGCAGCGAGATGCAGCAGCGTCATGCCCGCCATCAAGATACGCCCTACTCTCTTGAACCCAACTGCAAAGAGTCCCCTGGAGGGCTGCGTGACCTTCAAGTGATTTTATGGATGGCCAAAGCTGCGGGTTTTGGATCGAGCTGGCGGCAGGTGGCCCAAGCTGGGCTGCTCACCCAAGCTGAAGCGCGTGACTTGAATCGTGCCGAGCAAGCATTTAAACGCTTACGCATCGAGTTGCATTTATTAGCCAATCGACGCGAAGATCGCTTGCTCTTTGATCTACAGCATGGCTTAGCACAAGCCTACCAGATCACGGGCACCATGACGCGTCGTGCAAGTGAAGTCCTGATGCAACGCTATTACTGGGCGGCCCGATTGGTCACTCAGCTCAACACATTACTCGTCCAAACAATTGGGGAACATATATTTCCCTTGAGTTCCTCAGATATCATGCCGATCGATGTGCACTACATCGCGCGTCAAAACCGTCTGGATGTGGTTGATGAACGCGTCTTTGAAAAGAGCCCCTCTGAATTACTGCGTGTCTTTTTGGTCATGCAACAACACCCTGAACTATCCGAGCTTTCAGCGCGTGCGCTGCGTGCGATCTGGCATGCGCGTCACTTGATTGATGCATCTTTCAGGCAAGACCCCATCAACCGTCGATTATTTATCGAGATACTCAAACAAGAACAAGGCATAGTTCATGCGCTGCGGCGCATGACCATGCTGAATGTTTTACCCCGATACCTCCCCGCTTTTCGTCGTGTAGTCGGTCAGATGCAACATGATTTATTTCATGTCTATACGGTCGATCAACACACGCTCGCGGTGCTTCGTAATATCCGTCGATTCACCATGCTTGAGCATGCTCAGGAGTATCCGCTGGCCACTCGCTTGACTGCCGGGTTTGATCGACATTGGTTACTTTATGTGGCGGCGCTCTTTCATGATATTGCCAAGGGGCGTGGCGGTGATCACTCAACGCTAGGTGCAGACGAAGTCAGGAAGTTTGCGCGCGCACACTATTTTGAGCCGGATGAGACCGAGCTCGTTGTATTTTTAGTGCGTCATCATTTGCAGATGTCACAGGTCGCTCAAAAGAAGGATCTCTCTGATCCACAGGTTATTCGCGATTTTGCTTTGCTTGTCGGCTCAACGCGGAACTTAACTGCCTTGTATTTACTGACCGTTGCTGACATTCGGGGAACGAGCTCCAAGGTGTGGAATGCCTGGAAGGGGAAGCTCCTTGAAGACTTATTTAATCTGACGCTTGCAGCCCTTGGGGGATCTTCTGCCGACGCTAACACCGTGCTTCGCTTGCGTATGGATGAAGCTGCTAGTTTGACTCGCCTCGCTGGACTTCGAGACGAAGCGCGGGAGGCATTTTGGGCTGAGCTTGATATTGCTTACTTTCTGAGACACGATGCTCCAGAAATCGCCTGGCATACTCGCCATCTCTATCATTGCTTTGATACAGATAAAACGGTTGTCAAAGCGCGGCCCACTGAAGGTGCCGAGGGCCTACAAATTATGGTCTACACGAAACACGTAAAAGACCTGTTCGCGCGCTTGTGTGGGTATTTTGGCTATCGTGGTCTCAGCATTCAAGATGCTCGCATCCACACCTCTCGTCGTGGCTACGCTCTTGATAGTTTTATCGTCCTGCCACTCGATGGCTATAAAGATTTAAGGTCTGAGGCAGCCTTGATCGAACACGAGCTCAGCACACAACTTGACGGGCTCAATCTGTCTGAAATTAAAAATCAAATCAGTGCACGTCCGTCCCGTCTTTCTAAAGCGTTTCCTTATCCAGCCTCAGTTGAAATCAAGTCAGCGGATGGCGATCAGTCTTGGATTTTGGATATCACTGCAACCGATCGTGCGGGTTTACTGAGTGATCTAGCGCAGGTATTTTTATCCTTCAATATTAGTTTAAAGACCGCAAAAGTGATGACGTTAGGTGACCGCATCGAAGACATTTTCGTCATCAAGGGAGATGCTTTGACCCAGCCACGTACACAACGTCAGTTTGAACGCGCATTACTTGATGTTTTGAATCAGGAGCCACAGCGTGTCTAACAAGAGTCATGCTTTAGTCATAAGATCCCTTCGTTTGCTTGGCTTACTGTGTTTTGCTGCGGTGGGGATCGCGCTTATTTCTCAGTATGTCTACGATATGCAGCCTTGCGCATGGTGTGTATTTCAACGGCTGCTGTATTTGATCATTGGCGCAGTCGCGTTGCTTGCAACGCTCGGACAGCCTCGCAAAGTATGGTTAAGCCTGACGGCCGCCTTCGTTGTCGCTGGTTCGATTGCTGGAATGACGTCTGCCTGGTATCAAGAGCGCGTAGCAGCAAACACATTTTCTTGTGCTCAAACGCTCGCCGATCAAATCATGACCAAATCTGGTTTAGAGTCCGTTGCCCCCTGGCTATTTGGTATCTATGCCAGTTGTATGGATGCCCGAGTCACCATGTTGGGCATCGAATACGCTTGGTGGAGCATGCTGATGTTTGCCTTGGTGGGTACGATAGGTGCCAGCACGCTTTGGACGCTGACACGTCGTACACATCGCTGATCATTAAAAATAGATCAATTGTCTTCGGCAGCGTGGCCCATATTAAAAAGCAAGCCATTCGAACCGTCCTGAGCGCCACTGCGATTGCGCCCAACGCGTTCGAGATATTCTGGTGTGATATCTCCAGTAATGTACTCACCGGTAAAACAGGAGTTATCAAAACGTGTCAGGGCCGGATTGAGATCCGAAACTGATCGTTGCATCGATTCAATATCTTGATAAACCAAAGCATCCGCTCCTATGATGCTGGCGATTTCTTCATCGTTACGGCCTGTTGCAATCAACTCTTTTTGGGTCGGCATGTCGATCCCATAAACGTTCTGATAACGAACAGGCGGAGCGGCAGAAGCCAAGTAGACTTTATTTGCACCGGCAGCACGCGCCATCTCAACGATCTCCCGGCTTGTCGTGCCGCGCACAATCGAGTCATCAACAAGCAACACATTTTTGCCTTTGAATTCCATACCGATCGTGTTGAGCTTTTGGCGTACTGACTTTTTACGAATCGCTTGGCCTGGCATAATAAAAGTCCGACCAACATAACGATTTTTGATCAAGCCCTCGCGATAGTTCAAGCCAAGTCGATCCGCAAGCTGCATAGCGGCAGGGCGAGACGAATCCGGAATGGGCATCACGACATCAATATCCCCAAGCCGCAACGTTTTGGCGAGTTTGTCTGCCAGATATTCGCCCATTTTTAAACGCGAACCGTAGACTGAGACGCCGTCGAGTACCGAATCAGGCCGAGCAAAGTAAACATATTCAAAAATACAGGGGGCATGAATAGCGCCCACCGCACATTGCTCGCTGCTAAATTGACCATCTAAGGAGATAAAAATACCCTCACCAGGTGCAATATCTCGCACAAACTGAAAGCCTGAGCCTTCGAGTGCGACGGACTCTGAGGCCACCATCCATTCAGGTCCCTGGGCAGTATCAAAACGACCAAGACAAAGTGGTCGGATGCCATTAGGATCTCTAAAAGCAATCAAACCATAGCCCGAGATTTGCGCAACAACAGCATACGCACCCTTGACCCGTAAATGAACAGATTTGATTGCCCGGAAAATGGCCGACTCGTCCAGAGAAACACCGTTGGCTGCCCGTTGTAGCTCATGCGCAAAAACATTGAGCAATACCTCGGAGTCGGAGTTGGTATTGATATGCCTCTGGTCAACCTTGAAAAGAGACTCACGTAACTCTTGCCAATTTGTGAGGTTGCCGTTGTGAGCAAAGGTAATACCAAACGGCGCATTCACGTAAAAGGGCTGAGCCTCTTCAACACTCTCAGAAGAGCCTGCGGTTGGGTAACGTACCTGACCAATACCTGAGGTACCTGGTAGTGAGCGCATATTACGTGTGCGAAATACGTCTCTCACGAGTCCGTGCGCTTTATACATATTGAACTGGCTGCCGTTTGAGGTCGCTATACCTGCAGCATCCTGTCCTCGATGCTGAAGCAACAGCAAGCTATCGTACAAAAGCTGATTAACCGGCCCGCGACCTACGACTCCAACAATTCCGCACATGAAATTTCCTGATGACGGTTAAACCGAAATGAAATGAAGAGATAAAACTAATAAGGCAGCCAGCCGTTTACCGGTGGTGGCAATTTGAGCTTGATCTGCTGGACCACCGAAACGACTTGTTTTGAAAACATGGCATTTTTCCACCATGGCTCTTCTGGTAATGGTGTGTAACCGGCAATCGTCACGAGCACCAACACAAACAACACCCCTCGAACAAGCCCAAACATGCCGCCAAGCCCATGGTCAGCAGGCGTCAATCCAGTTTTACTGAGAAGTGCTGCCAACGTCATGTTAATGAAGCCGATGGATAACAAGACTGCAATAAATACGCTTAGGTAAGCGAGTGCCATGCTGACAAAGGGCTGTGTGATCCATTGCATAAACCAATCTGAGACAACAGGCCCCCACCAAATGGCGGCTAAAAATGCTGAGGCGTACGCAACTAAAGATAAAACTTCCTTAAGAAGGCCGCGCAATAGTCCCAGAATGACGGAAATCGCCAGTATCGCTAACAGAACAAAATCGAAGCCGGTCACTGGGTAGTAATAAACGCGCCGCTATAGCCTTGCGTACGAAGACGCGTCTGAGCGGCTTGAGCTGCTTCGCGGGACTGAAATGGTCCCACCCTGACACGATACTTTGGACGCCCATTTACAGTGACTGGACCATCGACAAACGCATTACTCAGTCCCGCTGCAGCGAGGACTCCACGCTGTTTCTGTGCATCTGCCGCCGAATCAAGGGACATCGCCTGCACAACAAAATTACCGCGAATTGGTGCTGTAGGGGTCGGGGCACTCGCAACCGGCGTTCGACCTTCAAGAAGCGCCTGTGCTCGCGCAGCATCATCTCGACGCGGCGCAGTTGCCGGTGGCTTGGGTGTCTCAGGCGCTGCAATCACACTTGATTTCTGCGTCGCATCCGGCTTGGCAGGCGTTGTCACCGTAGCGGGGGCTCCTGCGGGGACTGCTGCAGCGGCTGCTTGCGTAGCGTCGGCTGCAGGGCTCGCCACTTGACCGATTGCTGAGGGAGTTTGACCTGGCACAGCAGCCGTGACTTCAGGCCCAGACAGATTAGGCTGAAAAGGTGCCTGATGATCAGGAATACGAATAGGGATGTTCCCTGCAACGGGAGCAGGCTCAGAGTCCAGCAGCATCGGTAAAATCACGACGGCCGCAAGAATCAACGCAATCGATCCCGCCAAACGCCTTCTGGCTCGGGAGCGAAGGTCGGCAGCTTGCGCCTCACTCGACACTGAAGGCCTTGGCTTGCCGGGTGGCTTGCGCGAGGAGCCACTATCTTTTATGGAAAACAGTCCCATTTCAAACATCCTGACCGAAAAACAGACTGATGACAAAAGCGTTTTGCATCATAGAGTTGGCCATCAAGAACCGCCTGCTAAGCTGTAAGCCTCAGCGACCGTCACAAATGATCCAAACACTACGATTCTATCATCCAGGTTGGATTGACTACGTGCAGCAGTGAATGCGTCTTTTACAGAGGAGTATGCCGAAATCTGGACATCTTTAGGTGCATTTGACCCCTCCTGCTCAAGAGCCTCACGGACTTTAGTTTGAATAGCTTCACTTGTCAGACCACGCGGACCAGGCAACGCCGCACAAAACCAGTGATCAATCCTTGGCGCCATGTGGCGCACGACTGAAGCAATGTCTTTATCAGCCAGCATGCCAAATACTGCATAAGTGTAGGGATGAAATCCCATATTACCGAGATTCTTTTCCAGTACAGCCGCAGCATGTGGATTGTGCGCGACGTCTAAAATGATGGTGGGTTGACCGGGAATAATCTGAAAGCGGCCGGGCAGCGATGCTTGCAAAAGCCCTTGACGCACAGCTTGCTGAGGTACGGCCAACCTATCACGGAGAGACTCAAGTGCTGCCAAGGCTGCCGAAGCATTCAGCAATTGATTGGCGCCCCGCAAAGCAGGATATGCCAACGCATTGCGACGTTGCTCCCGACCTCCAAATGCCCATTGTTGACGGTCGCCGGAGTAATTAAAGTCTCGCCCAAAGAGCCATAGATCGGCGTCTACTTTTTGAGCGTAATCGAGCAAAGATTGTGGCGGCGCAGGGTCGCTCACAATCGCAGGCCGTCCAGTACGAAAAATATGAGCCTTTTCAAAACCAATTTTTTCCCGCGTCTCACCAAGCCAGTCAACGTGATCAATATCAACGCTTGTAATAATTGCGCAATCGGCATCGACAATATTGACTGCATCGAGTCGCCCACCTAGACCCACTTCAAGGATCACGACATCTAGAGCCGTATTGGCAAAAAGCTGAAGAACTGCGAGTGTCGTGTACTCAAAATAGGTAAGCGAAACACCGTTGCGAGCATGTTCTACGACTTCAAATTGTCGAACGAGATCAGCGTCACTGACAATTTCGCCATTCAAGCGAGCACGTTCATTAAAGCGAATCAAATGAGGCGACGTGTATAGGCCAACCTTGTAGCCTGCCGCTAAAAGAATCGACTCGAGCATGGCGCACGTGGAGCCTTTGCCATTCGTCCCTCCCACCACAATTTTAATGGCGGTGGAATCTAGGGTCAGTCGGTCTGCGACTTCACGGACACGCTCAAGCCCCATATCGATCGCACTTGGGTGTAATGCTTCGAGGTACTCAAGCCAAGTGGCTAACGGGGAGCCAGCGGGGGGATGCGTGATCGCCATAAGGGAAAAGTATCGATGAGTAAGCTGCGAAGTTCGGATTTTAACAGTCCGAGGCCATTCATTGCCCCTGTTTGCGCTATGTGTAAAATTGATAGTCGGAAAGGAAATGCATGTCCACCTCGCGCAAGCCCCTAGACATTACCGCTTACTTATGTATCCTGATGCTTTGCACTTTATGGGGCGGTCAGCAAATTCTTTTTAAGGTCAGCCTAGAAGACATTAGCCCTTCGATGCAGATCGCCCTGAGATCGAGCCTTGGCTGCGTTCTGCTCGCTCTGTTCATGTGGTTTAGGGGCGTTTCATTGGCGCTTTGGCATGGGCCGTGGCGTGCCGGAATGGCTGTGGGGCTGATCTTTGGACTTGAGTGGTGGCTCATCGGCGAGAGCTTGCGACTCACAACGGCTTCTCATTTGGTGGTATTTCTCTACACCGCACCTATTTTTACTGCCTTAGGTTTGCACTACTGGGTCCCCGAGGAGCATCTCAGTCGTCGTCAATGGGCAGGTGTCGTGGTGAGCTTTGCCGGGATCGCGATTGCCTTTATCGGTGGAGCCAATCAACCGCACTTTGACCTCGACATGCTGTTGGGTGATTTACTCGCCCTTGGCGCTGGACTAGGCTGGGCCATTACGACCGTCATTATTCGTACAACCGGTCTTAACAAACTCCCTGCGACACAAATCACTTTTTATCAATTATTTTTTGCAGCAGTTGCTTTGTTGATTGCGTGTTTTTTCACAGGACAATTCGAGGTCCGCTGGAGCCCCTTTCTGATCGTCAGCATTGTGAGTCAAGGCATATTCATTTCCTTTCTGAGCTTACTTGTCTGGTTTTGGCTGCTGCGTCATTATCTTGCTTCGAGAGTATCGATCTTTACGTTTTTGACCCCTTTATTGGGCGTGTCTTTTGGCGTAATGTTCTTGGATGAACCGCTTCACGCGGAGTTTGTGTGGGGCGCGCTTGCGGTAATGATTGGTGTCGTGATGGTGAATTGGCCGTCTAAAGCGGCAGCCATTGCAGAGAAACGCACAACAGTCAGTGCCGTAGCCAATAGCTCTGCTCCCTCCCCCGTTGCTGACGAGAAACTGTCTCCAAGCAAAAAAGATCAACAGACTGGTCAGTAACACCGTATGTGTCTTGCAATTATTGCTCTAAATATGCTGCCTAACTGGCCAATCATCATCGTGGCAAATCGTGATGAGCTGCACAGTAGACCTACCTTGCCTGCAATGCCTTGGAACGATGGCGAAATGATTTTGGGGGGGCGGGATTTAACCGCAGGGGGAACTTGGCTTGGCATGACCGCTTGCGGTCGGATTGCGCTCTTAACAAACTACCGTGAGCCCGCAAAGCTCAGTGCCGATGCGCCCTCGCGTGGACAGCTCACCGACTGGTATTTGCGCAGTGATATTTTAGCCAAGGACTATGTCAAAATGCTTGAGCAGCAGGGACCGTCTTACAATGGGTTTAATTTATTTATTGGCGATCAAACAGAGTTTTGGTATTGCTCAAATCGCGCTGATGCGGCAGCTCAACGACTCGATTCAGGTGTAATCGGAATCTCTAACGCTTCGATCAATACGCCTTGGCCCAAACTCAAAAGAACTCAGAATGCAGTTGCTGAACATCTTTCAACCTCGGCGCAACCCGACCCTAGCTATTTGTTTGAAATTTTCCGGGATATTAATCCTGCACAGCCCGATGAACTTCCTGATACTGGCATTGGCGCTGAGCGCGAAAAACTATTAAGCAGCCCTTTTATCAGTGATGCCCGTTATGGGACGCGATGTACGACCCTCATCATGAAAAGAACGGACGGCAAAGTCCTTTTCCATGAAAAGCGCTATGGCCCACAAGCTCAACCGAATGGAGAGAGTACTTGGGTGGTTGATACCATAGAACAGAAAATCCTAACGATGGAGCAGGACTTCTTTCATTGACATAAAAGCTTTCCTCTGGCGCAAAGGCCTGCCCTTTATAATGTATTAACTTTTTACTTTTCTAAAGGCTATTTATGTCTGCTCTCAAAATCCGAATCGCGGATGATGTCAAAGATGCTATGCGCGCTAAAGCCAGCGAACGACTTGGTACTTTGCGATTTTTACAGGCTGCGATTAAGCAACGCGAAATCGATGAACGCAAAGATCTTACTGATGCAGATGTGACGGCAATAATTGAAAAGCAAATTAAACAGCGCCGTGAGTCCATTGCGGCATTTGAGAAAGCAGGACGTGTCGAAACGGCGGCACAAGAAACTGCTGAACTCACTATATTGCAAGAATTTCTACCTCAGGCTGCAACCGCGGATGAGGTCGCAAGCGCGATTGATGCGGCGATCGCAGAAGTCACGGCACAAGGCGTCACAGGTGCTCCTGCGATGGGTAAAGTGATCGCAATCTTGAAACAAGCGCTAGCGGGTCGCGTAGAAATGTCGTCCCTTTCCGCGCAGGTTAAAGCCAAACTAAGCTGATGGTTTGACGCGTAGCACTTTAAATGCTGCGCTGCCCTTTGCAATAAGATTACCGGCGGTATCCAACACCTCGCCTTCACAAAAAGCAATCGAAGCACCACGGCGTATACAACGTGCCTCTACAGTCAAATCAGTCACAGCGGGCTCGATACAGCTCGTGTGAATATCAATTGTGGCCATCCCCATCCCTAAGGGGTCAATAGAACGCCCAGCCGCACTCAGCGTGAAGTCAAGAATGCTCATGATGGCACCACCATGGATATGACCCCGACTATTGCGCAAGGCATCACGGATTTTTAGTTTTGTAACAGCCCTATCGTCTTGACAAAGGATGGGCTCAAGTTCGAGCAGGTCAAGATAAGGAATTTCTAGACCGAAATAAGTTTTGGGTTCTGGTGTATTTGACACGTTTTATTCAGACTAAAAGTTTAAAATAAAGTTAAGGACGCGGTCTGGGCATGTAGCTCACGCAGGTGGGTACACCGAATTGAAGCACCTCGTGCATTGCGGCCAATGATTTGACATTCCAGATATTCACATTATTGACGATCACCTCAACTTGCGTTGACTGGTCGCTGAGTGCACGGATACTAACCTGACCGTAACGACTACCCCCAAGTTCTCCCGTCACAGCAACAAAGGCTGTGCGATCCGATTGATTGATAGCGCCGCTGATTGGGAACTCACCGTCAGCGCTCCAACAGCGTTGTGCCTGAGCACGCGCGCGTTCGTAAACGACTTCGTATGCCACAGGAACAGTAAAGCTATCCTTTGGCGAAGAATTTGGATTTAATCCCAAGCACGCGCTCAATAGCGCAGGTGCCAATAAAACGAGCCATTTAAATGTCATATCGTTGCCTAAAGGCTACTCGGTTAAGCGCAGTGAGCTTAAAAAAGCGAAAGGTTGCATAATACGCTGACAATTTTACGACTTTTAGCTTCGACACATGAATACGAACAAAGACCTCCGCCCAGGCTGGATTGGGATGGCTGCCTTCAGACAACACAAAGCCTAGGCATCACTCACCTCAATACACGAGTCATCAACAATGGTAAAAAGCTAATAGTTAGCGACTCGTTAACCACTTTCATTCACAACTTAGTATCAAATCAAATGACCATACGAGACAAAGCATATATCGTCGGTGCATACGAACACCCTACCCGCAAAGCACCTGATAAATCCGTGGCCCAACTTCATGCGGAGTCAGCCAAAGGCGCTCTTGAGGATGCCGGCTTGACCCTTGCCGATATCGATGGCTATTTTTGTGCCGGTGATGCGCCCGGTCTAGGCATGCTGAACATGGCTGACTACATGGGCTTAAATAAGCTGCGCCATGTTGACTCGACCGAAACAGGTGGTTGCTCCTATCTCATTCATGTTTCCCATGCCGCGCAAGCCATTGCCGCTGGAAAATGCGATATCGCACTTATTACCCTTGCGGGTCGTCCACGCTCAGCGGGTTCTTCTGGGATGCAGCCACGTAATTGGGGCAATGACCTGCCCGACGTGCCTTTCGAGGCACCCTTTGGCCCTGTGACTGTCAACAGCTACGCCATGGTTGCCGCGCGACACATGTACGAATATGGCACGACATCTGAGCAACTCGCTTGGATCAAAGTTGCAGCCTCTCATCACGCGCAACACAATCCACACGCGATGTTGCGAGACGTTGTGACTGTCGAGGACGTGATCAACTCTCCTCTCGTGTCTACGCCCCTGCATCGCCTTGACTGCTGTGTCGTCAGCGATGGGGGCGGCGCACTGATTGTGGCGCGTCCAGATATTGCCAAATCTCTTAAGCGTCCGTTAGTCAAAGTGCGTGGCGCAGGTGAGTCAGTGAAAGGACAGTTAGGTGGCAAGGTTGACTTGACTTACTCTGGTGCTCGACTGTCTGGTGCACTTGCCTTTGAAGAGGCGGGCTTAACACCTCAAGATATTAAGTACGCATCGATTTATGACAGTTTTACAATCACCGTTTTGATGCAGCTAGAAGACCTTGGCTTTTGCAAAAAAGGCGAAGGTGGCAAGTTTGTCTCGGATGGCAACCTGATTTCTGGTATCGGTAAGTTACCCTTCAATACAGACGGTGGAGGCCTATGCAATAACCACCCCGCAAATCGAGGTGGCATCACCAAAGTAATCGAAGCCGTGCGTCAATTACGCGGCGAAGCACATCCCGCTGTACAGGTCAAAAATTGCGACATCGCACTGGCACACGGTACAGGCGGTTTTCTAGGCTCGCGCCATGGCAGCGCAACTCTAATCATGGAGCGTGAATAATCATGACAATGATGTATCAACCCAACCCTATTCCCGCACCCGCAGAAGAGCAAGGTAACCAGCCTTTCTGGGAAGCTGCCAAAACAGGTAAGTTTTTGGTGAAATACTGCAAATCCTGCAAGGAACCACACTGGTATCCGCGCACACTGTGTCCGTTCTGCTTTGGAGAAACTGAGTGGAAAGAAGGCTCAGGCAAAGGAACGATTTATTCTTTGAGTGTCATGCAGCGCGGCAATCCTAATCCCTACTGCATTGCCTATGTGACCTTAGATGAAGGCGTCACCATGATGACGCAAATCGTGGATTGCGATCTGAGCACACTGAAGATTGGGCAGAAGGTCAAGCTGGTTTTTAAGCCAACCACTGAAGATGGTCCTCCTGTCCCGATGTTTACGCCGGTCTGATCGACTTATTGTTGTTAACAGTGAATATCAAGGTTCAATGATGACACTGTTTTTCTCTGAGTGGCGTTAATCAAAAACGCCTCTCAGAGACCATCAGGCGCACGCTCTACGGTGCTAAAAGAGCATTGATTAAGTCATCCGAGTACGTCAAATACTCTTTCATATCAAAAGTCCTCCCGTTGATTTTGATGACGCCTTCAGTCAAGTCAAAAATGCTTTTGATGCCCTCTGGTGTTGAGACGGCCAAGCCGAGCAATAACGCTGTTGTGGTCTGGGCAGGGTCTAACACGCGGCCTTTGAGATCCAGCTGCCCCGAAGCATTCAACCTCTGCGCCGTTGAAAACGGTCTACCGACTGGACCTTCAGATTTTAAAATTTCAATACTAATATTGCCGTCGATCGAGCCGCCATCCATTTTTGCGGCGATCTTAGGCAAAGCCATTGAAAAACCTTGATCTAATAATTGACGAACGGCTGCGGTGAGCTTGGCCCGCTCGTCTAATGTCATATTGCGCAGATCTTTGGTATCACGCACAATCGACGAGATTGTCTGCACGCTCGGAAAATCCATATTTTTGAGCATAAAAGACTGATCAATATCATTCAGTTTATATTGATCGAAAATGTAACTTTTAATCGTCTGTGCGATCGATACATTTAATCGGTTATTTGAAACGCTGACATTTTTAATGAGTGTCATTTTTTCAAAACTCGAACCGTCGCTTGAACCCTTGTCAGCACTCATTGTGTAGACACCAAGTCCCTGCATCCGATCAGAGAGATTCACATCAAGCGCGATACCATGCCAATCAAGTGCATTACCTTCTGCACGTCCATTTAGCCGGTCAGTCTTAAGCTGTAAATGAAGCGCCAGATTATCCCAAACGAGCGTTCCCTTTACTGGTGACATTTGAACGAAAGCATCGCCATCTCTTAACAGTAACTCTGCGAGTTCGACGGTCGAGCGTCTCTGACCATCATATTGAATGATGCCTTGACCCTTCAATGCGGCACCTTGTCCGAACAACTTTGTCAGTCTGGTGTCAATTTTATCGTCACCGATTAATTGCCAAGTCACACGGCCAGCAGAATTAGGTAGCAAAAGATTTGAGATCGAATATTGAACAATGAATCCCAGAGCGCCCTGGCCTTCTTCACTCGTCGCAAAAACATTTGGCATCCTTAATTCAAACTTACCTTCAGATGAAAAAAAAGATTGATGATGCTCGATTGTTTTAATGTGAACAAAATCCTGTTGTTGATACATTTCTGGCAGTGCAGTGACATAATTTCCAGAAATACGTGCGGAATAAAAACTTGCACCAAGCCATGCCGCGACGAGTAGCAGCATGACCGTAACGACGGCTATCCATGATTTTTTCATTCACATCATCCAGTCATAAGCAATTAAGAAGTATTGATTAAAGGGAGACTTAAGCACCAAATTCCTTAGATAATTCGGCAGCACGCTGATCAGCGGCTTTCATCGCACGCGCAACAATATCTGTAAAGAATGCTCCATTAAAAACATCCAAAGCAGCCGCTGTCGTCCCGCCTTTGGAGGTCACTCTCTCTCGCAAGACCGATACATCTTCAGTCGAATGCGTCGCTAGCTTTGTCGAGCCTGCCAGCGTAGCTAAAGCCAAGTCCTTAGCCTGAGCGTGTGTCAGTCCAAGCGCTTCGCCTCCCTTGATTAATGACTCAAGGAATAAAAACACATAAGCGGGACCACTACCAGAGAGGGCCGTCACAGCATCTATCGCAGCATCATCGGTCACCCATACGGCCTGCCCAACAGCAGACAAGAGACTCGTCGCCGTCTGACGATCCCCTTGAGACAGGCCAGCAGGTGCAGTCATACCCGTCACGCCCGCTCCAACAAGTGCGGGCGTATTAGGCATACAACGTACGACGTTTGGGTATGGAGCATGGGCCGTACCCAGCCACGCACCAAGTGATCCAAGTGTAATTCCAGCTGCAATGCTAATGATCAGCGTCTCTGCAGTCATCCACGGTTTACATTGCAAAACGACCTCTCGCATCTGCTGAGGCTTCACAGCAAAGATCCATACTCGACAGGCACTTAATGCTGCACTAGGTAACGTACTCACGCTAATCCCACGTGCAGACCACTGATCACGTAAAGCATCCGCGACTTCAATGACGTGCAGATGCTCTTTGGGACATTGTTGATTTAAAAACCCAATCGCCAACGCGTTGGCCATGTTGCCGCCACCAATGAGTGCTACTGTGGGAAAAGCATCCATATTTACACCTATAAAAATCTATGTCAGAACTTCGAGTGCGACTCCAATAAAAACAGTCGCCCCGATCCAAGTATTATGCAAAAACGCTTTAAAACAAGCCTGTCGGTCACGGCCACCAATCCAGACAACATGCACCGATGCAATCATGGCTGCAACGCTTAGCGCGCTATAAAACTTCCAACCATATGCAAGCCAGCTCCCAGCGATGCCCAGTAACACCAAGGTCAAGGCATAGCAAAGTGCCACAATCGCAATATCATAACGGCCGAAAGTAATTGCAGAAGATCTCACGCCTAACCGCAGGTCATCGTCACGATCAACCATCGCATATTCGGTATCATAGGCAATCGCCCAACAAATATTGGCAAGTAATAAAAGCCACGCGACAGGTGGCACATCATTCTGTATTGCAGCGAATCCCATCGGTATGCCAAAACCAAAGGCAATGCCAAGATACGCTTGTGGAATTGCAAAAAAACGTTTGAAGAGTGGGTAGGTCACTGCAAGCACTGCAGCGACACACGCCAGCAGAATGGTCAGGGTATTTGTTGTCAGAACAAGGCCAAGGCTCAGTAAGCCAAGGACTCCCGCTACGTAAAGCGCCTCGCGAGGTTGGATCTCACCCGTCGCAAGCACCCTATTTTGTGTACGTTTGACGTGAAGATCCACCTTACGGTCGAAGAAATCGTTCATTGCGCAGCCTGCAGAGCGCATGAGAACAGTACCCAGAATAAATACCAACAAAAGGTGAGGACTAGGCATCCCATCTGCTGCCGCAAATAGCGCCCACAGTGTTGGCCAAAGCAACAGCAAAATACCGATCGGCTTGTCGAGTCGAACAAGACGCCAATAAAGATGGAGTCGTGCGTTCAAGATCAGACCTGTAGTGTTTGAGGGGGTTGTGGCAACATTTTTACGTCCTGTAAATGACAGGCATAGACGGCTTGAGCGAGCGCGTCGATTGCGGCCAAACGAGGAAAACTTTTGCGCCAGGCAAGTACCACGCGTCGATCTGGAATGGGTCGATCAAAAGGGATGTAACGGAGTAATTTATTATTGCGCTCTTCTTTTGGGACGGAAGTGTGCGGCATGACGGTAATGCCAATGCCCGCGGCGACCATATGGCGAATTGTTTCAAGTGATGAGCCCTCAAAAGTGCGTTGAATACCTTCGCTTGAGGCAGCAAAACGAGAGAGCTCAGGACAGACCTCCAATACCTGATCTCGAAAACAATGACCGCTTCCTAACAAAAGCATATTCTGTTGTTTGAGGTCTTCGGCTGAAATCGACTTGCGTGCTGCCCAAGGATGTCCTGCCGGAATAACCACAATGAATTCCTCATCATAAAGAGGCTGTGTCATCAAGCCTGCGTCGGGCAGAGGTAAGGCCATGATGGCACAATCAATTTCTCCCTGCCGCAATAATTCAATGAGTCGGACCGTAAAGTTTTCTTGCAAAATCAAAGGCATTTGTGGAGTGCGTTCAATTTGTGTAGGTACAAGTTTAGGCAACAAGTAAGGCCCGATCGTATGAATCACACCAACACGTAGCGCGCCAGAGAGCGGATCATGACCCAGGCGGGCGAGCTCTTTTAGATTGGCGCTCTCTTCCAACACTTTTTGTGCTTGAGAAATAATTTGCTGTCCAATAGTGGTCACCCCGACTTCATTACCGCCACGTTCAAACAAAGTGACCCCAAGCTCATCCTCAAGCTTTCGAATCGCGACAGATAATGTTGGTTGACTTACGAAGCATGCCTCAGCAGCACGTCCGAAATGACGCTCTCTAGCCACAGCTACGATGTATTTCAATTCGGTCAAGGTCATGACATATCCAACTTTAAAGACTGCACATTGTTAACTGCGTAAAAAATCTTCGCGACCGCGCATCCAGCGACTGAGATGTCGCTCGACAATCGCAGGCGCACTGCGTCTCAGATCAATTACGACTTCGCGTGCCATACGCACCAACGCAGAGTCAGTCGCGAGATCTGCAAACTTGAGCAGCGCCATACCGGATTGACGGGCACCCAGCAGCTCTCCTGGTCCTCGCAAATCCAGATCCCGTTGGGCAATCTCGAAGCCATCCTGAGTCTCGTACATTGCTCGCAACCTTTGTCTGGCAATCATCGAAAGTGGCGTTTGATAGAGCAAAACACACACGGACTGCAAGGCGCCTCGCCCGACACGCCCTCTGAGCTGATGCAGCTGCGCTAAGCCGAAACGCTCTGCGTGCTCGACCACCATCAGTGAAGCATTCGGAACGTCAACACCCACTTCGATGACGGTTGTTGCCACAAGAACATTGAGCTCAGCCGCTCTAAAGGACTGCATCACTTGCGCTTTCTCTGCGGTGGGTAGTCGCCCATGGACAAGGCCTACCGACAGAGCTGGCAAAGCGCTTGATAAATCACGATGGGTATCGACAGCAGTTTGAAGATCAAGCGCCTCACTTTCCTCAACCAGCGGACATACCCAGTAGACTTGCTGCCCCTTGGCGCAGGCCTGAGCAATATGCTCAATGAGCTCTCCGCGCCGGTCTGCAGCGATCAACTTGGTCACAACCGGAGTGCGTCCTGGTGGAAGCTCATCGATTGATGACACCTCCAAATCGGCATAAAACGTCATAGCAAGCGTGCGAGGGATTGGTGTAGCACTCATTGTGAGCTGGTGAGGCACTGAATCCATCATTGTGGCGTCGCTATTTTGTGTGCCACGCCCTTCACTATCTACCTCACCCTCCCCCTTTCGTGAAAGAGACAAGCGCTGTGACACACCGAATCGGTGTTGCTCGTCGACAATAATCAACCCAAGAGATTGAAAATCAACACCTTCCTGTATCAACGCTTGCGTACCCACGATGAGTTTTGCATCACCTGAGCGAATCGCGGCGAGCGCTTCACGTCTGACCTTGGCCGTCACGCTGCCAGCCAGCCAGCAGAGCTGAATACCAAGAGGTTCGCACCAAGATTTGAGTTTCAAATAATGTTGTTCGGCTAGGATCTCAGTCGGCGCCATCAGCGCCACCTGCGCACCGTGTTCAATCGCTTGCAGCGCAGCGATGGCAGCCACGACTGTTTTGCCACTTCCTACATCGCCCTGTAGAAGCCTGTACATCGGAAAAGTACGAACAAGATCTGTACTGATTTCACTACAAACACGTTGCTGCGCAGCAGTCAGTGCAAACGGAAGCGATGCTTTGAGCTTGGCCACCAAACTATTTTCAGATTTTGTGGCGGCAAAAGATCGCGCGCGTTTGGCTTGTCTGGCCTCCCGAGCTGCGGCCAGAGAAAGCTGCTGGGCGAGAAGCTCATCAAATTTAATTCTGACCCAAGCTGGATGCTCGTGCTCCATCAGCGCCTGTGCATCTATATCAGGCGTTGGGGCATGTAGCGTCCGAATAGCCGACTCAAATGACATCAAATCCAACCTCTCCAAGAGGTCCGAAGGGAGCGTGTCTATTAGAGTGGCTGCGTTTAAGGCTTGGGTAATGGCTTTCCGTAAACTTGGTTGAGATAATCCCTCAGTCGTCGGGTAAACCGGAGTGAGCGCAGCGGAGAGTGGAGCCCCGGGCGTTGAAATCCGCGGATGGATGAGCTCAAAGCCATAGATGCCTCCACGCACCTCGCCTCGTACCCGCCAACGACGACCAATTTGTATCTGGCTCTGTTGACTAGAATAAAAAGTGAGCCACCTTAGGCCAATTTCAGCCGTATCATCCTTGAGTATGGCAGTCAGTTGTCGACGCGGCTTATTCGTCACTTCTGCACGAACAATCTCGCCTTCTACTTGTGCAGACATACCCGGACGAAGACTGGCAATAGCCTGAATCTGAGTTTCATCTTCGTAGCGAAGTGGCAGATGCAAAACAAGCGCCTCGGGTGTGGTTAACCCCAAGCGCTCAAACTTGCCACGCATCGATCCGTCTGCAGCAGGTCTCCGCTTAGCCGCAGGGCGCGACGGGCTAGTCATGCAGACCTCGATTAGGCACGCAACCCATCAAACCACGATGATCGCTTCGATCTCAAACTGAGCGTCCTTGGGCAAACTGCTCACACCAACGGTCGAACGCGCGGGAAATGGCTCAGGCATCAACTCAGCCATGACATTGTTGACGACTGAAAACTGTTTCAAATCAGTCAGGAACAAGGTGAGTTTTACGATGTGCTCAAGTTGTCCTCCAGCAGCTTCGATGACGGCTTGCATATTGGCAAAGGACTGCCTGACCTGATCTTCAAAATTATCAGAAATCATCACACCAGTGCTGGGCACCAAACCGATCTGACCAGACAGAAAAACAACGCGACCCGCTGGAGCCGCAACGGCCTGCGAGTAAGGACCAACCGCGGCAGGTGCAGCGGTTGTATGGATGATTTGTTTAGACATTTTCGCTCCAATCATTAACTATTGAATTCTACCGTTCAATAGTTGAAAGCGATAGGTATTTAACCTGCAGTCTCGACTGTCGACTCGGCATAACCTGTGTCCATCCCAAGTTCACGCAATTTACGCGTAATTGTGTTGCGTCCCATGCCCAAACGCGCAGCTGCCTCCACTCTCCGTCCTCGACACACCTCGAGAGAAGATTGCAAAATCGTACGTTCAAACTGACGCGTCAAGGCTGTCCAGACCTCTGGATCGGAGCGTGACAAACGCGCAGTGGCATCCAAAGCAAGAAGCTGCTGCCAAGACTGCTGTCCGACTTGCCCAACCGCACCCACTCCGGCTCTTGGCAGATCCGCAGCCCTGACTTCAGCAGGTAAATCACTGACTTCAACTGTTTGACCAGGTGCCATGACCGTCAGCCAGTGGCAAAAGTTTTCGAGTTGACGCACATTTCCAGGAAAATCAAACTGGGAGAGTACTTGCATGGCTTGTTCTGAAATACGTTTGACGGGAACGCCCACGCCTCGTGCACAAACGGATAGAAAGTGTCTAGCTAATTCTGGTATATCTTCTCGGCGCTCACGCAAAGGAGGGAGTCGTAATCTAATGACGTTCAGTCGATGAAACAAGTCTTCTCGAAACTTGCCCTCTCTTACCCGTTCCTCCAAGGGTTGATGCGTGGCAGCAACGATCCGCACGTCGACACGAACGGGCTGTGCACCACCGACTCGGTAAAACGTGCCATCTGACAAAACCCGAAGCAAACGCGTCTGCAGCTCAAAAGGCATATCGCCGATTTCATCAAGAAACAACGTACCACCGCTCGCCTCTTCAAAACGACCGCGACGTAAGGCATTTGCACCCGTAAAAGCACCACGCTCATGTCCAAAGAGCTCAGCCTCAAGCAAGTCTCGCGGAATTGCAGCCGTGTTTAAGGCCACGAAGGGCCCCTTTGAGCGCACCCCATGGCTGTGAAGTGCACGTGCGACAAGCTCTTTGCCTGTACCTGACTCACCGGTAATTAGGACCGTAACATTTGACTGCGCTAAGCGACCAATCGCCCTAAAAACTTCCTGCATCGCAACGGACGAAGATTGAGTCAGAATACCCTTGTCAGAATTGACTGTTCCATTCAAACCAGCCTCTGTTGCCGCGCCTGCACCGTGCTGATCCTCGGAGGCCGGCTCACGCACGGCACGAGTAATGAGAGCAACAGCCTCATTGATGTCAAAGGGTTTAGCCAGATAATCAAAAGCACCACCTTGAAAGGCGGTAACAGTACTGTCTAAGTCACTGTAAGCCGTCATAATAATGACCGGTAAGGTCGGATAGTTTTCCTTGACGTGTTTCAACAACGCAAAGCCATCAGTGCCAGGCATTCGAATATCAGAAATTAAGGCAGAAGGGGTCTCCACCTCGAGCGCAAGGGATACTTCGTTGGCACCTACAAAACTACGCGTGGCCATCCCTGCACGACTCAGTGCTTTTTCAAGCACCCAGCGGATGGCTTGGTCATCATCCACAATCCAGACAGGTTTCATAGTGGCTCCATAGGTAACATCAATCGAAACTCGGTGTGTCCGGGTCTCGAATCAAACTCGATCACACCTCCGTGTTGCTGAACAAAATCTTGGGCAAGACTCAGACCTAAGCCTGTGCCCCCTTCCCGTCCAGTCACAAGAGGATGAAAAATACGGTCCTGAATTGCTTCAGCAACGCCTGGACCGTTATCAATGACGGACACAACAACAGCCATTCGATGTTGCTTATGTCTTAAAAGCAGTTGTCGTGCGACTCTAGTTTTAAGTGTGATCTGAGGCAACCGAGTCGGATTTGACCCAGTCATCACTTGTGCTGCATTACGCACAACATTAAGTAACGCTTGCATTAATCGGGCTGGATCGGCGCGAAACTCTGGCATGGAGGCATCGTAGTCACGCACCAGCGCAACCTCTCGAAACTCCGCACGAACCAATGCACAAACTCTTTCGCACACCTCGTGTATGTTGACCAGTTGCCATTGAATAGGCATCCGCTGAGGTGCGGCGAGGCGGTCAACCAAGGCCTGCAATCGATCAGCCTCAGAGATGATGACGCGTGTGTACTCTTGTAAAGCAGGATCAGGCAGTTCGGACTCAAGTAATTGCGCTGCACCACGCAAACCGCCAAGTGGATTTTTTACCTCATGAGCCAAATTACGTAATAACTCGTGCTGCGTCTCGATTTCATCGACAAGACGAATGCTGCGATCGACCAGCACACGCTGTTCGATGTCTTTAATTTCGAGCAATGCCGCCCAAGGCTTATTGGCCAGCGCAATCGATGTCACACCGACTTCAACCGTTTCAGTTCCTCGCCGAGTGCGCGCAAACTGACGACAATCATCAACCTCTCCGGAGCAAGCCTGACGAATTGATTGCTCAAGTGCAGAATCACGCTCGAAAAGAAAGATTGCCGGCAAACCAATTAAATGGCGCCGGGAACGTCCAAACATCATTTCTGCTGCGGAATTTGCCTGCACGACCTCACCACTTGGGCTCAGCAGCAGAACCGTCGTGGCGAGTAAGTCAAAGGCTTCAGTTGGGATCATGGGTGTCGGGCCGGGAGGCCCGACCCCAAGTTATGTCGGCAGATTAGAGGCTATAGTACATATCGAATTCGACAGGATGTGTCGTCATGCGAAGACGATTGACTTCATTCATCTTCAAATCAACATATGCATCCAACATTTCATTCGTAAATACACCACCACGTGTCAAGAACTCACGGTCTGCGTTCAACGCCTCAAGGGCTTGCTCGAGCGAGCTGCACACTGTTGGGATCTTTGCATCTTCCTCAGGTGGCAAGTCGTACAAGTTTTTGTCTGCAGGATCGCCGGGATGGATCTTGTTCTGCACGCCATCAAGACCCGCCATCATCAATGCAGAGAAGGCGAGATATGGGTTGGCCAGTGGATCGGGGAAACGTGCCTCGATGCGACGACCCTTAGGATTCGCCACATGAGGAATACGAATCGAAGCAGAACGGTTACGTGCCGAGTAAGCTAACTTAACGGGCGCTTCGTAGTGTGGGACCAAACGCTTATAGGAGTTTGTACCGGGGTTTGTAATCGCATTCAGCGCACGGGCGTGCTTGATAATGCCACCGATGTAATACAAAGCAAACTCTGACAAACCTGCATAGCCGTTGCCCGCAAACAAGTTTTGGCCATCTTTCCAGATGGACTGGTGCACGTGCATACCAGAACCGTTGTCACCCACAATCGGCTTGGGCATGAACGTTGCTGTTTTGCCGTAGGCATGGGCCACATTGTGAATGGTGTACTTCATAATCTGGTTCCAGTCTGCGCGCTGGACCAGCGTGCTGAACCTGGTACCGATTTCGAGCTGACCTGCACCACCGACTTCGTGGTGATGCACTTCAACGGGAATACCGGCTTCTTCTAGCAAAATGCACATTTCCGAACGCATATCTTGCATCGAGTCAACAGGAGGGACAGGGAAATACCCACCCTTAACACGTGGACGATGCGCGAGGTTGCCACCTTCGTTGTCAGCGCTGGAAGACCAGAAGCCTTCGTCTGACTTAATTTTGACATGGCAGCCGGACATGTCATCGCCCCAGGTCACGCCGTCAAAGACAAAAAACTCAGGCTCTGGACCAAAAAAGGCTGTGTCGCCCAAGCCACTGGACTTAAGGTAGGCTTCTGCGCGCTTGGCGAGCGAACGTGGATCACGCTCGTAACCTTTCATGTCGGAGGGTTCGACCACGTCGCACGTGATGATCATCGTTGACTCTTCACGGAATGGATCCATGTGAGCAGTAGCCGGATCAGGAATCAACAGCATGTCGGAGGCTTCAATGCCTTTCCAACCAGCGATAGACGAGCCATCAAACGCGTGGCCATCAGTGAATTTTTCTTCACCCATCTGACTCACAGGCACGGAAACGTGCTGCTCTTTGCCAATGGTGTCGGTAAAACGGAAATCAACAAACTTCACTTCGTTTTCGGCAATCTTCTTCAGAACGTCTTGATGGGTGCTCATTATTTGACTCCGCTAAAAAATATGAGGAAAAAGTAATCTAAAAACTCAAGCAGACTAGTACTCTACTGCATGTATGAAGCTAAGCAAAAACTATGCCAATATTAATTCGTGGGTAAACGCCCTGTTTGAGCGCACAATTAAGCCCTATTTTAGGGCAAATGCACGAAAACATGCACCATACTGGTGAATTTAGCAATTCAATCTATAAAAATATGCCCTGTAATTCATTCAGAAAGCGCCAACCCATTTCTGTTGCCTGCAACCTTGAAGGATCAAGGGTCAACAGCTTTTTTTGGCGTGCGATCTCGATCTGGGACGAAATACTGGAGTAAGGGAGACCTGTGCGTTCGTGAAACAAACTTAATGGCACCCCTTCGCGCAACCGCAGCGCGTTCAGCATGAACTCAAAGGGCAAGTCAGACCTTGGAACGACTTTCTTTTCAGAAAGATGCGTTCCATTGCGACGCACACTCGCTTCCATCCAGCTTTCTGGACTTCGAACACGTACTTCTCGCTGGATGCGGTCAGGAAATGAAACTTTTCCATGCGCACCAGGACCAAGCCCGATGTAGTCCCCAAACTGCCAGTAATTCACATTATGTCTGGCACGCGCGCCCGGCCGAGCAAACGCTGAAACCTCGTAACGCTCAAATCCAGCTTGTCCAAGCAACGATTCAATGCCCTCCTCCATCGCCACGCCAACGTCATCATCTGGCAGGCTTGGAGGAAATTTGGCAAAGACAGTATTCGGTTCAAGCGTCAGTTGATAAATCGATAAATGATCCGTGCCATATGAAAGCGCCTCGCGAACATCCGCCATGCAGGCATCAACAGTCTGCCCAGGTAGTGCGAACATTAAATCAAGATTGACGCGCTCTACCGCCGTCATTGCCATCTCGATCGCGCGACGTGCTTGATGACTATCGTGCACGCGCCCCAGTTTTTTGAGTTGATCATCGTCAAAAGTCTGAATGCCCAGGGAAATACGGTTAACACCGCTGGCAGCGTAAGCTTTAAAGCGAGTCGCTTCGGAGGCTCCTGGATTGGCTTCAAGGGTAACTTCAGCATCGGGCCAAAGATTGAAATGCGACCGCAACATCGCCATTAATCGATCGACCGCAGAGGCCGACAGCAAACTCGGTGTTCCGCCTCCTATAAACACCGTATGAACTTGTCTACCCCAGATATCAGGCAGCACCTGTTCAATGTCTGCCTGTAAGGCTGCAAGGTAGCGCTCCTCAGGGATCGCGTGAGGCGCTTCATGCGAATTAAAGTCGCAATACGGACATTTCCTGACGCACCAAGGAACATGGATATAAAGCGATAGAGGTGGAAGTGACGCCAAAAGACTGCCCGGTCGTTGCGAGCCCATTCGCTCTTTGTCCAGGGCATCAACTTGAGCGTTTTTTGATGAGGGTGTCCAACCTTCGACACGAATCGGTATGGTGCGCGTCATGACGAAACCAAACCGGGAAATGACAAACCGCGCTCGCGCAATTGTGCGAGGAGCTTTTGCATGGCTTGGCCTCGATGGCTAAGCTGATTCTTTAGGGACGGCTCAAGTTGCGCAACAGTACAACTCTGCTCAGGTAAGTAAAAATGGGGGTCGTAACCAAAACCATATTCACCCATTGGCTGATCTACTATTTGACCGTACCAGTTAGCCTCGGCGATGAGGGGTTGTGGATCGTCTGGACGGGTTAAAAAAACGAGTACAGCCACATACCAAGCAGTACGGTCAGTAGCGTTGTTCAGTGCGCGCACTAATTTTTGATTATTTGCCAAGTCAGAACGCTCACCATCGACTCCCTGAGCATAGCGAGCAGAATAAATACCAGGCTCTCCATCTAATGCCCGAACACATAGTCCAGAGTCATCTGCGATGGCAGCCATGCCAGATAAAGCGCTCGCGTGACGGGCTTTGGCTAACGCGTTTTCAACGAAGGTAGGATGCGGTTCAGGCGCGTCAGGAATATTTAACTGGCCCTGGGCAATCACAATCAGCCCTAAAGGTGCCAACAATGATTCAAATTCTTTCAATTTACCGGCATTACCCGATGCAACAACAACCGATTTCAACATAAAGTCGCCTAAGTAGTACTGGATGTTGGGACATCCTCAATCAACATATTGACCAGGTCACGCGCGAAACTTGGCAATTGTTCGAGGTTACGCACACAGATCTGAAGCTTGCGCTCGGACCAATCATCCGACAAAAGAACAATCTTGATATTTAGGCGTTGGGCATAACGTCTAGCAACCAACTCTGGCACAACACCAATGCCCACACCAGCCTCAATCATTCGGCAAACCGCTTCAAAGCTGCCCACTTCTACACGAAAACGGAATGGGTAACCCAGTTTATCGGCTGCCTGTATCAGGAAAGCGTGAATGGCACTCCATTCAGACAGTCCAACATATTCGAAAGCTAACGTATCGGAAAATGCGACATCGTTCAATCCACTCAGAGGATGGTCTTGCGGAGTGACTAATACAAGTCTATCTTCACGGTAAGGTAGGTATTCCAAATCAGAGCCGGCCGGTTTGCCAGCCACAATACCAATATCGGCCGACCCTTCTGAGACGGCCTTAATGACCAAATAGCTCAGGCGTTCTCGCAACTCAACGGTCACGTCAGGATGCGACGCAAGATAGCGGCTCAACACTGCAGGCATGAACTCGGTCATCGCCGTCGTATTCGCGAGCATCCGCACCTGCCCTTTAATGCCGCGCGCGTACTCATGAATATCGCCACGCAAATGATCAATTTGGCGTAAAACCAGCCTAGCATGGCGTAAAAATGCTTCGCCAGAGGGCGTCAGCGTCACGCCTTGGCTATTCCGGTGAAAAAGCCTAGTTCCAAAGTGGTCTTCAAGATTCTTGACACGATTGCTGGCGGCTGGGAGTGACAGATGTGACTTTTCCGCACCGCGGGTTAGGCTGCTTGCGTCACCGATGTTGACGATGAGTTGTAAATCCGTCAGATCAAAATGGTTAGCCATAGGGTAGGCGGTCTCTTAATCAATGAAAAAGCCGGGGTTAACTAAACGTCAATAGTCAATTTAGACGCCATGGGGCACATTAGTGGCTGAATAACACCTGCCATCATAAGACAATCATGAACACCAATACTGATCAATACCAAGATATCCGTGACGCTATTAGGGATCTGTGCAAACAGTTTCCAGACGAATATTTCCGCAAAGTAGACGAAGCGAGGGGTTACCCTGAAGAGTTCGTCAATGCCTTGACACAAGCAGGTTGGATGGCGGCCCTCATTCCTCAAGAATACGGCGGTTCAGGACTCGGCCTGACTGAAGCCTCCGTCATTATGGAAGAAATCAATCGCTGCGGTGGCAACTCGGGCGCATGTCACGGTCAGATGTACAACATGGGCACATTATTGCGCCATGGTTCCGTTGAACAGAAAAACTTCTACCTCCCCAAGATCGCCGCAGGTGAACTACGTTTGCAGTCAATGGGAGTCACTGAGCCGACCACAGGCACCGACACCACCAAGATCAAAACGACTGCCGTTCGCCAGGGTGACCGTTATGTCATCAATGGCCAAAAAGTCTGGATCTCACGGGTTCAGCACTCCGATTTAATGATCCTGCTGGCGCGCACGACGCCGATCGATCAGGTCACAAAGAAGACCGAAGGCATGTCCATTTTTATCGTTGATTTGCGTAATGCAATCGGCAAGGGTTTGACCGTGCGTCCAATCCTGAATATGGTGAACCACGAAACGAACGAATTATTTTTCGACAATCTAGAAATTCCTGCTGAAAATCTAATCGGCGAGGAAGGCAAAGGATTTAAATATATTCTGGATGGATTGAATGCTGAGCGTGCATTGATCGCCGCCGAATGTATTGGTGATGGTTATTGGTTCATTGATCGTGTCTCAGCATATGTAAAAGACCGCATCGTTTTTGGTCGCCCAATTGGTCAAAATCAAGGTGTGCAATTTCCGATTGCGCGCGCGCACATCAATGTCGAAGCCGCAAGCCTGATGCGCTATGAGGCATGCCGTCTGTTTGACGCGAATCAAGCATGTGGCGCTCAAGCCAATATGGCTAAGCTGCTCGCGGCGGATGCCTCTTGGGAAGCAGCCAATGCTTGCTTGCAATTCCATGGTGGCTTTGGCTTTGCATGCGAGTACGATGTTGAGCGTAAGTTCCGCGAAACTCGTCTATATCAAGTGGCACCGATTTCAACTAATTTGATTTTGTCGTACGTCGCTGAACACATTCTCGGCTTACCCCGTTCCTTTTAAAGGAGACCATCATGACTACTGCACACTCACCCGCTAGCGCAACGATATTGCACCCTAGTGCCGAACTCGCTAAGTTTGCCTCGGAACTGAAGTATTCAGATATTCCTGAGTCTGTTCGCATGCGCTGTGAAGACCTGTTTCTTGACACACTGGCATCGATTCTTGCAGGGTCATCGGCTCGCGCAGTCAAATCGATGGCCAAGTATGCGGAACTGATGGGACCTTCCGAAGGAAAATCAGAAGACTTTGTGAATCGGCGTCTCACTTCACCTGTGTTTGCCGCAATGGTGAATGCGGCGGCGGCGCACGTTGTCGAACAAGATGATGTTCACAATGGCTCGGTATTTCATCCTGCAGCAGTCGTCTTCCCTCCTGCCCTGGCAGTTGCACAATCCATTGGCGCATCGGGTGAGGAGTTCATTACCGCCGCAGTAGTCGGTTATGAGGTTGGGATCCGAGTCGGCGAGTTTCTGGGTCGTTCGCATTACAAAATCTTCCACACAACCGGCACAGCTGGAACAGTAGCCGCAGCCGTTGCTGTAGGACGTTTGCTCAAGCTCAATCCTGAACAAATGCTCAATGCCATTGGATCGGCTGGCACTCAGGCGGCGGGGCTCTGGGAGTTTTTGCGTGATGCAGCTGACTCTAAACAGCTTCATACTGCGCATGCGGCCTCTGCAGGCCTGACCTCGGCATATTTAGCGCAAGATGGTTTCACAGGCGCACGGCGCATCCTCGAGGGTGTTCAGGGTATGGCGGCTGGGATGTCTACAGATGCGGATCCTGCGCGTTTGACGGATCGTCTCGGTGTACGTTGGGCTCTTCCAGAGACCTCATTCAAATTCCATGCTTCTTGTCGACACACACATCCCGCTGCCGATGCGCTGCAACAGGCAATGAAACAACACGGCCTGAAGGCCAGTGACATCGCTTCGGTCATCACGCACGTTCATCAAGGTGCCATCGACGTACTTGGCCCTGTGACAGATCCTCAGACCGTTCATCAGTCAAAGTTTTCAATGGGTACCGTGCTTGCTTTAATTGCCTTGCGTAACTCCGCGGATTTGGCTGGTTTTGATCAAGCGCTTAAGGATGGAGCGGTCGCGAACTTCCGCGACAAGGTCACGATGGAGCTTGATGAAGAGGTCGACACGGCCTATCCGCAGCGCTGGATTGGCAAAGTCACGGTCAAGACAACGGACGGTCGTTCACTGTCGGGTCGCGTCGATGAGCCTAAAGGTGATCCTGGCAATTCACTGTCACGTCCTGAGATTGAAGAGAAGACCTTACGTTTGGGGACTTACCAGGGAGCCGCTTCTGAAGCGCAGGTTAAGGCGTTGACACAAACGGTTTGGGACATTAGCCGACAGGCTAAGCTTGGACGTTTACTCGCCGCCTAATTCTAAGAATAAAAGAGGAGACATTAATGATGCGTTTAAAAGATAAAGTAGCAATCGTGACGGGTGCAGCAAGTGGCTTTGGTGCCGAAATTGCGCGTAGTTATGTGCGAGAAGGTGGCAAGGTTGTCATCGCTGATCTCAACGAAGCCGGGGCACTAAAAGTCGCGGCAGAGATTGGTCCTGACGCCGTTGCGGTCAAATGCGATGTCAGTCAACGGGCAGACATCGATCGAGCCGTTCAAACCGCAATGGACAGATTTGGTGCTGTCGATATTGTGGTCAATAATGCGGGCTTCACGCACAAAAATCAGCCTTTTCTTAATGTCGACGAGGCAACCTATGACCGTTGTTTTGACGTCAATGTCAAAGCCATTTATCACATGATTAATGCTGTTGTGCCGATGATGCGTGCCAGAAAATCCGGCTGCATCATTAATGTGGGGTCGACAGCAGGTATTCGTCCTCGGCCCGGCTTGACCTGGTACAACGCCTCCAAAGGTGCCGCCAATTTGCTCTCGAAATCACTCGCAGTCGAGCTGGCAGGAGACAACATCCGTGTCAACGTGATCTGTCCCGTTATGGGTGACACAGGCATGCTGGGAGATTTCATGGGCATACCCGATACACCTGAGAATCGTGCACGTTTTATTTCCACTATCCCCATGGGACGACTGAGCGTACCGAGAGACATCGCCAACGCTGCAGTATTTTTGGCCTCTGACGAGGCCTCTTTCCTGACAGGTCTAGAGCTCCCCGTAGACGGTGGCCGAACCATTTGATGCTAAAAAGGTCAGCGCTCTCGAGCGGCCTTTTGTAGGTCTTTAAGCTCAAGAATTCCTTTTTCCGCAAGGCTCAATAATGCGTTGAGTTCGTTGCGGTCAAAAGCATGCCCCTCTGCCGTCCCTTGGACTTCAACATATCGACCTGCCCCGGTCATGACGACATTCATGTCTGCATCGCACCCAGAGTCTTCGGGATAATCAAGATCAAGGGTTGGAAAGCCATCAACCATTCCTACAGAGATTGCGGCCACTGAGTCCTTGAGAGGATTTTTGGTGATGAGCCCTTTTTTGAGCAAACCCTCGACCGCATCGGCTACGGCGATCCAGGCACCAGTAATACTTGCGCATCGCGTCCCACCATCGGCTTGCAATACGTCGCAATCAACCTGAATGGTTCGCTCACCAAGCGCCTCCATATCCATGACTGCACGCAAACTGCGACCAATCAATCGCTGAATTTCTTGAGTACGACCTGACTGCTTGCCACGGGCAGCCTCTCGATCGGAGCGCGTATGCGTGGATCTTGGCAACATCCCGTATTCGGCCGTCACCCAACCCTGTCCCTGGCCTTTGAGGAAAGGAGGGACTTTTTCAAGAACGCTTGCAGTGCACAGCACGTGGGTCTCGCCCATACAGAACAGCACCGAACCCTCGGCATAACGCGTGAAGTGTCGCTGTACTTTAACCGTACGCAACTCATCTAAATTTCTACCTGAAGAACGACCTTGGCTAGTGCTAGTATTTGACACGTTGTGCTCTCACGTACATTGACTCTTGTTAACTTTCGGACAGACCATGATGGATCCACTCCACGCAAGTCCTGTATATCAGCATGACAGTATACGCAGCGCTCAAGGCGCTGTCTTGCTGGGACTCATGCTAAGTGTTGGCGGATTATCTGCTGTTCTCCCCCTCCAGCTTCGTGCACAGACAGAGAATGTCGCCGTCACCCGCTATGACAATGCGATGGAAATTTTCCATCCTGTGCGAGCAACGGGTGGTATGGTTGCCACCGAGCAGAGACTAGCAAGCGCAGTGGGTGCTGAAATGCTGAGCCAAGGAGGAAATGCAATCGATGCAGCGGTGGCCGTTGGTTTCGCACTTGCTGTCGTACTTCCGAATGCCGGCAATCTTGGTGGCGGTGGATTTATGTTAATACGGGATGCTAAACAAGCAGAAATAGTCGCACTTGATTTTCGGGAGACCGCACCAGCTGCCGCGAGCCGCAACATGTTTCTCAATCAAGCTGGTGAAGTCATTGCTGGGAAATCGACCCGAACGCCTTACTCCGTTGCCGTACCAGGATCTGTAGCGGGTTTGTTACTTGCTGCGAAACAGTACGGCAGTTTATCGCTTGATAGACTGTTGGCACCTGCAATCAACCTTGCTGAAAACGGTTTCGAAGTCAGTCCAGTGCTCGCTCAACAATTTAGCTTGCAACGCGCACATCTCGAGCGCTGGCCCTCAACCCGACAGGTATTTTTTAAACATAAAGAGGGATCGCCACCCTGTGAAATATCGGCCTGTCCATCTTCAAGTCTCACCACATACTCTGCGGGAGAACGCCTCACTCAACAAGACTTGGCAAAAACCTTACGGCTGATTGCTGAGCAAGGCGAAAGCGGCTTTTACAAAGGGCGCGTGGCACAAGCCATTGTGGAAACACTTGAGAGCGCAGACAAACCCATGACGCTGGATGACCTCGCGGGCTATCGTGCGATCAAACGGACGCCCGTTCGCGGCACATATCGAGGCTTCGATATTTTTTCTATGCCTCCACCGAGTTCTGGCGGTGTGCACTTGATCCAAATGCTCAATCTACTCGAAAAGTACCCCCTCACAGATTTTGGTGCAGGTAGCGCTCAGACGATTCACTTGATTGCAGAAAGTGCGCGGCTCGCCTATGCGGATCGAGCCACACATCTTGGTGATTCAGACTTTGTGAACGTTCCAACGAAGGGATTGATATCCAAAGCCTATGCTGAGCATCTCCGTCCAGCCATCAACCTCACGCGCGTGACGCCGAGTCGGTTAATCAAAGCGGGTCAGGCTGGCGACTATGAAAGTGAACAAACGACACATTTTTCGATTATGGATAGCCTGGGAAATGTCGTGAGTTGCACCTATACCCTTAACCTAAATTTTGGTTCAGGCATTGTTGCGCGGGGAACAGGGGTTTTACTGAACAATGAGATGGATGATTTTTCGGCAAAGCCTGGCGCACCCAATGCGTTCGGCTTATTGGGTGGAAACGCCAATGCCATTGAGCCCGGCAAACGTCCGTTGAGTTCGATGACACCCGTCATCATCATGAAAGACCAGCAGCCATGGTTGGCAACAGGCACGCCGGGTGGCGCAAGAATCATCACCACTGTTCTTCAAAACGTGCTGAACGTCATCGACTTTAAAATGAATATTGCAGAGGCACTGTCAGTACCACGCGTTCATCACCAATGGATGCCTGACTATTTGCGCATTGAGCGCGGCTTCAGTCCCGACACGGTTCGCATCCTAAAGGAGATGGGGCACGAGATACGCGTGATGCCCACAATGGGCCGTGTACAGACCGTACAACAGCAGTTCGGTGTGCTCTATGGCGCATCAGATCCACGTAACCCCGATGGCGCAGCGATCGGCATAGAGAGAACGCAATGATTAAAAGCATGACCGCCTTCGGTAGCGGTAAATCTGAACACACTTTTGGTACGGTGACTGTGGAGTTAAGGTCTGTTAACAGCCGATTCCTTGATGTTCAGTTTCGGCTACCCGATGAGCTAAGGCTCGCAGAGCACCCCATCAAAGAACGATTGTCTGCAGAACTATCACGCGGCAAGGTTGAGGTGCGAGCGCACTTTAGCCGAGCACAACTCGCATCCACTTCAGCGCTTAGCGATGAGGTGCTGTTGACCGTTGCGGCTCAGCTCGCGCAAGTCAAAAAAATCTTACCCGACACCGTTTCGCCATCATTGGCTGAGCTGATGAGCTGGGCGGGTGTTCAACAAACACAGGTTGATCCAGAACTGTGGCTCGGTGCTTGCAATGCGGCGCTCGGTCAAGCACTGATCGAACTTCAGGCAGGTCGGACGCGCGAGGGACAACGACTCAGTCTCATGATGCTCGACACTGCGAAACAGATCAGCATCATCGTGCTCGAAATCGAGCAACACATGCCTGTATTGCTCACAACACAAAAAGAGCGGCTTGCACATAAACTACGCGAAACAATACAAAACGCTTTTCCTTCAGGCTTTACACACATCTCGGGGTCAGAGTTATCAGAGCGACTGGCGAGCGAATCCAGCTTATTTGCTTTACGTATTGACGTAGCCGAAGAACTTGCTCGACTCAAGTCACATCTGAGTGAGTTGCATTTTTTACTTCAGGACACCACGGCATCTGGCACCAAAAGCAAAGGTCAAGCCATGCGTGGCAGCGCAGGCAAGCGTCTTGATTTTCTTTTTCAAGAAATGAATCGTGAAGCCAATACTTTAGGATCAAAGTCGGGGAGTCTCGACATGTCCAAAGCCGCCATTGATCTCAAATTATTGATCGAGCAGATGAAAGAACAAGCGATGAACATCGAATAGCACATCCATACGCCTGCCCTCTCACTGTTGAACGTTGATCAACCACGACCGACAAAGGGCATGGTGGTCGCCATGATGGTCACAAATTGAACGTTAGTCTCAAGCGGGAAGCTCACCATTTGACCGATTGTTTGCGCCACATGATTGACGTCCATACGTGGCTCAACACGCGTCGAACCGTCAGGTTGCGGTACGCCTTTGGTCATACGCTCGGTCATTGGGGTCGCCGCATTACCGATATCAATCTGACTACAGGCAATACGATAAGCACGTGTGTCGAGCGAAATCGACTTGGTCAGACCCGTCACTGCATGCTTGGTTGCTGTGTAACCAATCGAGAATGGGCGCGGTGCATGGGCGGAGATTGATCCGTTATTAATAATCCGACCCCCTTGCGGGCTTTGAGATTTCATCATTCGAATCGCAGCCTGCGCACATAAAAACATACCCGTCAGATTGATATTGACAATGTCCTTCCAGATCTCGACGGGCAAATCTTCGATCGGGACAGGTGGACCACCCCTGCCCGCGTTATTAAACAAGACATCAAGTCGTCCCCAACGTCGCGCCACTTCTGCAAATAGCGCGCTGACCGATGTCTCATCGCTCACATCCGTCACGATGGGGTGAAGGTTTCCGGCGTATTCACCGCCCTCTTTTTTTGTTTCTTCCAGTGCCTCAAGACGCCGGCCAGCCAGTGCGACTTGATAGCCTGCTGTGGCTAAATTGATCGCAACTGCGCGGCCAATACCAGAACCCGCACCCGTAATAACTGCAACCTTAAGGTCAGACATTGAGATTCCTTAGCTAATTGATTTGCCCGATGAAGAGTATCGACTCAGTGTGTTAAAAAAAATAAAAATATTAGGCGGACACGCGTGCAGGCCCCGTTTCAATCGGCGCATCGGATTGAGCGCACCATTCGCTCCAGGATCCGCCGTATAGGGCAGCACCAGGCAACTCTGCGATCTCCATGGCCAACAAGAGATGGCAAGCAGAAACACCCGAACCGCAGCTTGCAACCACTTCGTTTGCAGGATGGGAACCCATCAAGGCCAATAATTCAGCACGCAACACCTCAGGTTTTTTAAACTGGAAATTCGCATCCAGATTTTCTTTCGAAAATCGACTCAACGACCCGGGGATATGTCCCGCTTTGGGATCTAAGGTCTCATTCAAACCTTGAAATCGATCATTCGGACGGCCATCGACAATCACACGATCTGTCCGGTCAAGGCCAGCTCGCACATTCGCATAGTCGACGGTCTGCGTAAGCGCTGTTGATCGTTTGAAATTACCACGAGCGCGAGGTGCTGGCACCTCCGTTGTCAGCGCCAGTCCGGCTTGGGTCCACGCATCAATCGTGCCATCAAGCACGACAACATTGTTATGCCCGACCCAACGCGAACACCACCACATCCGCGCCGCATAAGAACCGCCTGGTGCATCATAAGCAACAATTAAGGTATCAGCGTTCACGCCAAGCTCAGCCAAGCTATTCGCTAAGGTATCTGGGTTTGGCAGAGGATGGCGACCATTTGAGCCGTTTGGAGCACTACTCAACACCTTGCCTAGGTTGACGTAGATCGCACCGGGAATGTGCCCAGTTTGATAGGCCTTGAAACCAAGGCTAGCATCGACGAGGTCATAGCGACAGTCACAAATCAAGACGCTTGAAGCGTCAGCGGCTAACCGGACTTGCAGATCTTCCACGGAAATCAAATGAGAGGTCTTCATAACGATGGCATTCCTTTAATCGGCAGTGAGATTGTCTATTTATAAAGTTATCTTCATAACGCGATGTGTGTAAGCACTCTGCTATGCTTTTAACTTATTTAACTTTTCTCCATTGTCACCTATGTCACTGGTCGCTGGAAACGTTTTTATGGTTGTGGCGCCAAGCGGCGCTGGCAAATCCAGTCTTGTCAACGCGCTGTTGGCCCGCGATCCAACACTCTGCCTGTCGGTTTCTTGTACGACACGTGCGCCTCGCTCAGGTGAGACGGAGGGCAAGGACTATCGTTTTGTCAGCAAAACGCAGTTTGACGCCATGCTTCAACAGCAGCTGCTTCTAGAATGGGCCGAAGTGCACGGTAACTTTTATGGCACACCGCGCGACAAAATTGATCAGGCAGTCGCCTTTGGCCAAGATATTTTGCTTGAAATTGATTGGCAAGGTGCCCGTCAAGTCAAAAGACTCTTTCCTGAAGCCATTGGTGTTTTTATCTTGCCACCCTCAATTGCTACGCTGAGAGAGCGGCTGACACAGCGCGGCCAAGACGAAGACGCTGTGATTGAGCGCCGAATTGAAGCGGCAAGCGAAGAGATTTCACATGCCCCAGAATTCGAATATGTTATTATTAATCAAGACTTTAGCATTGCGCTGACTCAACTCACTCAAATCATCGAAATGGCCAAGTTGCGCTACCCGCGACAGTTAGCTAGGCACACTGATTTGTTCAAGTCTTTTGACTTGCTGCCCTGAGTATGGGCAACCGCTATACTAGACCCCAGAACGCTTATTTCACTTTTAAACAGGACTTCCATGGCCCGCATCACCGTTGACGATTGCCTCGAAAAGATTCCAAATCGCTTCAAGCTCACGCTGGCTGCAACATACCGGGCACGCGAGCTCGCCCAGGGTCACGCTGCACGTCTTGACAGCAAAGACAAACCTACCGTGACCGCATTGCGTGAAATATCGGCTGGCCTAACCGGCATTGAAATGTTGCGCAAGGTTCCAACCTAAGTAGGAAACAAATGGCCTTTCCCGGATTTCGGTATGCTTCCTCCGGGTTACTCGCCGCCCTGCGAGTGGGTTCACGCCTGACAAGAAGACCTTTGCCGAAAGGGTCTACGGGCGAACCAGTCAAATTAGGCACAGTTTCTGGTGCAGCTACCCCTGTTGAAACAGAGTTAGACCCTGCCATCGCCTCGATGGCGTCTTTAGAGCGGTTGCTCGACGGCTACCTAGACGCAAAAGAAGTTGTCCTCGTTAAGGATGCCTATCGGTTCTCCGATCAGGCACACCTCGGCCAATTCCGCTCAAGCGGCTCTCCCTACATTAGCCACCCAATCTCGGTTGCCGAAATCTGTGCTGGTTGGAAGCTCGATGTTGACGCAATTCGTGCGGCACTTCTGCATGATGTCATGGAAGATCAGGACATTGCCAAGCAGGAGCTGATTGAGAAATTTGGTTCCGAAGTTGCCGAACTCGTCGATGGGCTCTCAAAGCTTGATCGGCTAGAGTTTGCCAGTAAGGCACAGCAACAAGCCGAAAGTTTCCGAAAGATGCTGCTTGCCATGGCGCGGGATATCCGCGTCATCTTGATCAAGCTGGCTGACCGCCTGCATAACATGCGGACACTTGATGCTGTTAATCCAGAAAAACGTCGGCGTGTCGCGCGTGAGACGCTCGAAATCTATGCGCCAATCGCGCATAGACTTGGCCTGAATGCACTGTATCGTGAGTTACAAGATCTGTGTTTTGCTGCGATGTATCCAAATCGCTATAACGTATTAGAAAAGGCTGTCATGACGGCGCGCGGCCATCGTCGCGAAGTACTCACGCGTATTGATGAGCAAGTTCGAGCCGCACTACCCGCAGCAGGAATAGAAAGCGAAGTGCGTGGTCGCGAAAAAACGCTCTACGCCATCTACAACAAGTTGGTGAAACAAAAAAAGAGTTTGTCCAATGTTCTAGACATTTATGGCTTTAGGGTCATCGTACGCACCCTCCCTGAGTGCTATATGGCGATGGGAATCGTGCATCAGCTATACCGGCCAGTGCCAGGAAAATTCAAAGACTATATCGCGATCCCTAAAATCAACGGCTACCAATCGCTGCATACAACACTAGTCGGCCCCTTTGGGACCCCAATCGAATTTCAGTTTAGAACGCATGACATGCATCAAGTCGCCGAGGAAGGTGTCGCAGCCCATTGGCTATACAAAGGCGATCAGTCCAACCTAAAGGATATTCAGAATCGAACCAGCAAGTCATTGCAGTCCTTGCTTGATATTCAGAACCAAACAGGTGACTCGACAGAGTTCTTGGAGCATGTCAAGGTTGATCTATTTCCCGATGCTGTCTATGTGTTCACGCCCAAAGGGACCATTGTTTCTTTACCTCGTGGTGCAACCGCGGTGGATTTTGCCTACTCTATTCATACAGATGTAGGTAATCACGCCATCGCCTGCCAAGTGAATGGCGAAGAGGTACCGCTCAGAACTGAGCTCTCTAATGGCGACTCTGTTGCTATTACGACCTCAAATACCTCTCGACCGAGTGCGCAGTGGTTGAATTATGCGCGGACTGGTCGTGCACGCTCAGAAATTCGGCACTATCTGCGCACGGTTCAGTACGATGAATCTGCGGCTTTTGGGGAGCGTATGCTGATCCAGGCACTCAGTGAGCTTAAGCTAAGTTTGCCCGCCGTTGATGATCCAATATGGGAAAAACTTGCACGCTCGAGCGGTGCGAAATCTCGCGAAGAAATTCTCGCCGATATTGGGCTTGGCAAACGTTTAGCTGCTGTTGTCGCCCGTCGCTTTGCTCCTGACCATCCCCTGATCGCTACGACTGCCGCTGCCGATGACGAAATATCGGCAGCCAGACTGATGCCGATTCAGATTCATGGCAACGAAGGTCAAGGTGTCCAGTTAGCTCCCTGCTGTGGCCCCCTGCCCGGCGACCAGATTGTTGCAGGCATTCGTGTAGGTCATGGACTTGTTGTCCACACTGCGGAGTGCCCAGTGGCGATGCGCGCGCGCATCAAGGAGCCAGAACGTTGGGTCGATGTCCTATGGGATGAGGAGACGGCGAAGCATCTGTCAGCGCGTATCGACATCATCGCCAAAAATGAACGCGGCGTCTTAAGTCGGATCGCAGCCGAAGTCGCACAGGCAGACTCAAACATCATCCACGTCACAATGCATGATGACGCAATGGCTACCGTTGTTTTGAACCTGACAGTTCAAGTCGATAGCCGTCGTCATTTGGCCCAGGTTTTTCGATCAATCAGGCACGTGCCTCAAGTCAAGAAAATTATTCGAGCAAAAGGTTGAGCAAAATAATGAAGAATGTAGCCGTCATTGAGCAGTCTCTAGATGCCAAAGGCGAACTCCTGATCTGGACTGATATCGAGCCCGCAAAAGAACTCGACTTTAACCTGTGGTATGACACTGAGCACATGCAGGAACGTGCGTCCATCCCTGGCTTTACCTGGTCAAGGCGCTACCATTCCGATACGGCTCAACGACCTTACTTAGCGTTATATCGTACCGAATCTCTGCATGTGTTTCGCAGTGCACCCTACCGCCAGGCATTTGAAAATCAAACAGAGTGGTCGATCCGTAACTTTGGATCAATGAAGAACACCCATCGGCGAGTGAATGCGGTGACAGCCTTCGCTGGCGCAGGCACGGGGGCCGCAGTCAGTTTGATTTGCCTCGGATCGCTCGAGAACGCCCAACGTGCCCTTGGCATCGCGCAGACACTTAGTGCCGCGATTGCAGGTGTGATCACACTCCGGATTCTTAACCCAGATCCAGATCTCTCCACACCATTGCCCTCAGAGAGTCAAGACAAGCGGGTACTGGAGCCTTATCTCGTTGTCGATACGACGACTGTCGCTGTGGCTAATCAGGTCGGTCAGTGGGTAAGCAAGCATCTCGGCCTTGCCGAAACGGCACACAACAGCTTTAGCTTGCTCTGGGATTTGCAAGCCAACGACCTAAAGTAACGCTGAGTATCCGCTTTAAGCTTAGCGTGCCAACCCGAGTCCTAACATGACTCGGGTTTATTTTTTGACGACTACTTTCAAAAGCTTGCCAACGGTCTGGTTGTAATCTGCGACGCAGGACTCTGAACAGCGTGCTGCCCACTGTGGCAACACTTTCTGAACGGCGAGGCGTTTGACACTCGCTATGTCCGCCGCTGTCGGCAGCACAAGGGTCATTTGCCCTTTGGGAAGATTGACACACCCTTTTGCACCGGTGTTGCAATCAATGCCAAGCTGATTAAGCTTGTCTGAATAACGCCATAAACTCTGTACAAGCAAATCAATATTTGTCACTAAAAACTGTTGCAACTGGGGATCAAATTTATCCCAAACCTTTTTATTCACAGCGTGAAATTCTAGATTCCAACCTACAGGAAGAGCGTACAAAAACGAAGAACCGCTGTACCACTTAGCATTAAAACCCGCAATCGCACTCGCAACGGCACAAGTAATAGACTTGTTTTTGAGTGCTGTTAGCACATCATGAAAAGGCAGATTCACGCTTTTGGCACCGAGTGCCTCAATCAGTTCGGCCTGTGTGCGGGTCACGACTCTGATCGTTTTTCCTCTTAGGTCGGTGAGGGATCGTACCTCGGCGTTACAGAAAAATATCTGGGGCTGATGAGGATTGGTACCCAAAAGTTTGGCTTGATGGGTTGAATCAAGATAGTGACTTAATACCGGCATCAGTGCGTTTGTCGTGTCAAGCGCCGATTGTGAGTCTATTGATAGACCCGCGATATCAACTGCCTCGAACAAGGGCACCTCGGAAAGATAGTAGGAAAGAGGTATCACGCCAAACTCAATCACACCTTGGCTCATTAAACGAAGAAGCTCAGGGCCTTTTATCCCTAACTCATCAAAACCTTTTATTTGGGCTGTCACGCGGTCAGCAGAACGCTCGGGTAAAGTTGTCTGCCAAAAGGGTTGCTCGACATCCGTGTAACTCAGTCTTGTACTAAGTCCTCCTACGACTTTAAGTTCAGTTTTGGGCAGTTCTTGTGCGACAGCTTGGATAGAGATGGCTGGAACAATGCACAAAACAATCGCACTCACGACTTGACGAAAAGGCATCGAGGGAATCCATGAAAAAACTGCTGAGACTATCGCAGGCCAAAGCGGTGGCAAGATCGCTAAAAAACGCGCCGGAAGGTGGGTGAATTTATTCATTGGAATACATTTTACCAAGGCTCGGGCACGACACAAGCTGAATAAGAGGGGTATGATCTTGGCATTATCTTGGCGCGCACTCTGAGCAGTCATTAGGGGCCCGCCTCAATCATTTTTTCAGGAGTCTGTCATGCCACGGGTCAATGCCAGCCGCAGCACAGCTGGTTTTGCGCCACCTGCGCAACAGACAATGATGGGCATCGCAGCCCTGCTTTTATCCCTATTTTTTCTGACCGGCTTAGATGGCATTGGAAAATGGCTGATGGCAGCAGGTGTTCCTTTGCTCATTCTGTGCTGGGTTCGTTATATTGTTCACATAGCACTTCTTTTGGCGGTGATCCTGCCAAGCCGCGGTTTAGGGATCTTTAAGAGCAAACAACCCAAACTACAGTGTTTGCGTGCCTTGGCGATGCTATTTGCAACACTCACATTTTTCACAACACTCAGTTATTTACACCAAGCAGAGGCGACTGCACTTATTTTCATCGCACCCTTGATGATGCTCTCCGTTGCACCTTGGATTCTCAAAGAACCTTCACGAAAGTCGCGCTGGATTGCAGCCGCCATTGGCTTGATCGGCGTGCTCATCGTGATTCGTCCCTCGTCTGGACTTCACCCAATGGGTGTTTTCATGGGGCTTGTCACCGCATGTCTATTCACGGCTCAACACACACTGACACGACTAGTCGCGCATGACAGTGCCTTTACTACCGTCTTGTGGAGCGGAGCCATCGCGACTGCGTTACTCACCCTGAGCTTACCGTTCACTTTACCTGCGGCCTGGGATCTACTGGCAGAACTCAGCCTCCTGAACTGGATGCTACTGGTGTTATGTGGTGTCGTAGGCGCAGTGGGACACTTGCTACAAATACAGTCATACCGTTATGCGCCCGCTTCTCTGCTGGCACCTTTTATTTATATACAAATCACCTTCGCAGCGACGCTTGGCTGGTTGGTATGGTCTCATTTGCCAGATATGACGACCTGGATTGGCATTGCGATTATCTGCGTGAGTGGTATTGGTAATAGCCTGGTCGAATGGCGTCGCAGTCGCTCCTAGGACCAAATGTTGATCAACTGATCAAGCGACCGCCCTGCAAGACGAGTTGCCTGTCACAACGCGCTGCGAGTGATCGATCATGCGTCACAAGAACAAGCGTCGTGCCCTGCTGAGCCGAGAGCAGAAACATCAAATCAATGACGCTGGCGCCTGTCGCCTCATCAAGACTCCCTGTTGGTTCGTCTGCAAAAATTAAAACAGGTTTTTGCACAAAGGCTCGAGCAATAGAAACACGTTGCTGCTCTCCACCGGATAATGTGGAGGGATAGTGATGAAGACGCGCACTCAGTCCGACCTGTTTAAGCATTTCTGAAGCTGACTCTACTGCTGGGTGCCCTGCCAATTCAAGAGGTAACATCACATTTTCAAGGGCAGTCAAATTTGGAAGAAGCTGAAAGGACTGAAATACAAAACCTACACTGCTCGCCCTTAACGCTGCACGACCATCTTCGTCCATCGCATAAAGCGATTGTCCAAGCAAATGAACTTCTCCAGTCGTTGGCTGGTCCAAACCTGCCAACAGTCCAAGCAGCGTAGACTTACCAGATCCAGAAGCACCAGTAATCGCGATGGACTGGCCCGCCGAGACTGTAAAACTCACGTCGTCTAAAATGTTGAGTGTCCCAGAAGCATCGGTGACCTGCTTACCAAGTCCCTTAACCACTATTGCATTGGTTACAGCATTCATGAATTCATTCTCTCGCAATCGTCGCAAAATTAGTGTGGGACTACTCATCTCACTGTCTGGAATCAGTCAAACGCTTCAGGCACAAACCTTAAGCAGTATGTCTGATCGCCCTTTACGTATTTTAGTCATCGGTGACAGTCTGTCAGCCGAATATGGCCTTACTCGTGGTACGGGTTGGGTAGAACTGCTCAAACAATCAATGGCAGGCGCTCAACCTCCAGTCGATATTACGAACGCAAGTATTAGCGGCGACACGACAAGCGGTGGCTTATCGCGTATTGATGCAGTTCTGAGCAAAACACAACCCGACATCGTGATCATTGAACTCGGTGCGAATGACGCGCTCAGAGGACTGCCTCTCAATATGACCAAAAACAATTTGCTGAATATGACCCGTTTTTCAAAAAAAGCGGGAGCTCGAGTGTTGCTCGCGGGCATGCAAATTCCGCCGAACTATGGACGGGAATATACCGACGCATTTAAAAATGTATTTGTTGATGTCGCTCGAGATGAAGACAGTGCACTCATCCCGTTTTTTCTCGAAGGTATCGCTGAGGATCCAGCCATGTTTCAGGCTGACACGATACACCCTAACGAGCTCGCTCAACCAATCTTAATGCAAAACGTCCGCCGAGCGTTAATGCCACTGATTGAACGTACCCAAAGCAAGCGAGGCTGAGGGGTTAAGTCCCCTCAGCTCTTAGGTCGAAGCACCAGACTGACAAAAAAAATGATGAGGCAATATTAAAGCTTAGCGACATCCAGATCGCCGTTAATCAACTTGGTCGCATCTGGAAGAAGCTTGACCTTAAGTTCCTGGCGCAACACCTTTAAGGCGGCCTGCTCCTCCGCGGCCCCCCAAGCTTGTGAAAGCTGTGATTGCAACTGGTCAACTTGACCTGGATCGGCTGAGGGAGCTGCCTGTACTTTTGAAATTTTCAAGATGGTGTACTGATCGACACCTGTCGCACCAACATATGCAGGGAGTATCTTGGCATTGACAGACATGACCGCCTCAAGCTGCTCACGACTCAGAGACTCTGGCTGTTGACGAGTGACTTCAATCGCAACGTCAAATCCAGTAGGCTGGGTATTGGGAGATGTTTTTAGCATCTCAAGTTCTTTGGCACCTGCGGACTGAGCATCAGCCAAGGCACGCTCCTGCGTGAGACGCACTTTGATCTGATCTGCAACAGCACTGAGTGGAGGGATCCGTGCTGGATGAATTGCCGCCACACGAAGTGCGACGATGACATCGGGAGAAACCTCGATCACACCTGAATTGAGTTTTTCCCTAAAAACATCAGAAGAAAAAGCGGCTTGTCTAATCTTGGGGTTGCCTAAAATAGTTTGATCCGCCTCAGAAGGCATCGCGCTACCCGCGCGCTGTGAAGTGGGCAATAGCCCTTCCCGCGTGAGGCCCGTCGCGGATCTAAGTGGGATGTTTAACGCACTCGTGATAGGGTCAAGACTATCTCGCTGATCGTAGACTAGACTTGTCAGCTTACTCGCGAGTTGGGCGAATTGTTCAGCGGCTAGTTGCTTGCGAATCTCATTGGTAATGTCGCCTTTGACCTCCGCCAACGGCTTGACTGAGGCAGGTTGAACCTCGACGACATTAATAATGTGAAAACCAAACGGACTTTCAACAACGCTCGAGATTTTGCCTGGCTCTAAAGCAAAAACTGAAGACTCAACCTGCGGAACCAACATATTTTTGCTGATCCATCCAAGATCTCCGCCTTGGGTCGCTGAACCGCTGTCTTGAGAGAACTCTTTAGCGAGTGCAGCAAAAGACTCTGGCGCCGCGATCGCACGTTTGGCAACTTCCTCAGCTGTGGCGCGAGCCTGAGCCTTGGTCTTCTCATCCGTAGAGGCAGGGACTTCGATCAAAATGTGACTGACGCGACGACGCTCTGGTTGACCATAACGCGCTAAATTCTGATTGTAAAAGCTTTCAATATTGGTATCTGAGATCTTGATGTCCTTGGACGCAGTCTCTTCATTGAGCGCAATAAATTGAACATCGATGTTCTCTGGTATCTGCAGACTCGCCTGATTATTGTCATACCACTTCTTAACGTCGTCATCCGTTATCGTTACTGCGCTAAGGTAATCAGCAGCGGCAAAATTGCGTCGCTCAACAGTTCGTTTTTCGGTCAAGAGGACAAGCAGTTTTTCAGCGACCTCAAATGGAACACGTGCAGTCAAGCCAATCGGTTGCAACACCTGCGCAATCGCGAGATCACGACGTAAGCCTAGTTCAAACGTTGTCGGCGTCATGCCCTGGGCAGCCAGAACATCACGATAACGCTGCGATGAAAACTGGCCATTTTCCTGCACAGCAGGGATCGCAGCAATCGTACGGCGCAGCGTCTCATCCGAAACAGAGTAACGCCCCTTCATCGCAGCAATCGCAACGGTGCGCTCATCAATCATGCGATTGAGTAACTCTTGTCTAAAGGTTGGCGTATCAAAGGCGGCCGCATCAAATTGGGCACCAAGCATATTTCGATATTGCTCAAGCTGTGCAGTGCGCGCCTGGTTAAACTCACCCAAGTTGATCGATTGATCACCCACGGAAGCAAGTTCGGGTTCAGTCGCCATAAAGTTAGAGTAGCCCTGCACTCCAAAGAAAACAAAGGACGGCACGATCAGGATCAGCAGAATAAACTGCATCCAGCGTTGATGACTTCGAATGGAATCAAACATAAATGAGCTGCACACCTATAGAGTAAGCCGCCGAAGTTTAACACCGGCTTGCGTTATGCTTAAAGTCTCGCACGATGACCCCACAGATCTAGCGATCAACGGCAAGGAATTTCAATAAAGTTATGTTTAGTTACCGCCACGGCTTTCACGCAGGAAATCATGCCGATGTGCTTAAGCACATTGTGCTTACCCACATTCTTAAGTATTACAACGAAAAAGAGACGCCCTATTGGTTTATTGATTTACATGCTGGGGCCGGCCTTTACGATCTAGAAGGGCAATGGGCTCAGAAAAAAGGTGAATATTTAGAGGGCATTGCACGGGTCTGGGATGCTAAAGCCAAGCCTCCCGCTGTTTTGCAGTACCTCGACATCATTCGCGATATGAATCCGGATGGAAATCTTCGTATTTATCCTGGGTCACCTTGGCTCGCGCTCGAAGCCTGCCGCTCTCAGGACAAGTTGCGTTTATTCGAAATGCATCCAAACGAGGCCGATATTCTTAGACAAAATCTTGACCAGCGCACCTCACGCGTATCCAGACAGACATCCGTTTTTGGGGATGATGGTTTTGCTGGACTGAAGGGCCACATCCCACCGCCCACTCGACGCGCGATTGTTTTGTTTGATCCATCTTACGAGGATAAGCTCGACTACCGTAGAGTTGTTGAAACCATGAAAGATGCCATGCAACGCTTTCCTACGGGTTGTTATGCGATTTGGTATCCCCAGATTCTCAGGCGTGAAGCGCAGGAGTTACCGCGTCAACTTGAAAAATTGGCTGGTAAAAACTGGACTCACGTCAGCCTAACCGTGCATAAACCCGCCCCGGATAGTCGAGGACTGCATGGAAGCGGTATGTTTGTCATCAATCCGCCTTGGACGCTCACAGGGGCCATGAAAGAAACTCTGCCTTGGCTGGTACGCACTCTTGGGCAGGATGAACGAGCTAGTTACAAACTCGACTTCCTGACACACTAGCTGCGAGATAGAAACCCTGCTTACACGCTTTAGAAGCGCTCATTGCCCCCAAGATAGCGCCACTGACCGACGGGTAGATCTGACAATTTGACTCCACCGATCCTCACGCGCTTTAAACCCAGTACTTTGAGGCCAACCAGTTCGCACATGCGGCGAATCTGGCGCTTCTTGCCTTCGCGAAGGATGAACTGAAGCTGATCCTCATTTTGCCAGCGCACTTGAGCGCGTTTGAGGCGCTTGCCATCAAGAGACAAGCCCTCATTGAGCAATTCAAGCCCACCAGGCGCTAAGCCGCCTTGAACGCGCACGAGGTATTCTTTTTCAATCTCAGAGTCCTCTCCGATCAGCTGACGGGCTACTCGGCCATCCTGAGTCAACACAAGCAACCCCGTCGAATCAATATCTAGCCTGCCAGCAACCGCCAAACCACGTAATTGTGCACGATCAAACTGAAGCGGGCTACGATCCGTGTGAGATCGATTGGCCCCTGTCACCAAGGCGACTGCCGGGGTATAGCCATCCTCAGCCTGCCCTGAAACATAACCCATGGGCTTATGAATAAGTATCGTGACTCTTGACACTTGGGCGATTGCGGCGTTCCGGTCGAGTGTAATGTTCTGGTTAGGCAAAGCGCGCTCACCAAGCGTTGCCACCACACCATCTACCTTAACCCAGCCACGTTCGATGTAGCTATCTGCCTCTCTGCGCGAACACATGCCGCGATCGGCCATTAATTTTGAAATACGTAACTTTTCCATAATTGCGATAATACATTCCCATGTGTAATGTTTACTATTCGAATCCCTGGCGACATCAGCCCACCCCCTCTCTTCTGCCCCTGCAAAAGCAATGGCTGACGAGACCGGGCGCGCTCACTCAAGCGCTTCGCGCACTTGGACCCTTAAATCTTAGGGTCCTGGCGGAATACCCTGAGGGGGTCAAAAAGGAGGAAGCCGCCCTGATGGGATGCCGTGCACGCAGCCCTGTCTGGATCAGAGAGATTGCAATGGATATCAAGGGGGTCGATTGCGTCGTGGCACGAAGCATCACTCCTCTGGCCGCATCGCACAGCACTTGGCAAGGCATGCGCCGGCTGCGCAGTCGGCCTCTTGCAGACATTCTTTACGGGGATCCTGCCATTATTCGTTCTGACTTTGAAGTCGCGCGTCTAAACCGGTACGCCTCCATCTATCGAACTGTCCAAGAAATGAGTGAGAAAACAGTCCGCCCTAGCGAGCTACTCGCCAGACGCTCGATATTCTGGCGACAAGGCGAACCCTTGCTAGTGGCTGAATGTTTTCTCCCAGCCTTCTGGTCAATGCTCAAGACCTATTAGAAACCGACCGCTTGACCATCACGACGGCTATCACTGGCAACGACATAACCATCTTGAAGATCTTTGGACAATCGCCAGATAAACTGCCCAGAACCAAAGTCCATGTATGGGTCATCGATTGCTTTAAGAGAATGTCCAAGGGACTGCAAACCCGAAATCGTCGATGCCTGCATCGTTGATTCGACGTCAAGCGTGAAATCACGATTGACTTTCCAGCGCGGTGCGCAACAAGCCGCCTGGGGTTGCTGGTCATAATCAAGCATACGGATGACGGTCTGCACGTGGCCCTGTGGCTGAATATCTCCGCCCATCACCCCAAAGCTCATGACCGGCTCGCCATCGCGCGTCAAGAAGCCAGGAATAATTGTGTGAAAAGGACGCTTGTGGCCCTCGACCACATTAGCGGACTTAGGATCCATCGAGAAACCCACACCACGATTCTGGAAACTCACACCGGTACCGGGCACCACAACTCCAGAACCAAATCCCATGTAGTTAGACTGGATAAATGACACCATCATGCCGTTTTCATCTGCAGCAGTCAGATAGATCGTCCCGCCTGAGGGCGGTACACCTGGGGCAAAGTGAGTTGCGCGCTTTGGATCAATCAGTTTTGCGCGACTCGCCAAATACGCGTCGTCCAACATTTGCTCAGCAGTGACTTCCATTGTGCTTGGATCTGCAACGTAACGGTACAGATCAGCCATGGCTAACTTCATCGCTTCGATCTGTAAATGTTGTGACGCTACCGAGTCAACTTTCAAGCTTGCCACATCAAACTGTTCAAGGATACCCAGTGCCATCAAGGCCGAAATTCCCTGCCCATTTGGAGGAATTTCGTGGAGGGTATAGCCACGATAATTTTTAGAGATGGGCGTGACCCACTCAGGTTGATACTGACGGAAATCCTCAAGCGTATGTGCTCCACCATTCTCGCGAATAAATGCCACGAGCTTTTCAGCAAGCTCACCCTCGTACAGATCGCGACCATTGGTCGCACCGATGCGTCTGAGCGTCTGCGCGACATCTTTGAATACAAACCGCTCACCAACGTTAGGAGCACGACCATTAGGCATAAACGTATGTGCAAAGCCTGGTTGGTCTTTGAGTTCGGGTACGGCAGCGGCCCATTTTTGGGCAACGACAGGCGGTACGGCATACCCACGCTCGGCAATCTCAATGGCTGGCTCCATCAGCTCAGCAAAAGGCAGCTTGCCATAACGTTCGTGCAAAGCAGCCCAGCCTGCCACCACACCAGGGACAGTAATCGCATCTACACCGCGTTTGGGAGCCTTGGCTAGACCATTCAGATCCACACCGTACTTTTTCTTAAAGTAGTCAATGTCCCAGGCTTTGGGTGCATAGCCTGAGGAGTTTAGTCCTTGCAGTGTTTTGCCATCCCAAACAATGGCAAAAGCATCACCGCCCAATCCACAGGAAACGGGTTCGACGAGCGTAATAGCAGCTGCAGCGGCAATGACAGCATCCACGGCCGAGCCGCCCTTGAGCAACATACGCAAGCCTGCTTGCGCGGCAAGAGGGTGCGAAGTTGAAACAACATTACGGGCAAAGACCGGGATACGAATGGTTGGATAAGGATTGGACCAATTAAACTGTTTCATCAGAATCACATTAACAAAATAAATAAAAAAATGAGCAATTAGAGTGCTGCATCACCACTTTCGCCCGTACGAATACGGATGGCTTGTTCAACCGGTGTGACAAAAATCTTGCCATCACCAATTTTTCCAGTGCGCGCTGCTCGCACGATGGCTTCAATCACGCGATCGACCGCCTCATCGGCAACAACCATTTCCACACGGATCTTAGGCAAAAAATCGACCACGTATTCGGCGCCACGATACAACTCAGTGTGGCCTTTTTGACGCCCGAAACCTTTGACCTCGGTGACAGTTAAGCCGTTTACACCCACTTCGGCGAGCGCCTCGCGTACTTCGTCAAGTTTGAAGGGCTTGATAATGGCAGTTACTTGCTTCACGATGATTCCTGTTTAAAAATTTCGTTCGCACACAATTGCACTCAGTCACGAAAACCGTTTGACAGAGGATAACGCCAATCTCGTCCAAATGCCCGTTCAGTAATGCGGGGACCAAAGGGCCCTTGTTTACGTTTGTACTCATTGATACGGATAAGACGAATAATTTGCTCGACCGCAGTCGGTGCAAAACCCGCCGCAATAATCTCCTCTGGGGATGCGTTTTTCTCTACATAGTGCTCAATAATGCCGTCAATCACATCGTATTCTGGCAAGTTATCCTGATCAGTCTGATCTTCGCGCAGCTCTGCTGAGGGAGGACGGGTAATAATACGGACGGGTATCACCTCACTAAGCGTATTGCGCCAGCGGGCCAGCCGATATACAAGTGTTTTAGCCACATCCTTCAACACCGCGAATCCACCCGCCATATCACCATAGAGCGTGCAATAGCCCGTAGAAAGCTCAGACTTGTTACCTGTGGTGAGCACTAGATGACCAAATTTATTAGATAGCGCCATCAAAAGCATGCCACGCAATCGCGCCTGGATATTTTCCTCGGTCGCATCCTGCGCCCTTCCCTCAAAAATTGGTGCGAGTACTGTGTCAAAACTGCTCGCTAAATCAGCAATCGCAATTTCTCGGTACGGCACGCCAAGCCTTTTCACCATATCGCGGGCATCAATTTGCGAAATATCCGCGGTATAACGCGAAGGCATCATGACAGCATGAACATGGTCGGCGCCCAAGGCGTCCACCGCGACAGCAAGCACGACAGCGGAATCAATCCCACCAGAAAGTCCTAGAATGACGCTTCGGAAACCGTTCTTTTTCACATAATCTGACAGGCACAGCTTGAGCGCCTCCCAGACCTGTGCCTCCGACGACAGCACTTCAGCGCGCACTACCATGTCAGGATGATCTTGCTTTTTAGCAGCGGGTACTGTGACCTCGCCTGCTTGCGACACCTCAATATAATTTATCTCTGAGGCGAAGTCGGAGGCGCGACAAACCAAATCCCCATTGCGCGAAAGAACAAACGAGGCGCCATCGAACACAAGCTCATCCTGAGCCCCGGTGAGGTTGACATAAACAAGAGCGCAGTGCGTGCGCTCGACACAGCGAAGCGCCACACGAACGCGCTGGGCTTGCTTACCCAAGCTAAAGGGGGAGGCATTCAACACCAGCAGTGCTTGGATATTTTCAGCCGCGGCGGCCTCAGGTGCGCTGTTACCCCAAATGTCTTCGCAAATATTGACGCCAAAGCGAACACCATCGACGTCAAAACTCAGTGTGCCCTGACCCGCCACAAAATACCGTTTTTCGTCAAAAACTGAGTAATTTGGTAGTTCTCTTTTATAGTAAGTACCAATAATTTTGCCATCTAACAGCAAGGACGCAGCATTGCGCAAACTGCCTGCATGCAGACAAACATGCCCAACCACGACATGTAGACCTTTAAAAACCGACAATTCTTGGCAAAGACGAAGCAAAGTTGCCTCACACTGTGCAATGAAAGACGGACGCAGCAGTAAGTCCTCAGGCGGATACCCTGTCAACATCATCTCTGGCGTCAACAGCACGCGGGCATCCTGCTGGTACGCCGTGCGAGCTGCCTCGACAACCAGGCTGGCATTGCCAGACAGATCACCTACTAAAGCGTTTAATTGAGCAATGCCGACTCTGACCGCCGTCATATTGATTCCGGTTTGAACAAGTTTCGATGAGGAA
>Ga0105050_10000509_pt1 | contig 60414 bp, 50 predicted proteins | sample FRY01_FD_78088 | JGI IMG/M metagenome (GOLD analysis project Ga0105050, IMG submission 78088) | Freshwater microbial communities from Lake Fryxell liftoff mats and glacier meltwater in Antarctica - FRY-01 | ecosystem: Environmental > Aquatic > Freshwater > Ice > Glacier meltwater ...
CAAGGGGGTAGGTCGGCACTACAGGCCCTTTTGAAACCTGAACCCCTGTAAAATAGCGGGTTTGCGGGCCTTGGAAGCCTGAAAATAGTTGTTTTTTGCCTCCAGTCCGCGAAGACGGGTTAAGTTCGCGCCATTCGAGTCTGAGGGCCAAATTTGACCGACACGGCGACTTCTCTTCAGCGAAATCGACGAGACGCGTTCCCCACCTTCAGGCCTCCTGATCCCGGGGAATTGCGAGGAATTACGATGAGTCAATGTTGGAGTCCTGCCTTTAGGCGGCTCTCGGTGCGGACCGGCTAAAGCCGGGACTCCAACGGTCCGAGCGGGGCATCGGTTTTCCTCGATCCATCTTCTAACCGAAGTCTTCCGTCACAATTCTTGACCCCGGAACTCCCAGCGATTCGAGAGCCTCGGAGAGGTCCTCGACCATTTGATCGGGACCGCAAATATAAAAGTTTTGCTTATGATTGGAGATATTTTTCTCCAGATAGGCGTGATCGATGGGGCCTTCAGCCTCGGGCCCGGCTTCTTCGTCGGTGAAAATGAGGCTCAATCGATCTCCGAGCAGGGTGCGCAACTCGCTCTCCAGAAAAATGTCATTTTGAGTTTTGTTGCTAAACCAGAGTTCACATTCTTCCAGTTCCCCGGAGTCTTGATGCGCCCGGAGGATCGAAAGGAACGGGGTGATTCCCGCCCCTCCGGCGAGGAAAATTCCGGGCCCCTGATAGGTAATTGCCCCCCAGGCATTGGAGATCTGAAAAACATCACCGTCCTCATAGTTGCGGAGGCGATCGGTGACTCCCTCATGCTCGGGATACATTTTGATGGTGAATTCCAACCAAGGATCGGCAGGAAGGGAGGTGAATGTGAAAGGGCGCTTTTCTTTGGCAAGATCAGTCTCATTCGGCAGGGAGAGGTCCGTGGCTTGACCTGGCTCAAACTCGAATCCGACAGGTTTTTCTGTCCGGAATCTTTTCACGTTGTGATTGAGCATTTCTGTTTCGAGAATTTTTACGGGATATTTCATCTTTTGACTTCGTTGTTGGTCACCGTTCCAGATGCCGGGGAAGGTGTTGAAGGGATGCGAACAAGTTGTCAAAAAAAAATCCGTCTTCAACCCTGTATTTTCGCAAAAGAGTTTGCATCGGCGAATTCTGGGAAGAATTCCCCCGGCGGGCTTTCATCGCCAACTTCGCGCTGGCCCTCGCGGGGTGATCTTTGGCCCGCCGAAGAATCCCGGCAGCGCACGGCGTTGACCCCTGGCGGCGTGCCCTCTGTCGGTGAATGCGACCGACGCAGATTTATTCTCTTCGCGGTCGCGAATTGAGGACAGGTCGAGGTGGAGTCGCCCAGCGAATGGCCGACTCCCGCCTTCGCTCCCGCACCTCAACCTGGCAGGCTACTGAGGAGTTCCGCGTTGGTGGAATGTTTGCGGATGAAGAAGAGAAGTCGTTCGATGGCTTCGATGGGCTTGTGCCCAGCGAGTCCACGGCGAATAACGCCAATCTTATGGAGATCTTCAGGCGGCAGGAGTAATTCTTCGCGACGGGTGCCGGAAAGGAAAATGTCCACGGCCGGATAGATCCGCTGCTCGCTGATATTGCGGGCGAGCACGAGTTCCATGTTCCCCGTGCCTTTGAATTCCTGGAAGATGAGATCGTCCATGCGGCTATTGGTTTCGATCAGGGCCGTGGCCATGATGGTGAGGGAACCGGCTTCTTCGGTGTTACGGGCCGCCGCAAAAATTTTGCGGGGAATTTCCAGTGCCCGGGAATCGACGCCGCCAGACATGGTGCGTCCTCCCCCGCCCTGGGCGTTATTGAAGGCGCGACCGATGCGGGTGAGTGAATCCATAAGAACGAAAACATCCTTGCCCATCTCGACGAGGCGCTTGGCCCGCTCGGAGGCCAGTTGGGCAATGCGAGTGTGGGTTTTGATATCCGAATCGTTGGAACTGGCCATGAGTTCGGCCTGAGGCACCGTCCGACTGATTTCCGTCACTTCTTCGGGACGTTCATCGACCAAAAGAATGATCAGCTTCATCTCGGGATGATTTTTCACCACGGCTTCCGCGATGTGCTGCAACATAGTCGTCTTACCGGTGCGGGGCGGTGCGACGATGAGGCCACGCTGGCCCTTGCCAATCGGCGTCATCAAATCAATCACCCGGGTGGTGTGGCGATTGGGATCGGTCTCCAGCACAATTCGCTTGTTCGGATTGATGGTGGTCAGTTCTTCAAAGACGGGAAGATTTTGGAAATTGTCCGGATCCTCTCCTTCAATTTCGAGCAACTTGTAGAGCTGGGGCCCCCGGTTGCCGCGGCGGGTCTCGCCCCGAATCCAAGTGCCATCACGGAGTCCATGTTTGCGCACGACTTCCGGCGTGACGAAGACGTCATTGTTCGACTGGGTGAAATTGCGTTTCGGTTCGCGGAGGAACCCAAAGCCCTTGCCGGAAACTTCGACGATGCCTTCCGCAAAAGTCGGAGGCTCGGGCGGTTGTGGCGGACGGGATTCCACTTCGATTTTGGGAGCTTCCGTTTCCGCCTTCGGGGCATCTTGCTTTTCGGGGCGGTCCCGGCGGTCATCTTTTCGGGCTTCCTGCGGAGGACGGTCGTTCCCCTCAGATTGCGTCCGGGGCTTACGACCCCTGCGATTGGCGGTTCCACGCGAGGGCGCGCGCGGCTTCCGGGCTGGTTTGGGGTCCGCGGAGCTCTCATTCGCCGAGGAGGCGACGGGTTCCACTTTGATTACGGGTTCGGAGTTTTTATCAGTCATGGGTCAAAGGATGGCGGTTGAGTTGTCTTGCCCGCAGGCAAGGAGGTCTTCAGAGATTTGGAAATTGGAATGCACAGCGAGAACGTCGTCACAGTCTTCGAGCGCCTCGCAGAGGTTGACGACCTTTTCGGCCGTCGCTTCTTCGGAGATGAGGAGGGCGTTCTGGGGGAGAAAGATGAGTTTTTCGGAGTCGGGTTCCAAGCCGGCGGCCTTCAAGGCCCCCGCCACCGCATAGAGCTGGTCGGGCGGCGTGGTGATGAGGTGGTGTTCCTCGTCGCGCTCAAGTTCGTCGGCTCCGGCTTCGAGAAGGACTGCGAGAACGCGATCCTCTCCGGCGGCTTCCAGGGGCAGAGTGATTCGCCCCTTGCGCTGAAAGAGATAGGACACGCTTCCGGTGTTGGCCAACTGCCCATCGTTCTTGGTGAAAATGAGCCGCAGATCCGCCGCGGTACGGTTTTTATTGTCGGTGGCAACTTCCACGATCAGCGCAATGCCTCCAGGCGCATAGCCCTCGTAGAGGATTTCCTCCACGGTTTGGCCTCCGGTTTCTCCGGTGCCTTTTTTGATCGCGCGATCGATGTTATCATTGGGCATACTTTGGGCCCGGGCCACTTGGATAGCAGCGCGCAGGCGAGGATTGGTCGAAGGATCACCGCCGCCGAGTTTGACTGCGACGAAAATTTCCTTAGAGAGTCGAGAAAAGAGCTTCCCGCGTTTGACATCGAGGGCTCCCTTGAGACGCTTGATTTTCGACCATTTATTGTGGCCGGCCATGAGGGTGTAGGGTTATGGATCCACCGTCGGCGTGGGAGAGCCTTCATAGGAAGGTCTGCACTTGCCCGACTGCGGGTTGGTTAAAAAAAAGTCCTGACGTTTCGTAATGAGCTCGATTGGAAGAAGGCCTCGTGCAGGAGACGCATCGGATCGACTCGAATGGAACCCGATAAAACGCCATCGCCAGCCCGTTGTCAACGAATTTTCTTAGAAATTGACTAATTCTCAGAATCTACTGCTTCGCGGGGGTATGATAATAGAGAACGATTTCACCGTCTTCCAAATCCAGCCGGTATTGTCCGGGCTTGGGAGTGCCGGATTCCAACGGAGTGAGACGAAGAGAGCCCTGCGAAACAACGATATCGCCAAACCCACCGGTCAATGCGGTGGGAATAGTGTAATCAAAGAGCTGGAAGCCCTCGGTGCCGCTGCTCGGACAAGCGGTGACATCGACGGTCAGATTACCGGGATTGTCCTTCGGCCCCAGATTCAGAGATCCCGGGCCACCTCGGACCTGCCAACCGCTGATTCCGGAAGCGTCAAAAACGAATTTGGCCGTGGAGATGCCGCCAGCGCCGCTGAGCCGGAAAGTCAATACTTTGAGGGTAGCCTCGGAACCGATCACCTCGAGAACCGCCTCCGCCGCCGACTCTTTGTTCATGATGATGTGTCCGATATCCACCTCGCCCAGGGAAACTTGCAAAGTCCCGGGTCCGGCCTGAAATACGATTTCGGCGTCGGGAGCCTCCAAGCGGCCGCCGGCGATCCGAAACTTCCCTTCATGAGAAATCCAAATGGACCCCTTGCCGGTCAGGGTGCCCCCGGAAAGTTGATATCCATCCCGGATATCCAACCGGGAATTGGAGGTGAAGGTCCCTCCGGTTTGGATCACTGTACCCGCTTTAATCATGGTTCCTGCCGGGTGATCCAAAAGCAGAGAATCCTCGTCCCGGATCTCCACCTTCACGCCCCCCATATTGATCTCGGCCGGAGTGGTGGGATGGTTGACATCTCCTGGCCAGCCATCGGTGAGTTCGGACCCCCATTGCTCAGAGGCCCAGGCTCCCGATTCCCCGTCCCAAATGGCAGCTTGTCCGGAAACCATGATCGCAACCATCGCTGCTCCAAGGGTAGAAATGCGCTTAAACATAATCGATTATATTATGCAGGGTTATCTTGGGAAAGAGGTGGGGTCAATGATTTGAAACCGAGAAGGAAGCTTCGGGTTTTGCCGGAAGAGAGCCCAACGCGAGAGCCATATGACCGTACCCCTCCTGCACCGAGAAGCGAAGCCCGCTCTTGGGCACGGTATCTCCAGAAAGCAATTTAATGGAGGGGCTGGACTCGATGACGGTTACGGTTTGACCGGTGAGCGAATCGGGAAGCTTGATAATATCCTCATCGACCGAATGGTGATAATCAACATAAAGCACGGTAGTCTCGGCCTCTTGATGCCAATAAACGCTGGTGGCATTCGGACTCAACGCGGCCGGAGAAAAGTACTGCCGATAAGCAAGACATCCGAAAGTTGAGCCTGCCGGAATTCGGCCCATTTTTTTGCCCAGAGCGACGGGATAGGTTTTGCCAGAGGTATGAATGAAGGCCGCTATGTCTGTGTTAGCAGCCCGGGTGGCGGGGATCGAGCATCCTTCGAGGAGGGAATACCCGGCCACATAACCAACGTCGCAGGGCAAGACGCTTCCGGGACGTTTTTCGAGGAACTGGAGGAAGCGGTGCGGGAGATTTTCACTCGAAGTCACATTCCCTTGCGCGACCCCGATCTGAATTGGCACAGGGGGCGGAGCGGTGAATTCTTGAATAGTCTGAAAATCGTAGTCCACCCCTTGCACCTGAAAAGGAAGTGTATCCGGAATATAATAGCGATATCCGTCCTCTTTGCGTCGGGCGAGGGCCCGAGTTTGCAGGAAGCCCATGTATTCGAGTTGCACATCGTGATGAACCGTCGATCGATGCCGCACCGTAGAGGCCGCCTGGGGTTGCAGACGATAGCGGATGCGGTTGGTGATGAGAGCATCTCTTTCTGGACCGACAAAATTGGTAGGCCGACCGGGATTTTTTTTGATGGCATCCAGAACGTCAGCGGGATTGATGATGTCGTATTCTTCGTTGATGTCCAAAAAGGCGCCGCGCACAACTTGTCCCTCGACGAGCGGAGTCCGACCTTCGACCAGATTGTCCTGGCTGCGAATGCGGCAGGACGGCGCCAACTGGACTTTCTTCGTCCCAGCGATTGCCAATGTTCGGCTCCGGCCACTTTCTTCCTTCAACGTGGTCCCGACCATGGCGAGGCAGAATTTCCACTTGTCGAGGGTGCCGGAATTATCAGACATCAACCAAACCGAGTCGTTCTCTGTCACCTTGACCAAGTAGAATCGGGTGCCAGCTTCGTCCAGCCACGCACTCCCGATATCGACGGCGGAGAATTTTTGGCCGACCGCCGGCACTTCCATGAGCCCGCCATACCAACCGTGATTGGCCCCAATGTACGTGTCGTTGATTTTCCAGGGAGCGGAATCGTCCGGGTTGCCATGAACGATATAGCCGGCTTCACAAGTAGCTTCGGTCAGAGGCAGTTTGCGATCAACCAGGGCGGCTCGGGAAAAATCGATCTGATCGTTTACTCCATGGATCAGCGTGATCACTAGGTCGAATTGCGGAGAAAACGCGCTGCGGACATAGAGCCGTTCCGGAGTTTTCAGCGCGAGGATTTCGTCGTCACCGGGTGGATCGATGGCCGACCCGGCGCCCGCAGTTCCAAGAATCGTCATGAGGATACCGAGAACTAGAAATTTGCGAGGGCCGGTTCGGAGAAACGAGAGCGCCGATAGGAAAAAATACATGGACTCGGGGTGATTCTAGACAAAGTTATCACTGATCGAGGGCAGTTTAAGAGCCTGGCCTTTCGGTCTGCGCCCGATCCGCTGCAGCCATGTTCTCCTCGGGAGCCCCGACGATCCAAACGCCCCCGTTAATCCCTCCTTTGGCCGCGCCCCGATCATCCACCCGAAGGGTGATCATCTGGAAACGTTGGGCCCAGTCGATTTCCGGACCGATGTCGATGGTCACAGGCGAGGAGGGATTGGCGGGATCCTTGTCCTCATAGGAGCCAGCGAGGCGACCGTTGATATAAACCTGCAAGGAACCACCCACGCTACCGAGATAGAGCAGGACCGGATTTCCTTCCAACTCGGAAGGCAGGACAAGCTGGATACTGTACCATCCAACACCATTGTAGTCTTTCAATCTTGCCACCAGATCTGGGTCGGTTTCGCTGCGATAAGGATTCTCCCAATTGGAATCCACCCGGAGTTTTTCCCAATCCTCGGTGTCTTCCCAATTCATTTCGGACCAGCCTTCCTTAGCTCCGACATCTTCAGGATCGAGTTTGAACCGCCAAGCGATCCCGGTCTGAAGCCATGGCATTGCGAATTCCCCCAGATTCACGGCAATTTTTTGTTTAGCCGGATCCCCGAAATGGGATTCGGAGGCACAGACGCCGATCCAATTGATATTGAGGTCATTTTTGTGGGCCTCACGGAAGGCATGCAGTTTTTTGGCGGCGACTAACTGGGCCTGCCCTTTGTCGGTGATGGCATTGAAGGTCAGACGGGCGTGAGTGTTCCCGAGGATGAGTTGGTCAAGCCGGGCCCGTTGGGCGGGGGTTAGTTTTTGGGCGGCCGCCTCGGCCAGAAAGACATCGGTTTTGTCAAAATCTTCCTCGTTATAGTAGTCGCCCAGTGACCAGGTGAGGCCACGGACGAAGTTAAAATATTTTCCTTCCGTGACAATTTTATTGAGGTTGGGGTGGAGACGCTTGTCCCAGACTTCCTCGCGCCAATAAGCAAAATATTTTTCCACCTCGGGAGCGGCGGGCCCATAGGCCTCAAAGTATCGGTGCGTCCAGTACTCGAAAGGCTTGTCCGGATCGGAGAAGGTGCGGGCGAGTACATAGTCGGAGAGTCCCGTGATAGGCCAGAAGCCGATGAGCGAGTCGTAGTCCGCGGCCCTGGCTCCGTATTTGTAAGCGGTTTGGAAAACGTCATACATGTGCTTCTCATAACCTGGAGGGATGACCGTAGTCGCAAAATATGTGTGGTAGTTGGGCCGGAGCAGGAGCGTCTTGGCTCCGGCTTCGGACCATCCTTTGTAGTAGGCTTCCAGTTGGTCCAATTCGGTGGTGGTGGGGACCATGGCGACGGCGACGTTGGGCTCTAGTTTAAGTTTGCGGGGAGGATCAATGGTGCGGTCGTAGGCATACATGACGGCTCCCGCCGCGGGGTCGATCTCCCGGGCCCGGCGGGCGACGGCATTGGTCAAATAGACATAACGGTCGGTGAGATGCTTCATGGGTTCCTCGCCGGGTTTAGGCACGTCAAGCGCCTGACAGGCCGCACATTCACAGTAATTCACCGGAGGGACGTCGTTCTCACAGACATTGACCCACTCCGTGCGGGCGGGACCGCCTTGGGCCATCCAGTTCTCGATAATTTGTTCGACCACTGCAGGATTGCTGACACAGAGTTTGATGTTCTGGAATCCGCGCGGATTGTCTTCCGTGTAGATTGACTTGGAGGAAAATCTTTCTTCCGGGGTGCGCTTGCCGTCCGCCTTGAGGGCAAAATAATCGGGATGGGTTTCTCCGTATTGTTTCCACCAGGTGGTGAAAGCGTGACCGTAATTCGGGGTGCCGTGCGCCCCCATCCGCATGCGTTTTTGCCAGATGAAAACATCCTCCGCCAGTTTTTCATGGGCCTCCGGGCTGCGGATAAAATCGGCAAACTCTTTCACATAAGCTGGCACCTGGATCGGTTGGTCGGGGTTCTTATTGGGTCGCCAGGAGGTGCGGATTTTCCGCAAGAGCATTTCGGGATGCCACTGGGCAGCCCCGATCTTGAGCTTGAGCGGTGTTTGCTCGATGACGGCAATGCCGAGATCACCGGGCTCGGTCCAACGAACTCCCAGTTCCTCTTCGAGAAAACCATAGACAGCAAAATCCAATCCCGGAGAGCCCCTCTCATCGCTCCCATAGAGATAGGTGCCGTCTTTGGTGATCCGACGGCGGGCTTCCTCTGGTTTCAGCGGAGTCTCATCCCCGGGAGCAATTATCCCGACATAAAAGGGATAATATCCCTTCGTCACCTGGTCCTCCGCCACGATGGAAATTTCGGCTCCAGTGATCAGCTTGAGGTGCTTTTGCAGTTCGGCGGCGGCGGAAGCCGGGGCTTCACCCGAAGCTCCCGCCGCAATCACAATTTCACTCTTGGCCGGGTTTACCGTCACGGTTTCCGTCTCGGCACTGAACGCGGATCCGGTCAGAACGCTGGACAGAATGGAGGCATTAAGAAAGAGGGCCGGCAGAAGACGTGGAAATTTCATGAAAAGTTTTGTGGACACAATTTGAGAGGGCTTCTGGTGACTCATTGAGGTTGGATAAATTTGAATTTGTACCACTCTTCGGACTGACACCATTCGACATGTCCGTCCACAAAGACAGTGTTCAAGCCCCCGCTATGCGGACTTTGGACAATCGTCGATTTGCCCGGAGGCGGCAGTGCGTTGTTGCCCTCTGGAACAGTCGCGGTTGGATGGGACGCATAATAGGAGTCGGCCATCATAACGACCTTGGATTTGCTTCCCGCCAATGTGGGTCCGAAGCGCGTATAATCAGCTTTAGGGTCCTTGCCGGGAGGTATCGGAGACGGAGGGGCAGACATCCCCAGACCGTGATAATTCCATCCGTATCCCAACCACCAATTCCTGGACGTGGCCGGACAGGTGAACGGACCGCTTGGATGCCACACTTTGTCCCAGCGATGGTACACTTTGTAGTCGCCTACATAGGGGGCGATCTGGGTTTCCCAGCGAATCGAAGAAGTCACTCCATACCAGGGCAGGAACCCATTGTTATCGGTGGCAAAGAGGTTGGCTCCGGCGGCGAGGGTACGGAGGTTCCCCATGCAGGTCGCCTGTTGGCTCTTTTCGATCATTCTCTTCATCGCCGGGAGCAAGAGATAGGCCAGGATGCCAATGATGGTGATCGCAATAAGAATCTCGATCAGGCTGATGGCCTTCCGCCCGGAGCGAAGCGTTGCGCGTTTTTTCATCTGTGGATCAGGGTGTCAGGCGGAAAATAAAGAACAACCACACGATGAATTGGAAAACTCGGCCACGGGGAACATATAAAGCTTTACATATTAAGGCGCCAAGGAAAGGTCAATTACTTTTTCCGGAAAATCGTCAGCCATTCGGTCCCGCCCAAAGCAAAACATGCCAAATGATATAATCGATTATCTTTTGGCTTGCCTGCGATTTCGCTTTGCCATACGCCAAGAGCATGAACGTCCAAACTCTGAAATACGCATTCATGACTGCGTCTTGTCCGGATCTCGAATTTGCCGAGGTTCTCGCTCTGGCTCGTCAGGACCGTTATGACGGCATTGAGTTGCGGGTGAGCAATGACCACAAACACGGCGTCGAATTCACTTCCAGCCTGGAGGAAAGGAAGATCGCCAAACAAGATGCGGCCGACGCCGGCGTGGCTCTTTGTTGCGTGGCCACCTCCTGCCGATTCGCGGACCCGGAGACGGTGGCGGCAGCTCTGGCGGACACTCATTTGGCGATTGATCTCGCTGGCGACCTAGAAGCTCCATGCGTCCGCATTTTTGGCGGGGTCATCGGGACAGGACTTTCCCGTGACGAAGCCGTGGACTCGGTCGTACGGGCAATGAATGACCTGAAGGAGCACGCAGGAGATCGCGGCGTACGGCTTGGTTTGGAAACGCATGATGACTGGTGTGATCCCGCGCATTTGGTACGAGTGGTTCAAGAAGTCGATCATGACGCCGTGGGTATCAATTGGGATCTCATGCATCCCGTGATGACGGCGGATCAAACCATCGACGAAGCCTTTGAGGCGGTGAAACCTTGGCTGGTGCATGTGCATTTTCACGACGGATATTGGGAAGGAGAAGGTAAAAATAAACGCGTCATGGCTCCAATGGGAGAAGGGGTCATTGACCACCGACGGGCGCTGCAGCTCTTGCACTCGATCAATTATGACGGGTTTGTCAGCGGGGAATGGATTCGTTGGAAGCCGCATAGCGAATATCTGGCTCAAGAACTGGAAACCCTCAAATCGTACGAAGCGGAGTTGAGAGGAACGGGACGAATTGAAAAGAACGTCGAGTTTTTGGTAGCTTCATGAGACACCCCAAAATTGTGTTTCCGGGGGCGTATGCGCCGCTTTTCGATGGGCTAGCGCGTCCGCTGGACGATGGCTTGCAGCTTGATCCTACGCGGCAACCAAAGGAAACAAATGAAGTCTCCCTCACCGGAGGCTGGTATTTGCAGGCGGATGATTGGGTTGAAGCTCCACACGGCGAGTTCCTGAAGGAAAAATTTCATCACCTTCTCTCGGGGACCATGAAGGCTCCGGAGCGAGAAGACGGCTACCGAGTGCTCTGTCGTCGCGGACCGATTCCGGAAACGCCCACAGGCGCAGTCGAGGCCTACCGGGTGACGGTGTCGATCCAGCAATGCGAGATTGTGGCCGCAGACGAGGACGGGTGGCGACGGGCCTTGTTTTTTCTGGAAGATGAAATGCGGCTGCGACGTGCCCCGATTCTTCCGGTGGGAGAGCGAACCCGCTGGGCAAAAATCAAAACCCGCATCACCCGTTCTCCCGTGGCCCCCTATCGCTGGCTTTCGGGCTGGGAGCTGGACGACGATACGGACTATTACCCCGAAGAATATCTCAACCGCCTGGCCCACCACGGAATCAACGGGTTATGGGTGCCGGGGCTCTTCCGCAATCTGGTAGCCTCACAGGTCATTCCCGAACTCGGCCCTGCGGAACACAACCTGGACCGCCTGAAAGCCCTGATCGCCAAAGCCGCCCGCTACGGAATACGCGTTTATCTTTTTATCATGGAGCCGCGAGCGCTTCCCCCCGGACATCCGGCCGGGCTAGTCCATCCGGAAATTCTGGGGGCTGGACGGGCTCTTTGCCCCTCGGTTCCTCTGGTTCTCGAATATGTGCGTGAAGTCACCGAGACCCTCTTTCGCGAGGTTCCCGACCTAGCCGGATTGATCAATATTTTCTGCGGCGAACGCCTGAGCAACTGCTGGATGAATCCCGAGTATGTGCAGGCTTGTCCCCGCTGCCGGGAACGCTCCCGCGCGGAGGTACATGGCGAAGTTCTCGATGCCTTCATTCAAGGAATCCGAGCGGCGGATTCTCCGGCGGAGTTCATTGGCTGGACCTACTTAGTAGGGAAAACGACCGAGGCCTTGCCCATCACGCCGATGGTGGAGGTGATGCATGCCAGTCGGCCTGAAGTCATCTGGTTAGGAAATTTTGAGCATGGTTTTAAAAAATCCCTCTTCGGCCGGGAGGTGACCGTGAACGAATATTCGATGACCTGCGTCGGCCCGTCCTCCTTTTTTCGCGACCTGGCGGTAGCCGCGCGGGATTCTGGACGCCAAATCTACGCGAAATTCCAGATGGGAACGACCTTCGAGATGTCGAGCGTTCCCTATATCCCAGTCCCACCGATTGCCTACGAGAAACTCTCTATGGCCGCCTCCCTTGGGGTCACCGGAAGCCTATTCAGTTGGATCATCGGCGGGTTCCCTGGCCCCATGCTCCAAGCCGCCGGCGAAGCCGTTTTCGAACCTCGGCTACCCGAGGACGATTTTTTGCTCCGTCAGGCCGCCATCTCCTGGGGTGAGGCCGCGGCGCCGGATGTCGTTGCTGCGTGGAAAATCTTCGCGGAAGCCTGGCAACTCTATCCCGTACACAATTCCGTTCTTCTCTGGGGACCGCTGACCCGCGCTCCAGCCTACCACCTGCATCTCGAACAGGAACCCCGCCTGGCGAAACCCTATAATTGGGGCCTGAACCGTAATCGAGAGCCGCAACCGTTCGAAGACCAGACCGAACGCTGGCGGGGGTTTGCTGGACAACCGGTTTATTCCGTGGACGAAGTGACCTCATCCTTCCGGGCCATCGCCAACGCCTGGCGCCAAGGATTGGACCATTTGGAACATGCCCTCCGGATCCGGGACGAGCCTGAATTGCGCCGCCAATTCGCGGTGGCTGCGGCCATCCGTTTGCAATGCCTGGCTACCGCCAATGTGTATGAATTTTACGACTTGCGGAATCGCCTGAAGACTGCCGATGCGGAAACGCAAACCGCCCTTTTGCGCCGTATGCTGGCGGTGGCTGACGACGAACTAGACCACGCCCGGGAGATGAAAAAATGGATTGGGGTGGAACCCTCTATCGGTTTTCAATCCGAAATTTATGATTTCAGTTACTCGCTACTACTCCTTGACGCCAAGCTTATTCAAGTGGAGCGAATGCGGGAAACTTTGCAAAACTGGCAAAAATACGGCGTGGACCAGGAGACCCTCACCCGCACTGTCGAGGAAGTCGAATTTGCCCGCCCGGATGCCGATCCCGACCGCTGGGGCGATTAAGAATTTTTTAATTATGAACATCACAAACACTAAGCATGGCCTGTAAAATTGTCTTCATCGGTGGCGGGAGTTTTCTTTGGAGCGGACGCTTCGCCACCGATTTATTTTTGAAAGAATCGCTCCGCGGCAGTTGCCTGACCTTGGTGGACATCGACGCGGCGGCTCTCGCCTTGGTTGCGGACTATTGCCGCCGGTTGAATGAAACCCTCGGGGCCGAATGGACGGTGGAGACCGCAGAACGGGACGCCGCTCTGGAGGGAGCGGACTATGTCATGGTGTCCATTGCGGTCGGAGGACTCGAGGCCTTCGACCGGGATTATCGCATACCTGAGTCCTACGGGGTTTATCATTCGGTGGGCGATACGGTCGGTCCCGCAGGGATCTCCCGGGTGCTCCGCAATGTGCCCGTCTTTCTCGATATTGCCCGGAGCATGGAGCGGATCTGTCCTGACGCCTGGATGATCCATGTCACCAACCCGCTGGCCCAGATAACCCGCGCCGTCTGCAAGGCGACCTCGGTCAAGACGATGGGGCTGTGCCACAACTACGAGGGGACCATGCGATTTTTGGCCGATCTTCTCGGTGTGAAACGGGAGGAAATAGACGCCAATACCTATGGCGTGAATCATTTCACTTGGCTGCGGGATCTGACCTGCGCGGGCCAACCGGTGGAATTGACGCGACTGACGGTGGCCGAATATCTGCGCTACGAAGCCAACAGAAAAGGCGTACTGAAGACCGGAACCACCGATGACGAAATTAATGCCATGTTCGATGCCAACACCGGTGATGATGAACGGCTGGTTTTCGAACTCTGCGAAATTTATGGTCTCTATCCGGTCGGGGGCCCTCCTCATATCGCGGAGAATTTTCCCTATTACCTCAACGACCCCGAAGTCATCAAGCAACACCACATTCGGCGCAAGGGGGTTCTTCCTGAACGGGCCGACGGTCGGGAAGCCAAACGCCTACGGGTGGAACGTATCCTTGCCGGAACCGAGCCGTTGGAGGAACTCAAAGCCTCCCACGAATCCTTCGCCGACATCGTCGAATCCCTCCATACCGGTCAGCCGGCCCGCGCGGTGATTAATGCGCCAAACACCGGCCAGGTTGGAAATCTCCCCCGGGATGTTGTGGTTGAGACTTGGGCCACAATCGGGAAGGACTCGGTCACCCCGGAATCGGGCGGGGATGTCCCGGTGGCCCTGAAAGGATTTTTGGAATCCATCGTGGCCGAGGAAGAACTGGCGGTCGAAGCCGCCCTCACCGGCGACCGGAACCTCGTACTCCAGGCCTTGCTCGCCTCCCCCATGTTAATCAACAAAGATGCCGCCCCCGCCCTGGCGAACGAATTACTCGCAGCCCAGCAAGACTGGCTCCCCCAGTTCCAATCTTAAAAAGATGACAATGAAACCCGTAAAATTAGGCGTAATCGGCTGCGGAGCGATGGGATGCCGTCACATCGTAGCCGGACAGGCCTCTCCTCTGATCGATGTCGTGGCGGTAGCGGATCCGGTCGTCGACCGGGCCCGCGAACTGGTCGCCTCGCAGGGCATCGCTCAAGTCTACCGGGAAGGCGCAGAATTGCTGACCGATGAGAACGTCGAAGCGGTGGTGCTCGCCTTGCCCACCTCCTTACGCAGCCCTCTGGCCCGGCAGGCCTTCCAAGCAGGAAAACATGTGCTTCTGGAAAAACCTGCCGCCATGAATGCCACCGATCTGGAGGAAATCCTCACTCTGCAAGGCGACCGGGTGGGGGCCTCTTGTTCCTCCCGCTACCGTTTGCTTCCCTCGGCGCGCGTCGTGACCGAATTTTTGCGCGACCAACCCCTTGGCCCCCTCCGCTCCCTCGTGGTGCGGGAATTCCAACCTGCCAAGCCCCGCTCGGAAAAGGAAAAGCCTGCCTGGAGGTTGAGCCGGACTCTCAATGGCGGCGGCGTTCTGGTCAACTGGGGCTGCTACGACCTCGACTACATCCTCGGGCTGACCGGTTGGCAATTCGAACCCCAATCGGTCCTCGCCCAGACATGGCCGATTGCCCCCGATCTCGCCTCCCATATTCCGGCGTCTTCCGATGCCGAAACCCACTGCTCGGCACTCGTGCGGAGCCGAGATGGTTCCATGCTACGCTTTGACCGAGGCGAATACATGCCCCTTTCAGGACAACCGGCCTGGGAAATCATCGGCACGCGGGGGGCCCTTCGTCTGCAGCTTCGCCCCGGTCAAAATAAGACCATTCATCATGATTTTCTAGATCAGGAAACCGGCCTCCAAACCCGAACTCTCTGGGAGGGCGACGAAGATGGTTCCGCCCTGACCGAAGCTCCGCTGTTCGATTTCGCCTCCGCCATCCGGGAGTGTCACCCGCCCGCCACGTCTCTCCGGGACGCCCTCCTCCTGCAAAAAATTGTCGATGGTATTTATGCTTCCGCAGAGAGTGGCGGACCGATTCAGATAGTAGGGAATCCGACCGCAAAGGTCTGAAGGGCGCAATTTTCCTCCCCATCCTGCGGTTCTGTGTAATTTTTAGAAGTTAGGAACGTCATAGGAATTCCCCAATCATGGCCACACAACGACAACCTCTCACCGATCAATTCCGGGACTCCGAATCCAAAGAGCCCTGGCGTCAACCCGGTCCCGCCAAGGAGGCCTGGAAGTCCCGGCCCGGAAATCGCTATTCGGCGGAGGAAATCAAACGGATGCGCGCGCAAACGGGGTTTTCTCTGCTGCGACGTCTCCCGCTTTCTCTCTGAGGATTTTTTTATGAGGGCAGCTCCGCGAACCTTGGATTGGCTTGGGGTGAAGGGGCAGCTTTGAACCACTCACGAAACGGCTCCGCAAATTCTTGTCGAGGCCGTGTTGATCGGCAGGGCTGCGTGTCTGGCTTATCGTGCGCTTTTGGATGCTGCGGAGGACCCTGACTTTTGTTCTCCAACCTTTAGTCCGGCAGAAGAAGAGATTTTATTGAGCAAGGATATTGATTTCGCCAATCTTGATCTGTCGATGGCGGACTTGGTGAAATCCGTACCCATCGGCCGCCTTCAATTTGGCGTGCGCCTGGGGAGCGATGATTTTCGAGATGGATCCCCGGCTTTTGCAACTCCGCTATGAAGATGGGGTCACCTTTTCGATCTCCATCGCGGATCCTCTCGATCTCTACCGGGAAAAGGATGCGGCGACGGTGAAGCTCGGTCGTCCGCAAGACCGGCTCCATCGGGCGATCTTGGCTGAATTTGTGAAATGGGAGCTGGTCTCGCTCGCAACACAGGCGGAAAGCGATCCGATTCGGCGTGCCGATTATGGCAAATTGCGATCCCGTTGCCGGGACTACGCGCCGGAGTTGTTTCAAGATCCCGTTCTGTCCCGGCGGCTCGCTGCAATGACTTGAAGAACGAACTTCTTCCCAAAAAAAGAGGCGGCGGTGGCCAACCTCCCCGACATTTAGTCGATTTTACGAGCCACTGAATTTTTCCCACTTTTTTGTTGACAATTGAATACAGCAACATATAAAGGATTACATCTTATGAAAATCCTCCCTCGATTCGCGAAATTTTCAACGATCACCATGCTTGCTGTCGCGCTACTGGTGGTTCCCAACCTTCCTGCCGCCACCTGGGGCGGAGGCAATGGCAACTGGGTCTCTGACAACTGGGGACTCAACGCTCCCGATGGCTCACCCGGCGACGCCAATTATCCCTCCGAAGCAGCACTTTTGACGAGTGCGGGAACGCTCCTGATTCAATCGGGAGACTCGATCACCATGGGAAACTCGCTTTTTATGAGTGTTTCCACAGTCAACCAAACCGGGGGAAGCATTTCGGTTTCAGGCGCAACCCGCATTCGCAGCAATTACACACTCAACGGAGGGTCCCTGACCACGACTGGAGCGAGCTATGTCGAAACTGCCGGCACCCTTGCGGTTGTTAGTGGAACATTAAATGTGTCTTCCTCCATTGAGTATGGAACGGGAACCAACGCCATAAATCTGAGCGGTGGAGATGTCACCATCGTCCAACTGCGCAATGACAAAGTTACGACCAGTAGCGGTTCAGTGACTGTGACAGGCTCAACCTTTACAAAACTGCAAAGCACAATTCTCGTCTTTGCCGATCTGGGAGCTTCGGCCTCCTTTAACGTGAATTTCGTTTTTGACGGCTCGGGCGTGACGCCTTGGAGTGTTATTGGTGGTCCGAGTTCCCTGACCTTGGGAACCGGCATCAACGCTGCCAACCTCTCGGTCAACGTCAGCGCCATGCTCAGTGAAGGGGTTGCGGGAGTAAATCTCTTCGACTACGGCAATGCAGCCACAGTGAGCGGGGCTTTCGGCACCGTCGCCATTACCGACACCACCTACGGAACTCTGACCTTGGGCACCGAGGGGGCCCTCAATGCCGGCGAATATTTTCTCGATTATGGTGGGATCGGCGACACCGACGTGACTCTTTTCTACAACACCGTGCCCGAACCCGGCACGCTGGCTTTGCTTGGCCTGGGTCTTCTCGCCCTGCCTTTGCGTCGTCGCTATCAGATCCAGCCCTGAACGAGTTTTACGCCGCATACTGATTGTGGCTCACGAATTCTCCTACCGCCAAACGGCGGACGGAATTCCGCCGTCATGGCTGGGATGCGCCCGCATTTTCCATTGCGATCCAAAGACAAGAATACACAAAACTTGACCCGTCATGAAAACATCTCCTTGTTTCATTAAAATTTCATCACTCAGTCTGCTGGCTATCGCACTTATGGTTGTCCCCCAACTTTCGGCCGCAGAATGGGGCGGAGGCGTTGGGGACTGGGTCTCCGACAACTGGGGGCTTCCGAACGGAGGGTCACCGGGCGATAGCGCAAATCCCCGTGAGGTCGCCATACTCTCGACCGACGGAACAGTGGTCATTAAAGCCGGCGACACGATCAATCTTGTCAACGAGGGCGACCTAAGATCCACCCTGACCGTCTCGGAGGTCAACCAAACCGGAGGAGACTTCATCACGACCCAACGGTTGAGCTGTCAAACCAATTTCACCGTCAGCGGGGGAAATTTCACCTCGACCGATGGTGAACTGCGAGTGCAGGCGGGAGGGGCTTTTAACTTCACCGGCGGAACCGTTGAGGCGGGAGGCATTCGGTTCAGCGGAGGGGTCGGATCCGTCAATATCAGCGGCGGACAGGTCCACATCCAACAAATCCAGATGGGTAATGATGCCAACATTACGGGTTCGGTCACCATCACCGGTTCCAAGATCTCGGAATTGGAAAGTCAGAATCTCGGTTTCGCCAATCAAGGGGGTTCGGCCACCTCCACCGTAAATTTCTTTTTTGATGCCGATGGGGTGACTTCGTGGAAAACCACCGGGGGTTCCGGCGTCTCCTTGGGAATCGGCGATCACGCCGCCAACCTCTCGGTTGATGTCAGCGCGAGGCCGGGTGACGGGAAGACAGGGGTCGAACTCTTCTCCTATATAGCCAAGAGGACCGAACTTTCGGGAACCTTTGGCGAGGTGACCATCACCGACGCCACCTACGGAACTCTGACTTTGGGAACCGATGGAGCCCTCAAACCCGGCCAGTACTTCCTCGACTATGGCGAACTTGGGAATACCAACATCACTCTTTTTTACAACACCACTCGATAACTCGTCACCCTGATTCCGATGGGACTGGGTCTTCTGGTCCTGCCATTGCGCCACCGCGATCAGGCTCGGTCCTGAACGGGCTGACTCAGTCAATATTCGATGGCCATCGGCGTTCTCTCCGGGACGGGATGGAGTTCTCTGCCTCTCACTCTTAGCGAAGAGGCCGTGGAAAAATATGAAGATGTAATCCTTTATATATTTTTATTGACGACCCAAATGTGTTTGCCGTATTTCTAAACCAGAAATCGATAATTTTCTCAATCCCCACCCCAACATCATGAAATCTAATCGCGCATTCACCCTTGGAGCCTCCCTTTTATCCGCCGCCGGACTGGTCCTTCTCTCGTCAGCGACCGCATCCGCAGCCAACAGCACATGGATCGGCACCGGCACCTCGACGGACTGGAACGATCCCGGGAACTGGTTTGGGGGGATAATCCCGGGATCCACCAGCGCGACCAATAATTCAGAAAGCGCCACCTTCAACGGTTCGACCGGCTTGATTGTCAGTCCGGATGCGAGTCGCAACCTCAGATACTTTTATTTTTCAACGGCCAGCCTTGGTTCATTTACGGTAGGAACCACGTCGGGAAATGCCCTCTTGCTAACCAATGCCGCTACTTTTGACCTCCTCGCGGACGCTCCTTCCGGTGTCACTCAAACCATCAACGCGCCGCTGCAGATGTATGGAGGTATGTCGATCGTGAACCGGCAAACCTCCGGAAATTCCGCCCTCGTTTTCGGCGGGAACATTGAAAGCAAAGCCGCATCCGGCACGCAGACAATCACCGTTCTATTAGGTAACGCAAACTCCTCCAGCACGGCCACCGGAGATAATACCATCAGCGGCAATATCAGCGACGGCACTTCCGGAGGGAAAATCGCCATTGCGGCCGCCACTTACGGGCTAAGCACCTCCGGCGGAGGTGTCTTCACCCTTTCCGGCAGCAATTCCTTCAGTGGCGGCGTCAACTGGACGCAGAGCGGGGGGCTTAATTTGAATAGCACTACGGCGCTGGGGACAGGCACCTTCACAATAACTTCCGGCGGAATTCTGGATAATACCAGTGGCCAGGCGGTTTCCCTTACGGCTGGCAATCCGATTACGATCAATTCGAGCTTTTCATTCAAGGGGACCGATGATCTCAATCTCGGCAACGGTGCGGTATCGCTTGGCAGCGGTGGCGGTGCGACGCGTTTGCTGCGGATCTACGATGGCAATTTGGGATTCGCCGGAGACATTTCCGATGGCACGGTCGGCAAGGGATTTCAATTGATTGGGATGGGGAGTGCCACAGGTGCCCTCACCCTGGCCGGGGATAACTCATTTAGCGGAGGCGTTAACGTGGGGACCGTGACGTTGAATATCAATAGCGCGACAGCGCTTGGTACGGGGACTCTGACAACGGCCGCTACCTCCCGACTTGATAATACTAGCGGATCGGCGCTCACTCTTTCCACCAACAACGCGCAAACCTGGGGCAGTTTTACCTTCATTGGAAGCAATGACCTAAACCTTGGGACCGGGGCGGTGACCGCCAACGGTGCAAGAACTCTCACGATCCTGAACAACAAGCTGACGGTTGGCGGCGTGATTACCATTGGAGCAAGTGTCGCTCTCACGAAGGAAGGAGATGGCACTTTGGCCCTCTCTGCGGCGAACACCTACCTTGCTAAAACTCAAGTTAATGCCGGGACGCTTCTGATCAATGGAACGCATATTGATTCATCGAATACCGGCTTGGGCTACGGCAACGCCACCCAAGGCCACTTTGAAGTCGCCTCCGGCGGTGTCATTGGCGGAACCGGCCGGATCGCCGGGAACACGGTCTCCAACAATTCCAATATGGTTCTGGTCAAAAGTGGTGGATTTCTCGCGCCAGGTGCCAGCATTGGGACGATGATACTCGATGGGGCCGATATCGGAGGCGTCAACAGCAGGGTCCTTAACATGGCCTCCGGGGCGGACTTCAACTTCGAACTGGCCGGAAACGGGGGCGTCCCCGATCAACTTCATTTTTGGAATTATTCCGGAGGTGATTTGCTTCTGAACAACAATGAGATCAACTTCACTCTGAGCGGACCGGTAGTGGCTGGCACTTATACGGTTTCCTTGTTTGAGTTCTACAGCGATAGCGGCATAACTCTTGATGCCAGTGGGATTACGACCGGACTGACCATTGGCACGCTGGATGCCCAAATCACTGGCACACCGACATTCAATTATAACTCTGGTGGAAACACCATCGATCTCACTTACACTGTGGTCCCCGAGCCCGGCACCTTGGCTCTGCTTGGCCTGGGTCTTCTCGCCCTGCCTTTGCGCCGCCGCTATCAGGTCCGGTCCTAAAACGCTTTAGCGCGGACCGTGTGCTTCTCTGCCGCCAGGCGGGAACCCGAACCCGAAATATCGGGGGGAATGCATCCTTCCCGAAGGACCACGGATAACGACAGCGATACGAAAAAAAATGGCTTTTGAGGGCGAAGCGGTTAGGACGAATGGCACCGATTTAAGAATCGGCTTGAGAGTTCCTGATTCTGGGAGGGGCAAGTTCCACCTTGCCTAGCGCCGAGCAACACAGCCGATCGCAGCGAGACAGCTTGCGCGAAGCGGAATCCGAAGGACGACCGCAGGGAGGCAAAGGTTGTCCCGCCCCACCTAAAACATTTTTTCGATGAAAAAATCCTCACAAAACCTGAATCTTTCCCCGTCGGATTTTCACCTGAAGTTGATGGCAAAAACAACACCACAACTGTCTTACGATGGCGGTGAGGTCCGAAAATGGCAGTCCCGCTTGCGAAAGAAGCTGCGAGAATTGGTCGGCGAAATACCGCAGGAACGAGGACCGCTCCGCCCCAGATCCCTGTGGCAGCGTGAACACCCACTGGGCACTATAGAAAAGATTGTCTTCACTGCGGAATCGGGAGCCGATGTCCTCGCCTACGTCTGCTTGCCGCGAAACGTTCGGCCACCCTACACGTTCATGATCTGTCTGCAGGGACATTCGACCGGAATGCATTGTTCGACCGGAGTGGACCGGGAGGATGAAACCAAGCCATTCGAGGTGGAGGGTGACCGGGATTTTGCGCTGCAGTGCATGCAGCGCGGCATCGCCGCGCTGTGCATTGAGCAACGGTCATTGGGTCTGCGGCGTGAGCAGAAGCAAAAGCTGATGCATGGCACGGCCTGCCTCGATGCGGCCATGCATTCCCTGATGCTGGGTCGAACCCTTATCGGAGAGCGCGTCTTCGATGTGGATCGGGGCATCGACTATCTCGCTCAGCGCGGAGATGCCGACATGAAGCGAACCGGAGTGATGGGAAATTCGGGAGGCGGGACGATCAGCGTCTTTGCATCCGCCTTGCTTCCCCGCATCGCGTTCGCCATGCCTTCCTGCTATTTTTGTACCTTCGCCGCATCCATCATGTCCATCCGACACTGCGCGGATAACTACGTGCCTCGTCTCTTCCAATATGCGGAAATGGCCGACGTCATGGGACTATTCGCTCCCAAGCCGGTTGTGCTCGTCGCCGGAGCCGAGGATCCCATTTTTCCGCTGGCGGCCACCCGCCGGGCCTTTCGCGATCTGCAACGAATCTACGAGGCCGCCGACGCCCGCGCTCGCTGCCATTTGGTGGTGGGCAAAGGCGGACATCGTTTCTATGCCAAGGAAGCCTGGCCGGTGATGCTGAAAGAACTTGCCTCGCTCCCAAAGACAGAGGCAACACTCACCCGCCTATCTTTATGATAAAAACATTCTCACCAAACCTGAACATTTCCCCATCGGATTTTCACCGAAAGTTGATGGCAAAAACAACACCCCAACTTTCCTACGATGGCGGTGAGGTTCGAAAATGGCAGTCCCGCCTGCGGAGAAAGCTCCGGGAGTTGGTCGGCGAGATCCCACAGGAACGCGGACCACTCCGCCCAAGATCTCTGTGGCAGCGCGAACACCCGCTAGGCACTATCGAAAAGATCGTCTTCACGGCGGAGCCTGGTTCCGATGTCCTTGCCTACGTCTGCTTGCCGCGAAACGTTCGACCGCCCTACACCTTCATGATCTGTCTGCAGGGACATTCGACCGGGATGCATCGCTCCATTGGAGTGGACCGGGAGGATGAAACCAAGCCATTCGAGGGGGAGGGAGACCGGGATTTTGCGCTGCAGTGCATGCAACGCGGCATTGCGGCACTCTGCATCGAACAACGGTCATTGGGCCTGCGCCGCGAACGGAAGCAAAAACTGGTGCATGCGCAGGGCTGTCACGATGCGGCCATGCATTCCCTCATGCTGGGTCGGACTCTGATTGGGGAGCGGGTCTTTGACGTGGATCGGGGCATCGATTATCTCGCTCAGCGTGGAGATGCCGACATGAAGCGAATCGGTGTGATGGGGGATTCGGGGGGCGGCAACATCAGTCTTTTTTCCGCCGCTCTGCTGCCGCGCATCGCCTTCGCTATGCCTGCCTGCTACTTCTGCACGTTCAAAGACTCAATTATGGCCATCCGCCACTGTGCAGATAACTACGTCCCCAACCTCCTCCGGTATGCCGAGATGGCCGACCTCATGGGGCTTTTCGCCCCCAAGCCGGCTGTCCTGGTGGTGGGCCGGGAGGATCCCATCTTTCCGCTGACGGCCACCCGTCGGGCCTTTCGCGATCTACGACGAATCTACGAGGCTGCCGGTGCACGACCTCGCTGCCATTTGGTGGTGGGAGAGGGAGGTCACCGGTTCTATGCCGAGCAAGCCTGGCCCGTCATGCTGAAGGAGATTGCCATACTCCCGGGATCGAACCGTCCGACGAAAAGTCCATAAATGGAACGTTTCGGGTCTCCTTTCCGGCGGCTCGCGCTTTGCCTATTTCAGCATGGCCTGCAGGGTTACCGGACCAATCAACCCGGCTTCCGCGGCGGGCCACTTTGAAGCATCGAAGGGCTTTCGCTGGAGGTTCACGATGTTTGCGTCATAAAAGTTTTTCCACTTTATTCCACGCCGGTCGAGGTCACGGATGCGGTTGGCCGAGGTGCTGGTGACTTCCACCTCAAGCACGTTGTCTTTTGGTATCAGTTCATTCACTGGCAAACGAAACGGTGGAATGAAAATGGTGCCCAGCGCCTTGCCATTAATTCGCACCCGTGCGCTTTGGCAGACTTTGCCAAGATCAAGAATCCACCCCACCTCCGACGTATCCGAAGGCACATCGAAATGGAGCGTATAAATGGCGGTTCCGCTAAAGCTCTGCGCGTCGTCGTCGCCGAATTCCGTCCAAGAGCCCAGCTTATCCGTGCGGAATGGTCTCGGCAATGTGGGGCCACCTTCCAAGAATTTCACGTCCCAGATCCCGCCAAGCGCAATCGGCTCAGCCGCCGACCGCTGGTAATTCCAACGTGGGATATTTAAGGCAGTCGGGGTTTCGAACGTATGCAGAATGAGTGACTCGCCCGGATCGAGTTGCAAGCAGACTTCGGTGCCATTCTCGCAGTGCTGTGTTTCAGCTAGGCCTGCCCGGCCTGTCATCGGGTCGAGGATCGCCGCCCGGGCGGTCGCTTTACTGAGCCTGATCATTTCGTCGAGACGCCGATTGCCGCGATTTGCGATAAAATAATAGAACCCACCGTCGAATGACCGCCTGACAAAATGCACGCCGAAATGACTGGCTAGCGCCTGTTCATTTCGTACTCCGGCTTGGATGAGCGCTGTTTGGAGGTGCTCGCTCGGTGTGACCCAAAAATTCTGTGACGCGATCCTTCGGAACTCCATACGGCGCTTCTCCAGATCGCCGAAGCCGGGGACATCCTGCGGCACGTTATTTTCAAAAATCACCACAGCACCACCTTCAACGAGCGCGGCCAGTTTCTGCAACGTCTCCACCGGCATGTGAATGCATTCGGGCACGACAACCGCCCGATATGTGTTTCCGGAAAGATCGAGTCGGCCGTTGACGATTTTTGCGTTCTGCAGGTGTTTGTCGGAGACATAATCAAACGTGTGGCCGTCTTCCCATAGCCTCGAAGCAGTCTTCCCAATCGACTGCTCATTGAACCAGGCCCGCTGGTGGACGTTCATTTGCTGAACCATGCCATCGGGGGTGTGCCACAGGTCGTGGATCGGCCAGTAGAGGAGGATGTCATTGTCCGACCGGCCTTCCTGCAGCACACTCTGCACTCGCGTGGCGTAGGTATTGAGCGCGGGTACGTCTCGCCAAATGGCATTGCGCGAATTCATTTGGGTGGAAGCGTAAAACAGCCATCCTGGCCAAGGCGCGTCAGCGGGGGAATAGGTAGTGCCGTGATACATGATCCGGTTGACGCCGGAGAGGAACAAGTCGTCAAAGAGGTACTTTAGGTCCGCAAGCGTCTCAGTGAAATGCTCAGCCACCCAGGTCCCGGTCTCGCTGCTGGTCAAGCATCTACCGGAGATGTGCGCGGCGCTGGAGGCAAATTTCGAAACAAGGATGTCGCGGTCCTTGTCGAACATTTCGGTCTCGGGGATGTCGCTTGCGGCGTAAATATCAAGCCAGTTGCCGGGTGAGCCGTGCGCCTGATCCCGCGAGAGGGATCCGATTTCGTGCGACCATTTCGTCCAACGTGCAATGGACTCCTCGATGAGCTCGGAGACGGTCTCGCGGTAATCGCACTTCACCCGTGAGACATGATCGGGACCGCCTTCGGCCTCGAGCAACGCCGGCAGTTCGGTCTGTAGTCTGTAGCCACGGCGCTTCTCGAATTGCGGAAAAAGATCCGGTGCCCAGTTGCTATTGTACTCATACGAATCGTGGAACTGCGCGTGTGGCTTTGGGCCATTGTATTTGGCGAATGCCGTACTGAAGCCATTGAGGTAGCGACTCATTGCGTCCGGATAGAGCGGGTTGAGCATCCAGCCCTCACCACCTGGGGCGGGACGTTTCACCTTTTTGCCACTCGGCTTCTGCGAGACGCCATAGACTTGCCACGTCCCCCCTCCCTGCGGGCGCCAATCGACCTTTCCGTCCTCGTCGATCTTATCCATCAAATCAACGGACTCACCGTCGGATGAAAAAGCGACCAGGGCCTGGACGACCTCGTCGCCGAAATTTTCCGTTAGACTACCGTTTGGCTCGACTTCAAAGTTCATCACCTCAACCAGCGCATTGGCGTCATGATCGTTTACGCTCGGGCCTCCGAAACACCAACCGGTTCCGGTCACCATGTCCACGTTCATCCCGAACTCCTCGGCTTCGGAAACGGTGGCCTTCAGCATTTCAATCCATTCCGGACTGAGATAATCGATGAACTCAGTCTCCCGGCCTTTCACGCCATAGATCGGCGTGATTTCGACCGTTGAGAATCCAGCCTCAAGAATCGTTCTCAACTCGCGCAACAGATCCACCGGGTTCACCGCGCTTCCCATCCACCACCAACGCGTACCAGGCAAACTGTTCGTCGTGATCGTCGGCCATTTGAGCGGATCTGATTCTTGAAGTGCGGGTTCAGCGGCGAATATGGTTGCGGCAAGAGTTGTCACGGCCAATTGAACAGGTGAGTGCAGTTTCGCACCACTAATGAAGCGCAAATCTTGAGAAAAAAGTTGCACCCGTACATGGAACATGTAAAGCTTTATATTCTTTCGCTTGAAAATGAACCCATCTCTCCCCGGCCACCAGAAGACTCACGGTTGCAATCCCTCTGCGGGCGTACTCGCCACATTGTGGCGCAGGCGGAAGCCAAGCCCGACCGGGCGCCGGAAAGGCGTCACGCCCGGAGGCGGGCGATGAGGAAAATTGGTCGAAATCTTGTGATGGGACTTCCGTTTATTGCGATGACCTGGGCCTGTGGGGAAACCTATCAGGTGGCGCCGGATGGCCACGATGAAGCCGATGGTTTGCGGGCGCCTTGGCGCACAATCCAGCACGCGGTGCGCACCGTTCCGAACGGAGACCACATCATCGAGCTCGCGCCGGGAACCTATACGGAGAAGCAGTCTCTGGATTTTTCGGCGCGAAAAGATGGTGCCCTAACGATTCAATCGCGAGAGAAGGCAACACCCGCCGTCATCACCAGTAGCGGGGATCAGGCGGTGATCCGTTTTTCCAAAGGTTCGGGCGGTATGGTGACGTTTCGTGATGTGATGATTACACATCCCACGGCACCGGTTCTGGTGCGAATCGAGGCGGGGAACGTTCGGCTGGCGTTCAAGAAGTGCCGGTTAAACGCCACCTCCCGCATTTTGGAGGCGACGGCGGAGGCCAAAGACGCGCGAATTGTCTTTCGGGAAAGCAAGCTCAAGGCGGCAAGCAAAGTACTGGTTCTCAGCACAGTGGCCGAGGTTATTCTTAAGGATTGCGAGTTGGAGTGGGAAGACGGCCCCTTTGTTCAGGGGCGAGCCATCGAGCTGGTTATCGATGGCTGTTCCCTGAAGGGTTCTCCGACCACGCTGGTTTTGAATGCTGGGGGCGCGGGGCCGGTGATGGCGCGATTCGAATTCACCAACAGCAAGGGCTCCTGTGGCCGTCTGCTGTGGGAGCAGGGCCGCATCGGGCAGTTGCTGATCACCGGCAATACGATCCAGTGGGGACACACCGGGACGGTGACCATCGGGGCGGGCATCGAGGTCCGGAACGGTCAAGAGTTGCCCACGGTCAATCCCGCTCCTTTTGACAAAATTCTCATTGCGGACAACATTTTTCATTTTGCGGAAGACACCACGCACACGCTCTTTTTTGGCAAGGGGGCGGACGGTGCCGAAGTGCTGCGCAATACATTAATCGCCCCGAAGGCGCGTAAATACGGGGTCGTGCTAAAATCGAATGGCACCCGCTTCGAATCCAATGTCATTTTTGGGGGATCTTATGCCTTCTACCTAGCGGGAGGCTGCCGCAATCACATTCTGAACAACACGATTGTCTCCGATCAAACGAGGACTTTTGTCATTGATGCAAACCAAGAGCGGAGTGTGCCTCCCGAGGGAACGCATGGTCAACCGAAGGACAATGTGGTCGAAGGCAATGTCTTTGTCGCCACCCACGCAATCGCCTTCAGCCAGGATCTTATGGGGGACGATGATTCCGCCACTTGGAACAATGCCATCAACCGCAACGTCTATTGGATCCTCAAACCGGGAGTTTTGGCCACTCTCAACGCCATCCCCATCGAGCGTGAAGACGGCGTGAAGGCGCTGCGAGAGATCTGGGCGCAATATGGAAGCGGAAGCCAAAAGATGAATGACTCCACCAGCCTTGTCGCGGATCCCCTCCTGGCCAATCCGCCCGACGATTTTTTGATGGCTGAAGATTCCCCTGCCCGAAAGCTCAACGCTGGAGCTGTCGCGCAGGGCACCAAGGAGGAAAAAAAATGAGTGTCTCGGAGGCGTTGTCAACCGGCGATTTCAGCGCGTCGGAGCCAAGCTGCGATGAGACCGGAACGCTGCAGTCCGCCATCGACGCCGCCCACGCCCAGGGAGGAGGACGGGTTGACGTGCTTCCCGGTCGCCATCGGATCGGCTCGCTGCAACTGAAATCCGGCGTAGAATTATTTCTCGAGGCGGGAGCGACCCTTGTCGGTAGTACCAACGAGGCGGACTACAAGGCGGATTCCATCCTCTGGGCGAAGGACGCCCGGGACATTGCTCTGAGCGGTCGGGGCAGTATCGAGGGCGCGGGAAGCGCCTTTGCAGATAAAAAGGGATTTCGTCCCTACAATATCCACTTCCAGCGTTGCAGAGGGGTGCGGATCTCCGACGTGCGTTTGACCAAATCTTCCTCGTGGATGCAGCGGTATTCTCGTTGCGACGACGTTTGGGTGCGTGGGATCCGGGTTTTTAACTTCGACAACTACAACGCGGATGGCATCGATTTTGTCAGCTGTCGCAATGTGATCATGAGCGATTCTGTCATTCACAGCGACGACGATGCGTTTTGTCTGAAAACGGAGTCTGACGAGCCCTGCGAAAACATCACGGTGACCAATTGTGTCTTCGGATCGCATTGCAACGCCATCAAGGTGGGCACTGAGTCGTATGGGGATTTTCGGAACATCACGATCTCCAACTGCGTGGTGGCTCCACCGCCCTGTGATAAAGTCTGGTATGGTCGCAGAGAGGGCCATGGCGGCATCGTTCTTGGGGTCGTAGACGGGGGAACGCTCGACAATGTGATGATTTCCCAGATCAGCATTCGGGGAACCTTGTGCCCGCTCTTTCTCCGGCTGGGAAACCGCGGTCGTCCTTATGAAACCAACACGGTCAAACCGACGGGGCGTTTCCGTCGGGTGGTGTTGTCGAACATTCAAGCGGTGGAAGGCGGATGCTTCGGCAGCGAGATCACGGGAATACCCGGACACCCGATTCATAACCTGACCCTCGACAATGTCCGCTTGTCGTTTCTGGGTGGCGGACCGCTCGGACCCGAAAGCAATGGTGGAGTGCCGGTGGCGGAAATTCCGGTATCTGAACATGAGGAAGGGTATCCTCGTCCGGGCATGCACGGTTGTCTGCCCAGCTATGGACTCTTTATTCGTCATGTGGAGGGGCTGAACATCCGCAACCTGGAACTCTCCTGCGAGATTCCCGAATCCCGCACGGCCTTGCTCATGAATGATATCCACGACTTGCGGATGACCGACTTGAGGATGGATGCGCCCGAAAAGAGCCTTCCTCCCATGCGCTTGGATCGAGTCCGATCCGCCGCGCTGGACCGACTGACCGTCCGCCCCGACACGAACGAAAAACTGGTGCTTGGCGCCGACTGTGACCAAGTGACCCTTGATGGTGCCCTTCTTCGTCCGGCCTGATCGTTCGCGAACGACACCCGACCTTCAACCCAAACAAACCAAACAATGATTAAAAAGCCCTCCACTCCACTCCTCCCCGCTCGTAAATCCTGGTTCGTTCCTAGCCGGCTTTATCTCGCTCTGGCCTTGACCATTATTTCTGCCGCGGTGACGACGGCAGCGGTCGTAGTGGATCCCGCTAAGGCGGTGATCGTACTGCCGACAAACGCCGATCCGCTCAAGCAGGACGCCGCGCAGGAATTGCAAAAACACCTCAATCTGGTCACCGGCGGCGCGATTGAAATCGTCACTGGTGACCAGGTTCCAAAAGGGAAGTACGCCTTTTATGTGGGAGTTCCCAAGCCAGGTGACGACAAACCTCTGGCTTCGGAGGAAGCCCGCTGGGTGATTACGCCGAAGGCTGGATATTTGTATGGCACCGAAGGGCGGGGCAAGGGGGCGCTCTTTGCCGTTTATAGTTTTCTGGAGAGCCAACTCGGCATTCGCTGGCTAGAGCCCGGTGATGTGGGCATTGCCTATGAGGAGCAGGTTCCGTTGAAGCTGGAAGCCGGGGAATTTCAGTGGATCCCCCAGTTGGTGTATCGGGGAATCCGGCAGGGGCTGCGCAAGGATCGCGTGCCGCAACCCAAAGGGATCCCCGAGACCGACGCCTTCCTCATTTCCCGGGAAGCACATAACGCCGAGGTGGCAGACACCATCCAATGGCGGGATCGCATGCGCATGGGCGGATCGCGCCCGGGAGGATCCCACGCTTTCAGTGATTGGTGGAAAAAATACGGTAAAGAGCATCCCCAATATTTTGCTCTGAATAAGTTTGGCAAACGCGAACCCGTGCCCTTGGCCAAGGCGGAGCAAACCGATGAGTTTGTCAAAATCTGTCCTAGCAACCCGAAAGTCGTCGAACAGATCGTGGCGGACTGGCTGCCCAAAATAAAGCATCAGCGCATGGTGGATGCCGGGGTCGATGACGGGATCGATAATTTCTGCGAATGCTCCGCCTGCCAAGCCCTTGATGTTCCGAAAGAGGGCGAGAAGCCCATGAGTCACCTCACCGACCGCTATGTGTACTTAGCCAATGCGGTCGCCAGAGAGGTGCGCAAGCACCGTCCCGATGCCTATGTCGCAATGTACGCCTATCTTACCACTCTCGACCCTCCTCGAAAACAGAAGCTGAAGCCCAACGTTCTGGTGCAGATGGTTCCCTATGTCGATCCGCTGGATGTCGATGTTGTCAAAAAACATTTTGAGGGTTGGCGAAATGCCGGAGCGACTCAAATTGCCTTCCGTCCCAACTACCACACCAAGTACATGACGACCATCTTGCCGCTCGGGATTGAGAAGCAAATGTTTGACGTTTTTCAGGTGGCAGTGGCGAATGGCACGATCTCGGCCGACTACGATAGTCTGGTGGAAAACTGGCCGGTGACCGGAATGAGTGACTACATTTTGGCGCATGCCATGGCGGAGCCCTCCAAGGCCTTTACCGATTGGGAGGACCAATACTGCCAAGGCTACGGTCCAGCCGCCGATCAAGTGAAAGCCTACTTTCGATATTGGCGGGACGAGGTCTGGGAGAAACGCTTGAAACCCAATATCACCAAACTAGGCAATTCTGGGGGCGCGGGAGACTTTGCCCGGGGGCTGCAATGGAATTTGGGCGACTATTACCAATTGAAAGACTTCGAAAAAGCCGCCGCCATTCTGGACCAAGCCACCACCACTCCTCTGACGCCAGCGCAACAAGATCGCCTCAATCAGTTAAAGTGGGCCAACGAACATGCCCGCCTATATTTAGAGGCGGTGATCGCCAAGCCAGAGGACAAGGCCAAGTATGCCGAAGCTCTGACCACCTTCCGCAAAAAGCACAAAGACGATCTCAGGCTGCTCTGGGTGTCTGTCATCGGCAATGAGATCAACAATGGTGACCTGACTGGTCTGCGGGTGGCCGAAGAAATGAAGGGATATTTGAAGCCTTGGTTGAAAACCGAGTTGTTCTGGAAATTTCAAATCGATCCCCAAGACGTTGGCCTCAAGGAAAAATGGCAGGACAAGCCTTGGGACGCGTTGTCCCAGTGGAGCGACCTCCGCACGGATCGATTCTGGGAGCAGCAATTCGCCTTCGATGAGCCAAACAACCTGCCGGAGGAGTTGGCCGGAAAGATTTCCGACTACGACGGCATTGGCTGGTATGCCACCCGGCATGCGGTGCCTGCCGATTGGAAAGGGCGTCAGATCTTCCTGCGCTTTGGAGCTCTGGACGAATCCGGGCGGATTTTTGTCAACGGCCAGCTGGCTGGCAAACGGGAATTCAAAAACAAGAATGACTGGAAGACGCCGTTTGAAATCCGGATCGATCCGCAGATTAACTGGGATCGGAAAGAACAGGTCATCGTCGTCCGGGTGGAAGACAGCGGCGGTGTCGGCGGGATCTGGCGTCCGGTTTGGATTGTCTCGAAGAATCCCAACAACCCTCATGAATAACGATTCCGCATCCCTGGCACGTTCTTCGCCCTCCAGCCAGCCCTGGTTGGAGGTTTACGAACCGGAATGGGAAGACGCTCCGGCGGAAATTTCCAGCCCGCTCAAGGTCAGACGCTGGACATCGGGGCCAGAGATGAATCGGCATCTCTACTTTACCACGCCCTCGATGACGGATGACGGCCGATGGCTGGTCGTTCTCTCGGAGCGCGATGAAGGGCATCCCAATCTTTTTGCGCTGGATCGCCACGATGGAAAATTGCACCGGCTGACCAAAAACCGCGAAGGGACCCTGCAAGGCTATGTGTATCCCTCCACCAACACCACGGGGTTGAGCAAGTCCGCTCCCGCACTGTGCGCCAAGACCGGCCGCGTTTATGGCGTCCAAGGCCATGAAGTCTTCGAAGTGGATATTGCCTCACGGACCCGACGAACGCTTTTTCATCTCCCGGAAACTTGGTGGACGGGTTACATCGACGTCTCCACCGACGGACGGAAGCTCTGTGTCCCCTGCGTACCTCCGTCCGCCTACACTCCCGAAATGAAGACCCAATGGGATCAACTGGAGCGCGTGCACGAACGGATGCAGGAAATGAAGCTGTCCACGCACCTCCATGAGTATGATCTCCACGACAACACCTCGCGAATCCTGGAGGAGCTGCCCTTCTGGTGTACGCATGTCTCCTATGCACCCGATGGATCCGGCGACCTCATCGCGTGTGCCGAAGGCGGCATTCCGGCCCGTGGCGGCGCATTCTGCAGGATATGGAAAGTCGGAGCGGGGGGAGGATTTTCCCGTTTGTTCGACCAGGCTCAAGATCGCATCGTCTGCCATGAGAACTGGCATCCCAAAAAACGCGAGATCGTTTATCATGGCAAGGAGCCGGATGGGAGCCCCTTTATGGAGACGCGAAGCTGGATGGGGGAACTCATCGCACACGCCCCTTGTTCGACCATTCCCATTGCCCATACGGTGGTCGCCGACGACTCAAAAACCCTGTATTCCGACACACGGGATGGACGGATCATCCGCTCGGTATTTTCGGACGGCAAATGGATAACCGACGAACTTCTCTCCACGGTACAGGAACCCGACTGGCTGAGAAATCAGGATGCCCATTTTCATCCCCGGCTATCTGCGGATCAAGGCACCCTGATTTTTTCCGCCCGATCCACTGGTCAGATTCAAGTCTATGAAATCCAGGTCCAGGAATAGCCCCATGAAACCGTGCGTTCCGTTTTTTCTCAAATGATGCATCCCAAAATTGCCTGGCCGGGAGAGCTGGCCACCATCGTCGAGGATTTGTCCCGTCCCCTTCACTCTGAATGCCGGAGAGATCCGGCCCGCAGTGCCCACACAAAAAGCGAAGTTTCGCTGGCCAACGGGTATGAGTTGGAAGACCGGGCCTTCCATAATCAGCCGCACATCGACGTGGTGTTGGCCGATTGGCGCGAATTCATGGGACAAGTGATGTCGGTCCAGGAACGGACCGGAAGCTATCGGGTCCGGCTCTTGCGCGAGCAGCCCGTGGGGATTCCCCGGGATGCTACTGAAGGATATGCCCTCGCGATTCGCCCGGACGGATGTGAGGTCACCGCAGCGGATGTCGCGGGACTCCGTCGGGCCTTCTTCCGGCTGGAAGACGAAATGAAAATGCGCCGCGCTCCCGTGTTGCCCCGGGCGGATGAGACCCGCTGGGCCGGAATCAAAACTCGAATCACACGCTCGCCCATCGCCCCTTATCGCTGGCTCTCCGGCTGGGAACTGGAGGACGAGAACGACTATTACCCCGAAGCCTACTTGAATCGACTGGCCCATGATGGCATCAATGCGCTCTGGGTACCCGGGCTATTCCGAAACTTGGTGGCCTCCCGGGTTTTTCCAGAATTGGGTCCGCCCGCCCACCGCTTGGATAAATTGCGGGGTTTGGTAGAGAAGACCGCCCGCTATGGAATTAAAGTCTTCTTTTTTTGCATTGAGCCGCGAGCCCTGCCGGTGAACCACCCGGCGGGCGGGGTTCACCCGGATCTGGTCGGAGCCCGCACAGATATTTATGAGGCCATTTGTCCCTCTTCGCCTCGTGTTCTCGAATACCTGCGCGAGGTCACCAGCGCTTTGTTCCGGGAGGCGCCCGGGCTAGGAGGCCTGATCAACATTTTTTGTGGCGAACGTCCCACCACCTGCGCGTGGGACGAGGAGATCATGTCCACCTGCCCGCGTTGTCGGGATCGCTCCCGCACCGAGGTGTTGGCGGAGGTTTTAAATGCCATGACCGACGGAATGCATGTCGAGAATCCGTCTGCCGAGCTCCTGGCCTGGACTTATATTATCAGCCGTGATCGGACGACTTCTCCCATGGAGCCCATGTTGGAAGTGATGCAGAAAAGCCGCCCGATCACGTCTTGGCTGGCCAATTTTGAACATGGCGGAATCAAAGAGATCTGCGGAAAGTCCCATACCATTCACGAATATGCGCTCTCCTACCCGGGACCATCGGAACCTTTTGTTAAACTGGCCGAGGCGGGTCGACATGCCGGCCGACATGTGTATGCCAAATTGCAAGTGGGCACCTCCTGTGAAATGGCCAGCGTACCTTATGTGCCGGTACCCGGACTCGTTTGGGAAAAAATGGCAGCAATGCATCGATTGGGGATTACCGGATCCCTGCTGACCTGGACCTTTGGCAGCGGCGGCTATCCGGGGCCGATGCTTAAGATGGCTGGGGAGGCAGCCTTTATGCCCGAAGTCGGACGCGAAGAACTTCTGCGTCGATTAGCAGGGATCGCGTGGGGCGAGGCCAAAGCCGACAGGGTAGCCTCGGCCTGGGAACATTTCGCCCGGGCTTGGGAGGGATATCCTTTTGATCTGGGGGTTCTGTACTTTGGCCCTGTGACCCGAGCGCCCGCCTACCACCTGCATCTCGAGCGGGAGAACCGGACGACTAGGCTTTACAATTTTGGTTTGGAACGAAACCGCGATGTGCAGCCCTGGACCGACGAGGTGGCCCGCTGGACCGGAGACCTGACGGCGAATGAAATTATAGCGTCCTTCCGCCAAATTGCCTCACGCTGGGAGACGGGCCTCAACCTCCTGGAGCAGGCCGTCATAGGAGAATCCTTAGACATTCAGCGTCAGGTCGCAGTGGCCGCTGCGGTGCGTCTTCAGTGTCTCTCCACGGCAAATGTCTACGAGTTCTATGTCTTGCGTGATCGCCTGCGCGAAGCCCGGGAAGATGATCGCGTGGCTTTGGTCACCCGTCTGCGCGAGGTGGCAGAAGACGAGGTCACGCTGTCCGGAGAGATGATTCGCTGTCTGGAAATCGAGCCGACGCTGGGATATTTCATCGAATTGTATGCCAAGGTCTATTCCATTCCCCTGATCGAAGAAAAAACCCGCCAGGTTTGCGACACCATCTCCACTTTACGACGATGGGAAAGCAACAAGGTGGACATGGCAGTCCTGGATCGAACGGTGGAGGAGGCTGAAAAGCTTCGTCCTGATCGATGGGGCGATTGAACACCAAAGCCCGCTCCCCCCGGCAGCTCATTTCTCCAAACGCTTCAAAGAAATCATGAGAATGTCTCCTTCGGGATTTCGACAATAGATTATTACAACCCATCGACGAGAAAGTCCCGGTCCGGGATTATCGTCTGCCGAATGTTCGGTGGCGGGTGGCTTTTCCCCGGACGATCTGTTCCTGGGGTTCAGCGGTCCGGGTTTGCCTCCATGACGGACTCTCTCCACTGCAGTTCGGCCGGAAGACGGATCTGCTCCGCTTCACGGCGTTTCCCACGTATGTATTCGAGGAGAAGTCTCACTGCCGTCTCGGCAATCTCTTTTTGGTTGGACCTAATCAAGGTGATGGGAGGGGACCACCGGGCAGCAAGAGGAAATTCATCAAAGGTGGCAAAGGAAACGTCCGGACCGATCCGAAGGCCCAGCTTATGAAGCCCGGCCAGGGCCCCGATCGCGAGAAGATCGGAAAGAGCCACAAGGGCGGTGGGTCGCTTGGGCTCCAGCAAAAGTTTGACAGCGGCCTCTTTGGCAAAGTCGGAATCATTGGGGATATCCAAGACCTGAAGAGCACCTCCGTAAATGTTGCTGAAGCCTTTGAGGCGTTCCTTCATGCTTCGGTCATTCTTGGAAGACTGAAGCACGGCGAGAGATTTGTGTCCGAGGTTCAGCATTTTTTTGGCCAGCTCCTCGCAGGCTTCCTCGTTATTGCTACCCACAAAGGGGAGATGAGGACTGTGAAGACGGTGGATAAGAACGGTCGGAAAGGGAAACGCGATGCCTAGTTCCTCAATATCGATCTTGGTGAGCGTGGGGACCCAAAGAAGTCCATCCACCCCCCGGGCGAGAAAGAAACGAATTAGTTCCTTTTCTGTCTTGGGGTCATTTTGGGTGTGAGCAATGAGCACCTGATAGCCCTTCCGGCGGAGGGCGAACTCCAATTCTGCGGTGAGGGTGCCATAGACCATGCTTTGAGCGGAAGGCAGGAGAAGCACCACCAACATGGTTTTCCGGGTTCGAAGACTGCGTGCCTGGGCGTTGGGCACATATCCCATGGCCTTGGCCTTGGCATTCACACGTTTGATGGTGGCCTCGGAGTAGGTGAAGCCATCAAAGGACCGGTTGAGAACCTTTGAAACCGTACAGGTCGAGAGTTGCAAAGTTTGGGCCAAATCGGTAATGGTAACTCGTTTGCTGCGCATGATTTATGTCTGAAGATTTAACATTTCAAAGAACCCTGACGAGGATCAAATCATAGTTTCTTTCCCCGATCATCTTCGCCGCAGGATCGAGGAACGGAATCGAGGGCACTTATCCCAGCCGTTGGCGATGGCAACCCAGCCAGGCCACAAACAGCCCCAGAATGATATGGGAACATAGCACCCACAAGCAAAGAGCGGCCGGGGCCAGCGCCGTCTGAATAACGGTTTGGACGATGTCGTAATAGCGTTCCGTCCGGAGGGTTTGAAGGACCCCGGACCAGCTCCAATAAGCGGCAATAAAAGGGCGAGTGACCGCACCCACCCAGTCCGGCAAGGCGAGGACGGCTCCGGAAAGCGGGAGTTGGAACCCGACCAGATAAATAGAGACCAAGGAAGCCTGTTCGGCCGAATTCATCAAACTGGAGATAGCCAAACAGACCGAAGTCATGGCTCCATTGACCAGGATCAGAAAGAGCAACTGGGTGGGCAAATCCCCGGGAAATCCGCAAACAAAATGGACAAAAAGCCCCATCCACAAGGATTGGGCAAAGACCAACACAGCCAGAAATACGGCCTTGCTGGCGATGTAGCTGAAGGGATTCAAACCGGAGAGTTTTTCTTTCTCAAAGATAAGACGCTCGGAGGCGATTTCCCTCCCGGAATTATTCGCTCCCATGAGAGTCAGGAGAATGACCTGAAACATGACGATGCCGGAGACCAGGCTGCCAATCTTGCTCCCTTGGACGAGAAACTGCATATTTTCCTGCAATTGCTGCATCACATTTACTCCCAGTCCCATGGAGAGGTTTTGCACAGCCGGGAGACCATTCCAGGCGAAGATCGCCACCAAAACCGGGAACCCGAGAATCAGCCCCAGCTGGAGAAGAATCTGCGGAGTATCCCGAGAGAAGATCCGAAACCGACGCTTGGTTAAGGTGAGGAACTGACTGAGGGCCCCGGGTGGCAGCGGCGCACTGGAAGCGTTCGCAATCGGTACCGCGGCATCGTCAGAGGCGGACTTAGCGCCATCTTCCTCGACCGCGTCGGGCGAGGGATCTTCATCAAAGGACAGCTTGGTATCCGATTCCCCCATCGCTTCCAAAAAAGCATGCCGGTGCTTCTTCCAGGACTGGGACCAATCGCGGGGCTCCCGTTGCCCCAATTGCGCATAGAGATCCTGCGGATCTTCGCACCGAAAGTAGTGGGAAAGAAATTCCGGTGGCCCGTGATAGGCCACCGCCCCCTGGGTCAACACCAGGACGGAATCATAGACCGGGAGGTGACGCAGGCTGTGGGTCACCGACAAAACCACCCGCCCTTCCGAGCGGGAAAGACCCTTCAACAAAGTGACAATTTCGTCCTCGGATTGCGGATCCAATCCGCTGGTCACTTCGTCCGCCAGAAGGACCGCCGGCTTGCTCGCCAACTCCATGGCCAGAGCCAACCGCCGCTTTTGTCCACCCGAAAGCACACCCACGAGGCGATCGGAAACCTCAGTCATGTTGACCTGGTCGAGAATACGGTCGGCCGCTTCGTCAAGAGGATTTCCCTGCATCCCGCAAACGCGCAGTTTGAGCGAGTAGGAGACGCACTCGTGAACTGTCAGTCCATCGTGCGCGATGCTGAACTGGGGAACATAACCAATCTCTCCCGGCGAAAAATCTTCATCCGTGAGATTGCGACCATCCCAAAAGATCTCCCCCTCTTCCTCGCCAGGAGCAATGCCGGCAATGGCTTTCAGCAAGGTGCTCTTCCCACAACCGGACGGCCCGATGATGGCGCAGAAATGGCCCCGGGGAAACCGGGCCGAGACGTCGGAGAGTAAGGGGCGAACATTCTCCCCGTGACCAACAAAAAGAGTGATATCGCGAAGGTCGAGCACTCGACAAGAGTTGCGGAAGTCCAGGGAATTGGCAAGAGGAAGCGACCAACGGTGATCGGTTGGCCCGGCCGTGCAAAATGTCAAAGCGGGCGACCGCTGTTCGGTGGAGCCGTATATTAACTGCGGAAGCTGCATCGTTCGGACCACCTGACCTTCGACCAACTTGCGCTGGTGGAAACGCTCGCCATCGGCTGCCACGCGGTCGAAGGCGCGCAAGTCATCGTACGGGATCTCAACGAAGGGCCAGCCAACTGTACTTTGGCCTTCGCTCGTTTGCGAGATTTGGGCCGTGCGAGCGTGGGGCGCAATTGTGGGGAGTTTACCTCCCGCATAGCTCCAGACGGTACAGGCAATTTTGAAATTAGGCAGACATTTGCAGCCGACGCAGGCGGCCCGATGGACCCAAAAAAGCAAAATATTAGAAGGTGCCGAATAACGGTTGCATGCCACTGTGATTGCGGTGTCAGGAAGCTTTGCCGACAGTGATGGATACCGATGATTTGCAAACCCGAACACGCAGAACTGAAAAATCGAACAACCGATCCTCATTCCATGCCAGACATACCGAATTCTCTCGCCTCACCGCCAACGTCTTCCGACTGGATCTTCCAACCCGGAGAACTTAGACAACAGCTCGCGCTGCTGGGTTTTCTCCCGGATCTCATCGATCACCTCAACCGTGAGGCCGTCCGGATTGGAGCCTCCCCCGCTCTCAGGGCGGAGTATCGCGAAGCCGCAGAGCCTTGGCTTACCGGAACGCAGCGGCCACCCGGCCAGGAAATGCAGGATTTTGACCCGTTGATCGTGGTCGCAGGGTTTCCAAAAATGCTGGCGCGGCATCGAGACTTAAATATTCCCTTCCAAGTCACCCAGGCCACAGCCCTCGACCTGCAACGATGGATGGCGGAGTTCCGGGAACGAACAGGAAAATGGGAGTTTCAGCAATTGGGATGGTTTTTCAATCACGTACACCGGGACCTTCTGGAGATCGGCCGCCTTCAGTATCTCCCGGCGCCATTCGGTGCCCCATTTCGAATCTATCAGCGAACGACGGGAGATGAGATCTTCGCTTTCCCGGAAGCGGGCAAGAACTGCTCGGACGCCGGCTGGTTCGACAAGGGCGCCCACGTCTTTGAAACCACATTTGAGGAGACCGGACGGATCATTGTTGGAAATCCCGTCGATCTCGAAACCGGGCAGATCAGCCGCCAGACGATGGAACTTGTCGCGCAGGACTTTCATCTCCGCCTTGCCCCCGGGATGCCTTCGTGGCAAGTGCACATTCCCAGCGGCTCGGGCCTGACGCCGGCGGCGTGCGCAGACTCGCTGCACCAAGCGGCTAAGCTCTTCGAAAAATGCTTTCCAGAGATGAACTGGAAGGCGTTCTGCTGCACGTCTTGGCTGTTGGACCGGGAGTTGGGCAAATGCCTTCCTCCCGACTCGAATATCGTGGCGTTCGGCCGGAGGTTCCTCCCGCTGGCCAAAACCAACGCGACACCGGCCCAACTTTTTGAGCGCGTGTTCGGTGGGAATACCGACTGGAAATCATTTCAGCCTCGAACGAAACTCCAGTGCGCAATCATCGGACATCTCGCAAACGGCGGGAAATTTCGGGAAACGGGCGGCGTGATTCTTACGAGGAGAGAGGAAACGGCTCATAATCTGAAGGTCGCTGGCGAGGACCCCTCAGTTGGTCTCGTCTGACGAATTCTCAGGAAATAATTTTGAGGCGGACAACTCTCGAATACCGTGTCGCCAGACGATGCCAGGTCCTCTTGCTTGCCGCCGATACGGTGAGTAATGTGGAGAGCGCATCCATGCTCGACTTGCATCGCAATGGAGTCGCCAATATTCGCTCCCGCTTTGCCAAGCAGGTTCTCGACTGCCTTGAAGACGATGCGCGTCCCGGAAAGCCTCCCCTATACTCAGCACGGATCAGGCAAAAGGTGGTGACCACTATGTGCGGCCAGCCGCCAAAAGGTCTCAGTCGATGAAGTACGCGCACTTTAGCCAATCGCCTTGGCCTCTCAAAAACTTTCGGGCATGACGGGCTCCATTTTAAGTCGCTCTTGAGCAGATTAAAGGTCCGGGCAGTTGAAGATCGAGCGGATGTCTGAGTCCGCCGACGCCGTCCATGCCGCTGGGGATGAGCAATCCATGCCAGTGAATGCTGGTGGCAGCGGGAAGATTGTTCGTCACATAAATGCGTATGAGGTCGCCCTCGACACATTCGATTGTCGGTCCGTGGATGCTTCCATTGAATCCCCAGCAAAATGCGCGCAACTCGTCGTTGGCATCGGTCTTGGGAACAAAAACATGGTCAACCTCCTCGCAGGTCAGGTGAAAAACCTTGGCGCCCTCGACGACCCGATAAGGCAAGGTGGACCCGTTCAGAGTGACGGTCGGGCGGTAGTCGCGCAGGGTGTCGATGTAATCGCGTTCCGTTTGAAGCTCTTCGGCTTTGGCAACGAAAAGCGCATACGGTCCGATCTGCATCGCGTTGTAGCGGAGAAGGGATCGATTCACGATCCGAAGACGGGTCGGCAGCACTTCGTCGTGCATGAACTTCGCGATTTCACGCAGGCTCATGAGTTCGTCCCGGTATTGCCGGACCTCGGAGCGGATGTCCACGGCGAGTGCCTCGAAACGGGCCTCGGCGCGTCGCAGATCCGATTCGCCGCGGGCGATGCGAGATTGCCCTTGATTGAAGATCGGGATTTCTAAGCGGAAGGATGGTCCCGCGTTCAACGCCCCGTCGATATCGCGTTCGCCGCTGAATCCAAAATCAAGAACGGGAACCCAGCGGTAGATTTTTGTCAGTCCCAGCGCGGTGATCACGCTGACAAGGTCGCGATGCCTCGCGCGGAGATCGAGGCGTTGCGAGACAGCCAAGGTCTCCAAATGTTCCAGCGAGAAATCGTCCTTTGGCGGGGACAGCAAGTCGCCCCGGATGGTCCATCCGGTTTGATCTCCCCACAGTCCAAGCCTACGATCGAACTCTTCGCGATGTCCGGTGAGATTCGTCTCGGCTTGGGCGATGTCCACGCGTCCCTGGCTGTAGGCTGCCTGCATTTGTAGCAACTCGAGATCGGTCGAGTTCCCGGCTTCAAATTGTTTCTGCGAGAGGTCCAGTGAGGCCGTGTTGGTCTGCTGGATAAGGCCCAGGCGTCCGAGCAACTGCTGATCTGCCTGGACGCGGAAATACGCTTCTTTCACCCCGGCCACCAGATCGAGCACCTCCGCCGCGACCCGGAGTTCGGCGGCTTCAAGTTGTTCCTCGGAGAGCTTCTTTTTGAGAGGGATCATGAGGATGTGGGCGAATTCCTGAGCAACCAACCAGCCGTAGCGATTGAGTTCGCCCGCCACGACCGGGAACTGCACTTCAAAATCCACGGCTGGATTGGGCAAGGTGACCGCTTCGATGACGTCCGCGCGGGCAACGCCGATGTCCTCGAAGGTCGCCTGGAGATGGCGGTTGTTTAGCAACGCGACCTGGACCGCAGCCTGGGAACTGGCGGGATGGTCTGCCGGAACCGGAGGCAAAGGCGTGATCGCACAGCCGGAAAAAAGCACCGCAACGATCAGAGGTCGGAGTTCAATCGGTGCGGTCATGGGTCTCGGAAATTTCCAGCGCCGACGTGCCGGGAGTACGAAACTCCGGATGACGAACCTTCCCGCCCGCTTCGGCAATCCATCCCGCAGCCCCAAGGCAGGCTACCGCGATCACGGTGGTGAGAATCGCCAGCGGCAGCGAGGCCCTCGGCCATTTCCAAGGAACGGCCACGGCCACGGCGGCAACCCCGGCCAGGACGTAAAATGCCCAGATGGCACTATCGGCCCGGTCCATGTGGGTATCGAGCCAATCGATGCCGGCATCGTCGGTAATTTGGCGGATGGGTTTGTAGGCTTCAGATCCCGTGGCGTAAACCGGCCAAGCGGAAACGCCCGCTACGACCAGAATCACCAAAGCGGGGATAAAGGCCACTCGCTGACGCAGCGCAAACGCGACGCACAATCCCACCAACCCCATCACAATGCCAATGATGGGGAGATGATTGATGAGCAGATGTTGATACGCGGGATTGGAGAGTTGCTCGGCCATCGTCGGTAAAATCCGGTGTCTACAGAGCGCCACGAGAGCAGACTATCTCCTGGAGCGGCGCATCTGCGACCACCGGCGGTCGGTCGGATCAATACTTACGGCCGGAATCATCGTCACCCGCCGCGTTTGTCGCGGTGCTGTCACTGGCTTTGGCGGCATCGAGTATCTTCATGTACTTGGCGGGATCTTTATCGAACTTCTTTTTGCAGCCTTTGCAGCAAAGTTGGATTTCCTGCCCTTCGTAGGTGAAGACATAGGGTTTGCCCATTTCATCGAGTCCTTCACCCGAAACGATGCAAGTCGTCAGCGGATAAGTGGTCTTTTCGTCGGCGGCGTGAGCGACGCCGGCAAGTCCGAGGATGGCGGCGGCAAGGAGTGTGGTTAGCTTTGTCATGGGAGCTGTCTGTATGTCTGGTTTGGTTTTTGGTTTGAGAGATTCCTTCTCCCCAGTAAAACGACAACCTGGAGGGAATCCCTCAAATTGATTAGAGACTTCCATCCGCTCGGAGCGGCAACGGATTTAGTTCCCGGAGCGAATGTGTCCGCGGGCCACCAACCGCTCAGTCAAGCGCTGGCGTGCTCGATAAATTCTCACTTCTACCGCTTTCGGGGAAAGTCCCAGCATGATGGCAACTTCCTTCTGCGGAAGCTTCTGGACCGCGCCGAGCAGGAAGGCTTCCCGCAGCTCGATCGGCAAGTGCGCAATCTCGGAATCAAGAGCGTCCATGGTTTCGGACCATTCCGCCTGCTGGTCGGGGCGGGCCGACGGATCAGGGAACTCGCGCGCACTCTCGACCCCCTCCCCGTCGAGACGAATCATGGAATCGGTCACGCGGTCCCGCCGGGCGGCCTTCGATTTGGCATGGTCGCGGCAAAGATTGATCGCGATCTGGAAGAGCCAAGTGGTGAACTTCGCCTTCGGAAGGACACGTTCCAGTGCGAACCAAGCGCGAATAAAAACCTCTTGAGTGAGGTCGGCCGCAACTTCCTGATCGGAAATATGCCGAAAAACGAAGGCATGAATGGAATGCTGGTGCCTCTCCACGAGAACGGCATAGGCATCCTCATCTCCGCCTTGAGCGAGAGTGGCGAGGCGCCAGTCATCCGGCCCCTCCGGGTCAATGGTGCCCGCCATGCTCGGAGGCCGCATCAATGTTCCGAAGCGCATCGGCCGTCAGTTTCAGCAACCGCTCGTATTGCTCAGGAGACAGTACCGCTTGCATTTCAAAGACATGTCCAATGGTGACTTTTTGAATGTCTCCCATGTCTTTGTGAATTTGTTCAATCGCCCTGTGGACTCGTTCGGAATCGCATCCATCGGCTAAGATGGCCTCGGCCAGTTTGGCGTTGGCTTCTTGCATGCGATGCTCCAACTGATTCCTCCGGGCGTGATACCGTTGCTCAATCGGCACCAATTCCTTCTCCTGCTCCGCCGTGATTCCAAGATCGGAATGGCCCCAATCGTGGGCGGTTGTAAGAACCGGAGGACGCCATTTCGCATAAATGGCCACACCCACACCCGCCGCACAGGCGGCCACCACGCTGACAATGGCGAGAAAAAGAAAAAACGAGGGAAGTTTTTTCATCGAACGTGGCCCAGCAGTCCTGAGGGTAAATTCGGGGCCCCGCTGGAAAAAACGCGCATGTCCGGCCCAGAGAAAACCGGCGCTGGGCTGGCCGCGTAAGAAACCAAGGAACTCACTACAATGGCCACACTCAAAGCCGCTGCGAGCGGAGAAGGCCGCATCGCCAAGTCGAGAAAATCCAGCCACCAGTTCCGTGGCGATGCCATTCCACATTGACGCTGACGGATTTCCCGGAGCACATCCCCGGCCAAGGAACCGGGAAGCGCCGGCATCGGCCGTTCTCGATACAAGGGAAGAAGCGAATCAAGGTTGGGTTTCATGACAGGTCGACCAAATGGTTAGCATGTTTAGAGTTGGCTTGACGAAGGAATTCAAGCAGCCGGGCGTCCGGGCGGCAGCGCCCCGGACCACATTGCCGGGGAACGGAACGGCAGGTAAAAGAATCATTCATTTAACCGATGAAACGAGAAAAGCCGCCCATTCCCTCGAAAATTTTGTTGGGGGCTTGACAGGCTGCTATGTGCGACGTATCTCAAAACCCAATGTCTTCCATACGTGTGCTCCAACTCGTAGCCGCGATTGCGCTTCTGAGCTTCGTAGGACAGAGGGTTACTGCAGAACTAGAGCATTTAGGTTGGGTAGGCGTCGCGCATACCGATCACCACGACAGCCATCGTCACGTTCCATCCGGGGAAAATGACATGCCCTCCGAGCATAGTGGACATCACCATCATTTGGTGGACATCGTGCTCGCACATGAAGTTGTGATCATTCCCCAAGGCTTGGCCATTCCGGCGAACTCGTTTTTGAAAGAATTGATCTACGAAGGCCCGTTCTTCGCTATCGACTACCCGCCTCAGCTATCCTGATTTATCGCGGGGTCATCGTGCCCGCGATTTGTGCCTTGTAAGGGAATCTCCTCTGAGTTCCCTCCGGTTGGCTTCACTCCAACCCGCCTCATATCACACCTTTCGCCGTGGCCTCATGCTGCGAGCGGACTTAATCAGGATCTCTATGCCCAATTTTTTAGTTCAATATTTATACACACTTCTTGGCGGCCTTGTGCGTTCCGCTTCCTTAGTTGCTCTGCTGGCCCTCTCCGGCCTCGCTCACTCTCAGGAACCTTCACCCGAACCTAAGCGTCCGCTCTCTCTGGCCAGCGCGGTGGCGTTGGCGCTGTCTCAGAACCCCGCGTTGGCCGTCTACAACTACGACGTTCGCGCGGTGGAGGCCCGGAGGATTCGGGCCGGCTATCGACCCAATCCCGCCATCGGGCTGGAAGTCGAAAATTTACCCGGCAGCGGTAGCCGGTCTGGCGCAGATGCGACCGAAACGACGCTGCAACTCAGTCAGGTGATCGAGTTGGGCGGTAAGCGGACTCGCCGTCTCGCCGAAGCCCGCCTGTCCGGCCATCTGGCGGCGTGGGATTACGAAACGCGGAGGCTCGACGTGTTGGCGGAAACGACTCGGCAGTTTATTGAAGTTGTTGCCGCGCAGGAGCGTCTCGCTCTCGCCGGTGAAGCGCTCAACCTCGCGAAGTTGGAGTTGGCCGCGGTCGCCGAGCGCGTTCAGGCGGCACGAACCTCCGTGGTCGAGCAAAAAAAGGCGGAAATCAGCGTTGCTCGGGCGGCGATCGAACGCGAGCACGCCGACCATACCCTGCTGAGTGCGCGCAAGGCCCTGGCGGCAAGTTGGGGCAGCGAGGCACCCGTCTTCACCACGGCCCGGGCGGATTTCTTTGCCACCGGCCGGACGGAATCCTTTGGCAGCCTCATGGCCCGGATCGGCACCAACCCGGACCTCGCGAGGTTCGCGACCGAGGCACGCGTACGTGAGGCCCAACTCGCGCTGGCCCGCACCGGAGCCGTGCAGGATGTCACAGTGAGTGCGGGCATTCGGCAGTTCGCCGATGAAAACGAGTGGGCCGGCGTCTTCGGTGTCTCGGTGCCGCTTCCATTCTTCGACCGTGGACAGGCCGATATCTACGAAGCCCTTCAGATGCAGGGAAAGACCGATGCCCTGGGCCGCGCGATCCGCGTGGCGCTCGCCACCCGGCTCTTCGGCATCTACCAAGAGTTGCTCCATTCGGTGACCGAATTGAAGGTGATGGCGAAGGAAATCCTCCCCGCTGCCAATGAAGTCCTCAAAGAAACCGAGGAAGGGTACCGGCTCGGTCGCTTCTCCTACCTGGAACTCTCCGACGCCCGTCGGTCGCTCATCGAGCTGCGCCGCCAAAACATCGAAACCGCGCTCACCTATCACACAAGTCGGGTCGAAATCGACCGGGTCATTGGCACGTCTGCACTCGCAATTGACTCCGTCAACCCGGCACCCGCATCCCGCAAATAAACCCAAACATCTTTATGAAAAAGAAAATCCTACGCCTTATCCTCATCCTCGTCCTGATTGCCGCTGGCGCATTCGCGGCGATGAAAATCCTCAATCTCAACGCTCCGCCCGCTCAGGATATGCCCGGGGCGGGGGCTCCCGCCGAGGAAACCGTTAGCGGCCCTCACGGGGGCCGATTGCTCACCGATGGAGACCTTGGGATCGAGGTGACCATTTACGAACCGGACATCCCGCCGCAGTCCCGCGTTTATCCCTTCATGAACGGAAAGCCGCTCGATCCCGATCAGGTGAATTTAGTTCTCGAGCTGGATCGCTTCGGCGACCGCGTGGATACGATTCACTATAGAAAAGAGGGCGACTATCTGATCGGCGACAAGATCGTGGAGGAGCCGCATTCCTTCGACGTGAAAGTGATAGCCACGGTTAACGGGAAAACCTCCGAATGGACCTATCCCTCCTATGAGGGTCGGGCGACCATGGAAGCCGCAGCGATTAAATCCTCGGAAATTGAGATCGAAGAAGTTGGTCCGGCGACGCTTCGCTTGATGGTCGAGATGCACGGCAAGATCGTGGCTAATCCCGATCAAGTGGCCCATGTTTCGCCCCGTTTTCCGGGCATCGTACTCGAAGCCCGCAAAAAGCTGGGCGACTCAGTGAAAAAAGGGGAGGTCGTGGCCGTCGTCGAGAGCAATGACAGCCTGCGGCCCTATGAGATCAAGTCGCAGATCGACGGGCGGGTGATCCGGCGTGACGCGGTCTTGGGGGAATCGGTTTCGCAGGAAACGACTCTCTACATCATAGCAGATCTCTCGTCCGTTCAGGTCGAGCTGGCGGTCCCAAGGGGAGATTTTTCTAAGCTTCACGAGAATCAGACCGTTGTCATCCACGGAGCGGATGGGCAGAGCGGAGAGGCAAAAATTTCCTACCTATCCCCGATTGGAGCGCAGGATACGCAGACGGGTGTGGCTCGAGCGGAGTTACCAAATCCCGAAATGAACTGGCAACCGGGCCTCTTCGTCACCGCCGAAGCCGTCGTCGCCTCCCGGGAGGTCCCCATCGCGGTGAAGGATAGCGCGCTGCAAACCTTCCGCGACTGGGACGTGGTCTTCATGAACGATGGGAATACTTTCGAAATTGCCATCGTGGAGCTTGGCCAACGCGACGGCGAGTGGGTGGAAGTCCTCTCCGGCCCGCTGAAACCTGGAACGAAATACGTGACACAAAACAGCTTCGTGGTGAAAGCCGACGTGCTCAAGGACGGGGCATCTCATGATCACTGATTTTTTCACCACGAAGGACACGAAGGAGGAAAACATGAAATTTGATGACCTATCCAACCGCTTGATCGGGTGCGCTATCGAGGTGCATAAACATCTCGGTCCGGGATTACTTGAATCAACTTACGAGCAATGTCTCGCGCATGAATTGTCGCTGGCCGGCATCGATTTCAAGATGCAGCCGTCGCTACCGGTGGAATACAAGGGCCTGAAGCTCGACTGCGGATATCGGATCGACCTGCTGATCGAAGATGCGGTCATCGTTGAGTTGAAGAGCGTCGCCGCGCTCCTGCCGATCCACGACGCGCAAATCCTCACTTACATGAAGCTCGCCCGAATGCCTGTCGGGCTCCTGATGAACTTCAACGTCACAAAACTCAAGGACGGCCTCAAACGCTTCGTCATCTAATCAAACTCTAATAACCACGAAGTAAGGACAATGAAGAGAATCCCGAGACGCAACTCTCCTCTCCCTTCGTGCTCTTCGTGCTCTTCGTGGTAAAAACATCATGCTTGATAAATTAATCCAACTTTCGATCCGCCAGCGGTGGATCGTCCTTCTCGCCGTCCTCGCTGTTGCTGGGCTCGGCGTCTATAACTATCAAAGACTGCCGATTGATGCCGTGCCGGACATCACCAACGTGCAGGTTCAAATTAACACGGAAGCGCCCGGCTACTCGCCGCTGGAAAGCGAGCAACGCATCACGTTTCCGGTCGAGACGGCTCTGGGCGGACTTCCGTCGCTCAGTTACACCCGATCCGTCTCCCGTTACGGCCTCTCCCAAGTCACGGCTGTCTTTGAGGACGGCACCGACATTTACTTTGCCCGGCAGCTTGTCAACGAGCGGCTTCAGGAGGTCAAGGGCAAGCTGCCTCCAGGCATCGAACCGAGCATGGGACCGATCACGACTGGCCTCGGCGAAATCTACATGTATACGGTCAAGGCCGAGCCCGGCACGCTCAACGAGGAGGGCCAGCCTTACACCCCGATGGACCTGCGGACGATCCAGGACTGGGTGATCAAGCCTCAGCTTCGTACCGTTCCTGGAGTCGTCGAGGTGAACACCATCGGCGGAGCCGAGAAACAATACCAGGTCGCGCCGCGTCCCGACCGCCTCATCGCCTACAACGTGAGTTTCGCTGACATCATGGATGCGCTCGAAACGAATAATGCAAACGTCGGCGCCGGCTACATCGAGCGCAACGGCGAGCAATATCTGATCCGGGCCCCCGGGCAGGCGCTCACACTCGAGGACATCCGCGACATCACCGTCGGCACGTTCGACGGCGTGCCGATCCACATCGACGACGTTGCCGAGGTCAGCTTCGGCACCGAACTACGCACAGGAGCGGCTACGGCCGAAGGCGCGGAAACGGTCCTTGCGACCGTCTTCATGCTCGTGGGGGAAAATAGCCGTGTTGTCTCCGAACTCGTCGCCCAGCGTGTCGCCGAGATCAACAAGACGCTGCCCAAAGGCGTGGAAGCGCACACCGTTTACAACCGGACCCATCTCGTCAACGCGACCATCGAAACGGTGAAGAAGAATTTGTTTGAAGGAGCGGTCCTCGTCATTGTGGTTCTGCTGCTGCTCCTCGGAAATATCCGCGCCGCCCTCCTGACCGCAGCGGTGATCCCGCTCTCGATGCTCTTTACCATCACCGGAATGGTCGGCAGCAAGATCAGTGGCAACCTCATGAGTCTCGGGGCTCTCGATTTTGGCATCATCGTGGACGGAGCCGTCATCATCGTGGAAAACTGCATCCGCCGGCTCGCCGAAGCGCAGCATCAGAAGCGGGAGATTCACCACGAAGCGCACAAAGGACACGAAGAGGAAATGCAGGGAGAGCCGTCCCGTTTCTCTCCCCTTCGTGCTCTTCGTGTCCTTCGTGGTAAGAGCAACGGTGGGCTGAGCGCCGCCGAGCGATTCGAGGTCGTCTTTGATGCGACCCGCGAAGTGGTCCGACCCAGCATTTTCGGTGTCTTCATCATCATGGTTGTCTATTTGCCGATCCTCGCCCTGACCGGAGTGGAGGGGAAAATGTTTCACCCCATGGCTTGGACCGTCCTGATCGCGATGACCGGGGCCATGATCTTTTCGGTCACGTTTGTGCCCGCTGCGGTCGCAATTTTCATGAGCGGCAAAGTCTCCGAGAAGGAGAACTTTGTCATTCGCGCCGCCAAGTCCGTTTACGTTCCACTGCTTCATGCCTCCGTGGCCAATCGAGGCGTGGTCGCAATAGGGGCCTCGATCCTTGTCGCGCTCAGTCTGCTTCTCGCGTCGCGGATGGGCAGCGAATTCATTCCGAATCTTGATGAGGGCGATCTCGCGGTGCATTCCCTGCGCATCCCCGGCACCAGCCTCACTCAGGCCATCGAAATGCAGAACGCCGTGGAAAAAAAATTCCTCGAGTTCCCCGAGGTCAAGGAGACCTTTTCCAAGATCGGCACGGCGGAAGTCGCCACCGATCCCATGCCGCCGAGTGTCGCTGACGGATTCGTCATGCTCAAGCCGCGATCCGAGTGGCCCGATCCCAGTCGCACCAAGGCCGACCTGGTCAACGCCATGTCCGCAAAAATGGATTCGGAACTCGCCGGGACAAAATTCGAGTTCCTCCAGCCCATCGAAATGAGATTTAACGAACTCATTGCCGGCGTTCGCAGCGATGTCGCCGTGAAAGTCTTTGGAGATGATCTCGATGAACTGGCCGCTACCGGCAAAGAAGTCGCCAAAATCCTTGAGTCCGTGCCTGGCGCGCAGGACGTCAACGTCGAGCAGATCACCGGCCTGCCCCTCCTGACCATCCAGATGAACCGAAAAGCGATGTCGCGCTTTGGGCTCAATGTCGCCGAGGTGCAGGAAGTCATTCAGATCGCCATTGGAGGAAAAGAGGCCGGAGAGATCTTCGAGGGTGATCGTCGGAGGCCCTTGCTTGTTCGACTGCCGGACAATCTTCGTACCGACCTCGACGCGCTCAAGCGCATTCCGGTCGAAGTTCCGCGGACTCGCGAAACCGAGGTAGGAATGACTGAAGCCAGCTTGTCCGGCGGAAATATGCCCGCCTTTGTCCCGCTCGGGGCGATTGCGGATTTCGAGATTGCGCCCGGTCCCAATCAGATCAGCCGTGAGAACGGCAAGCGCCGGGTCGTCGTTACCGCAAACGTGCGCGGACGTGACCTTGGTTCCTTCATCGCGGAGGCGCAGCAACGGATGGAAGTGGTCGAGATTCCCTCGGGATACTGGATCACCTGGGGCGGTACGTTTGAGCAGCTCATTTCAGCCGCCAAACGCCTCCAACTCGTCGTGCCGCTCTCGCTCTTTCTCATTCTCACCCTCCTCTTCATGGCCTTCGGCAGCCTGAAAGACGCATTGCTCGTCTTCTCCGGAGTGCCATTGGCACTTACCGGCGGCATCGCCGCGCTCTGGTTGCGGGATATTCCCCTCTCGATCACCGCAGGAGTCGGCTTCATCGCACTCTCTGGAGTGGCGGTTCTCAACGGGCTCGTGATGGTTTCCTTCATCAACAACCTCCGGCAGTCGGGGACTCCGCTCGACGAAGCTGTTATCACGGGGTCGCTTACCCGGTTGCGGCCCGTACTCATGACGGCGCTGGTCGCTGCGCTCGGCTTTGTGCCGATGGCCATCGCCACGGGCACCGGCGCCGAAGTCCAGCGGCCCCTCGCCACTGTCGTCATCGGCGGGATCATCAGCTCCACGCTGTTGACGCTCCTCGTCTTGCCTGCGCTCTACCGGATGTTTCACGGTGAGAAGAAGGACGAACCACTTCCAACGCACTAGCACTCATGAAAACTATCCTCTTCATCCTCGCGTACTTCGCCCTCAGCTTCACGGCATCCACTCACGGCATTTCCGCTGCCGACAAAGCGGGCATCCTGGCCGACGCACTCGACAAAGCCTCGGCCGCCAAGTCGCAGAAAGCCACCGAAGCCAGCATGGAATCAATGAACGTCGCTGTCGCCTCGTTAAAAGCCAATCTCGAAGCCAAAATTTGCGTTAAGCAGTCTTGGCGGGCTTTTTCTTTGATAAACAGGTTTCACAGGAACCGTAGAGGATGATTTCGTGATCGTCCACACGGAAGCGGCTCGGGGCCAACGTCTTAATGCCCGCCAGGCATTTATCGAGTTCAAACACCCCATCGCAACTACGGCAGAGAAAATGGTGGTGATGGCCTTTATTCGCACGCTCGTACCGTGGCGGCTGACCGGGAATTTCCACAGAAACCACGTATCCGTCTTCCGTGAGGGATCTTAGAGAGCGATAGACTGTCGCCAATCCAATGCCGGGCGCGTCTTTGAGTGCCAGCTTCTGGATTTCCGGTGCCGTTAACGGGTTTTTCTGCTCCGTTAATACGCTTTCAATCGCCCGTTTCTGTCGAGTGCTTCTGATCACTCCCTCGGACTCTATAAAGGAAGCGTCGGGAGATCAATGGCCTTCTCCTGAAGATTGTCGCAGGGCAGACTGGCTTGCCGCCCTTCGATGTGCCAATATCCGGTGGATGACGCCATAGCGGGGACCGAAGAGATACGCCGCGACAAAGAGTGCGCTCAATACCATCACGATGGCTGGACCGGACGGCAGGTTAACCCAATACGACAGGAGTAACCCGAAGACCGCGCCGCCGGTTCCGAGGAATGCTCCCCCCCACAGCATGACAGAATAGGAGTCGGTTAGAAGGTAGAGAGTGGCCGCAGGCAGGATGAGTAGGCCCAAGGACATCACCACGCCAACCGCTTGCAGAGAGGCGATCATTGCCATCACCATCAAGGCAATCAGCAGATAGTCGAACCACGCCACCCGGATGCCGATGGATGCCGCCACCGCAGGATCGAAAATGGCCAAAAGGAGTTGGCGCTGGAAGATTGCCAGAACAAGCACGATGAAAAAACTCAGCCCATAAGTGATCCAGAGATCGGCATCGCCAAGCCCCAGCACGTTGCCGAAGAGAAAGTGATCCAGATCCACACGCACCGGAGCGAATTTCAAGAGAATGATGCCAAGAGCGAATGCCGCGACGTAGAGAGCCCCAATGGCCGTGTCGTCTTTAAGCCGGGAACTGTGGGAGATCATTTTGCCACCGAGAACCACGAGGAGGGCAGCCACCAGAGCCCCCACAAACAATCCGAAGGGATTCAAAGAAAATAAGATCGCACCAACGGCCAGACCAGGCAGCAGCGAGTGGGAAAGTCCGTCGGCCAGCAGGGCGTGACGACGGAGAACGATGAACCCGCTGAGGTAGCCATTGGTGAAACCGATGAGAATGCACCCAAGCAATGCTTTCCGCATGAATTCGTATTGAAAAGGTTCGAGCACCGCGTTCATGGAAGAAGGACCGCTTGCATGGTGCGAGCGTAAGTTTGCGCAATGTTTTCGGACGTAAATGTGGAAGAAACCTCGCCACAAGCAACCAGCTCACGATTCAGCATCACGACTTCATCAAAAAGCTCGGGGACGGTTTTCAAATCGTGGTGGGATACCAACAGGAGTTTGCCTTGAGCTACCATCGCTCGCAGAATGTCACGCAGATCATTTTGGGAGTTGGTATCGAGCCCCGTAAATGGCTCGTCCAGCAGGCAGACTTGCGCTTGCTGTGCATAGGCGCGGGCCAAGAAAGTCCGTTGCTGTTGCCCTCCACTCAGGGCGTTGATTTGTCGCTCGGCGAGTGCATCGAGTCGGGTGACCTCCAAGGACTCATTGACGACAGCCGCATCCGCTTTTCCGAACGACCTCCATCCTCCAAGGGACGAAAAACGCCCCATGGCCACCATCCCGCGAACCGTAATCGGGAAATCCCAATCGATGACCCCCCGTTGAGGCAGGTAGGCGATGCTTTGAGCGATGTGGCTTCGGGCGTGGCCATGATAGCTAATGCTGCCCGATTGAATCGCAACGAGGCCCGCAATGGCCTTCAAAAGAGTGGACTTGCCGGCCCCATTCGGTCCGAGTAATCCCATGCAGCAACCGCAACGAAGTTCCAAATTGAGATTCTGAATGGCCGGAACGTGGTCGTAAGAAACCGTGACATCCCGGATGGACAAGCGGTGGTTGGACATTATTCAGGATTGGTTCCGGGAACGGTGACGGATTCCACGAGACTGTTCTGGGTCCAGAAGGTTTGATCAACCAGCCTGGTGTCATCGCGGAAAATTTCGACACGGGCGGCAGTTTTCGGCGCAGAGGGCGGCCATCCCGCTTTCAAAAGCAGGTCAACACCTTCCGGGGGCACCGCAATTTCCCAATTGTACGAAAACTCCCGATCTGGAGCGGCTCCCTCACAGAGAACTTCATCGAGATACTTCAAGCTGAAAGATAACGGCGGCTCGGCAAAAGTGATGATCACACGCAGTTGTTGGGCCGGCGCTGCGATCACAACGTTCGAGAGAGCGGGGCGCAGTCTTTTCTCCCGCGTCATGCTCCAGACAGGAACTCCCAAAAGAGAGAAACCGATCAGAAGAAGCGCGATGCGCACCCACGGACGCCCTTCCATCGGACGGCTATTTCAGGCCTCCGACAATCGTAGTGAGATTGTAACGTACCATATCGGGGTAGGTGGTTGCTTCTTCGTCGCCGAGACCATCCGCATAGAGTTCGCCGCCCAGCTTGGCTCCGGTTTCTTTCGTGATCTCGGTGAGAACTTTGGGATTCTCGATATTCTCAGCGAAGACTGCTTTGACCCCCTGCTTCTTGATCAGGACGATTAACGCACTCACTTTTTTCGAAGAAGGCTCGTCTGCTGTGCTGATTCCCTGCACCGGATGAACGGTGAATCCGTAGTCCTTGGCGAGATACTGGAAGGCATCATGTGATGTAACGAGCTTGCGTTTCGCGCGCGGCAACTCGGCGACTTTCTCGGTTGCCCAAGCCTGGAGTTCGTCCAGTTTCGCGAGGTAGTCAGCGGCATTCTTTTCGTAAACCGTCTTGTTCGCTGCGTCGGCCTTGATAAAGGCATCCCGCACCACCGCTGTGGCCTTCTTCACGTTTTTGATGCTATGCCACCAATGAGGGTCTTCCTCGGTTCCGTGACTGTGCCCATGGCCGGGTTCCTCCGCAGCCATAGTCAAGGCATTGATCGTCGCACCGGTATCAATGAACTGAACCTTGCCCCCCACGGTTTCCTCGAGCTTTGTCAGATATCCTTCAATGTGCTTTCCGGTGAAAAGAACGAGACTGGCGTCCGCAATTTTTTTGACGTCGGAGGGAGTGGGTTGGAATTCGTGGGGATCAACCCCCGCCTTTACCAGGGGAAAGAGATCGATTTTGTCTCCACCCACGTTCTTTGCGATGTCCGTGGTGATGGTGGAAAGAGACGCGACCTTGAGTTCCGCGTGTGCGGCTGCAAGTGAGAAAAATGAAGTCAGTAGGATGGCAAGAATGGATTTCATATTGATAACGCATTATCACTCTCAGATTATTTGGTGAACGCAAGCGGAATATCCTTTGCCTAAAAGTCGGCGCTTCAAACGCCGATGTGAGTCGTTCAACCCGCCTGCGGGCGGTGGCCGCTCGACCGCGTGCTTTCTAAGCGGGAATGGGATTGTCCTCGCAGCGATTGACTTCGAGCGTGACGTGCGCAATCTCCTCGTGGACCGCGAGCCGGGCCTTGTATTCGGAGGGAGTTTTTGGTTCGTGGGCGACGACGCTGGCGGCGCAGGCGTAGTGGTCCTGACCAACACGCCAGACGTGGAGGTCACTCAGCCGGGCGTCGCCATCGGACTCCAGGGCCTCCCGGATTTCGCCCACGACCCCGGCGTCCATCTCGCGGTCGAGCAGCACGCGGCCTGTGTCGCGCAGGAGGCCCCAAGCCCAAACTGATACGATGCCGGCCCCGACGACGCCCATGACGGCGTCGAGCCAGTTCCAGCCAAGGAATTTCCCGCCCACGAGCGCGGCGATGGCCAGCAACGACGTAAGCGCGTCGGCGACGACGTGGAGATAGGCGGCGCGGAGATTCAGGTCGCCATGGCCGTGGCTGTGGTTCCCATGCGCGTGGCCGTGGTGATGGCCTTTGCCATTGAGGAGAAAGGCGCTGACAACATTGACGAAGAGCCCGAGCGTGGCGACGGCGATGGCTTGATCAAAGAGGATGGGCAGCGGACTGAAGAGCCGCTGCACGGACTCGAATGCCATAAAGAGCGCGACACCGCCGAGCAGGATTGCGCTGGCAAACCCGCCGAGAATCTCGATCTTCCACGTGCCGAAGGCGAAACGCGCGTCCTTCGCATAGCGGCGGGAGAGCACGTAGGCAGCGGCGGTCAGTCCGAGCGCGAGCACATGCGATCCCATGTGCCAGCCGTCGGCGAGTAACGCCATGGAATTGAACAACCACCCGGTCGTAATTTCGATGATCATCATGATCGCCGTGAGCACAACCACCCAACGGGTATTCCGCTCACCGAGCGCATTGGTCGTATGGAAGGCGTGCGAATGCTGCCAGGGAGTAAGGTCCGCCGTATGCATAATATTATGCTACGCCAACCCCGTTTCCGAAGCAACGTTCTTCAATCAGGAGAGCAGCTTTACCGCGCTGGCACGAACCTCTTCTTCAGGGATGGCAGGCCCAATGAAAATGGCGACGGATGAATCTTGGGCCTGCGGTCTTCCCATGGGAAAAAATTGCACGTTCTCGAAGCGGTCCACTTTCTGGAAAACGAAATATTGATTGTTAGAATCAGTCAACCGCACGATCCCCTTGGCTCGGATCACGCTATCTGGCAATTGGCCGAGAAACTGCAGAAGGCTGGCTTTCTGGACCCCTTCAGGAAGGTTGATCTGGAAGGAAGCGAAATGCCGATCCGAATGATGGTGATGGCCGAAAGAATGAGATTGCGGGGATACCACTCGATATATCGGGGTGGGGTTTCGGATTTCGGCGAGTTCCTTTCGCCGGGAAATCCCCGCGAGATCGGCGGAGAGTCTTCCGATGATCGCGGCCAATTGACCCGGTTCCGTGCGGGCTTGAAAAAGTGCGTGTTTCCTTAGCGAGGTTTCCATTTTTTCCAGCCGGGCTGCATCGATCTCTTCCGCGCGGGAAATGAAAAGATGATTGGCGGTTTTTGCCTGCTCCAGTTCGAGGGAGTTATGCCAAAAACGCTTTTGCCACCGCTTTCCATCGATGACCGAAACTTGAATCGGAGGTGAGAACTGCTCAAGTGTCGGTGCCATGGTCAGCAATTCAATCAACTCGTCGGAATCGGTCGTGCCGTTTGTTTCAATAATGACAGCGCGGGCAGGCGTATGAGTGAATTCTTTGAGGCTATCGAGCAACTGATCGCGAGAGCCACAGCACACGCAGCTTCCGCTGATCGGAACGATATTTTTCGTCAAGCCGGCCAGCAGCTCCGCATCGATGCTGGCATTTTCGTAGTCGTTAATGATGACGTGCGGTTCGATACCAAGGTTTGAAAGAAGGGGAAGAAGCTTTTTCAAATAGGTTGTTTTCCCCGAACCCAGAAACCCGACAATGATAATAAGAGGCGTCATCTTTTATAAGGACTTCGTTGTCGCGTGCGCCTCATTGTCACTCGGCTAAATCAGCCTACGTTCCAAATGCAGACTTCACCCTCCGTCGTCCCCCAGGCAATCGCGCTGTCGTTATGGGACCAACTGACCTTGGAAACCGCGCTCTCGACGCTGCCCTCGCGCAAGGGCTGACTGGATTGAACGGGGTTCCACAAGGCGACATGCCCTTCCCCATCCGCCGAGGCCAGCAACAGGCCATGAGACTGATAATGCAAATGGGTGACCTTACGAAGATGGGCTTCGAGTTGGCGCGGACGCGTTCCTGCCGGACCTTTACCTGAGACGTCCCAAACGGTGATAATCTCCCCGCCGCCGGTGGCCAAAAAGCGACTCCCTTTATCCCAGGCCAATTCCCGCACCTTCGTCGCGTAGCCGCTCATATTCAACTCATCGCCGTGGCGGAATGGTAATTTCCAGAAATTCACGGTTGCCTCCTGACTACCTGCCGCGACGTAGTGACTGTTGGGACTCCATGCCAGAGTAAGAATCGAGCCTTTCCAGACCATGTTCTGGTAAGGCTCACTTTCCCCGACGCGGAAAAGCTGAACTCCGCCGTAATAACCGACTCCAATGGCTTTGCCATCCGACCGCCAACAGATCGTGGCAATCGTGCTGGGAAACTCGCAATGCTCGGCGATCAGTTCCCCTTCGGGATTCCAGATTCGCAATTTTCGTCCCGCCGCACTTGCCAGCAACTCGCCACCGGGCGCCCATTGCAACGTCTCGACCCAGGCCGTTCCGGCATCCAAACTTCGGAACGGCCTTCCCGCCTCGGCGTCCCAAAGTTTGACTTTTCCATCCTGCCCGCAAGAGGCCAGGCCTCCGCGCGCCCAATCCACCGCAGTCGCGCCGGTCGTGTGGGCGTCCCATCTGCAAAGGCTCTTCCCGGTAACCGCATCGAGAACGTAGAGCGTGCCGGCGCTCGTGCAAACCGCGAGGCGGGCATCATCCGGGGACCAGGCCAATCCGCTGATGTGATCATCCGCCGTGAATGACCAGCGCACATCCCGGCCCATCGTCATTTGTCCTAAGCCAGACATGAGCGGAAACCCTCCTCCAATTCGGCCCGGTCAAGATTACGCCCGATAAAAATAAGCTGGCTCTTGCGCTCTTCACCCGTTTTCCAGGCGCGATCCGGCTTTCCGTCAAAAAGCATGTGGACTCCTTGAAAAACGAATCGGTTGGCCGTGCCGGCAAAATTCAGAATCCCTTTCATGCGAAAAATATCGACGCCTTTTTCGCGCAGGATCGTGCTCATCCACTCGTTGAACCGTCTGGAATCGAGAGCCTTCGTGTCGGTGATACCTACCGACGTGATGCTCTGATCGTGCGAGTGGCTGTGCGCATATGCCTCGGCACGAATCGGCTCGACAACTTGCCCGTCGCGCAAAAGACGGAGGTTAAATTCCTCGGGGCCGTGCTGGGTGAAAAGAGCACAGAAGCCGGCCGTCTCGATTTTTAATGTGTAAGTCGCGCCATCTTTTCCGAGCAAGAGCGTCGCCAGTTCCCGGTCAGGGGAAAACGTCGAGCCGCTTTCCCGAACAACACCATCATCGGCGAAGGTGATGATCGCTTCTTTTTTCGCAGCATCGTAGGACTCGTCGTTGTTCTGCGAGAGGGGCAGAAAGAGGGCGTTGATCGACGGGTCTGGGCCGGCATCAAGGGCAAGTTGATAGTCGCCCGCATCCAGCGCGAAGACTCCGCCCCACTCGAAGGGCACTTCCTCGTCAAGAAAGTGTGCATTAAATTCCAGCTTCGCATCCAGATCAAATGCGCGAACATTCAGCAGGTGATCCATGCCGACTTCTGCGTTCTGGGTGCGGTGAATCTTACAAGTCGCGTTCATAGAACGAATGCGGGCTTCGAGCTGGTCAAGTTCCGCAGGTGTCACCAAATCGGTCTTGTTGAGGAGGAGCACATCGGCAAAGGCAATTTGCTCCTGGCATTCGCTGCTTGTCTCAATGTGCTGCCAGACATGCTTGGCGTCCACGACGGTCACAATGGCGTCCAGCGAAAAGCTCTCTTTCATCTCGTCATCCACGAAAAAAGTCTGTGCGACCGGTGCGGGATCGGCCAGCCCGGTCGTCTCGATCATGATATGGTCAAACTTATTTTTCCGCTTCATGAGGTTGCCAAGGATGCGGATGAGATCACCCCGGACGGTGCAGCAGATGCAGCCGTTGTTCATCTCGAAAATCTCCTCGTCTGCATTCACGACGAGTTCATTGTCGATACCGATTTCGCCGTATTCGTTCTCGATCACGGCGATGCGTTTGCCATGTTGTTCGGTGAGAATGCGGTTGAGAAGGGTGGTTTTTCCTGAACCAAGAAAGCCGGTCAGGACGGTCACGGGGACGAGAGTTTGTTTAGTCATGATAGGGTGGTGGGCAGAACGGGGAGGAGCTAACCCTGACCCGCTCTACAAATTTATTTTGCGATTGATCAGCCTTTGGCTTGAGCCGCCACGTAAACCTTGGCCTCAGCCAAAGTGATGGTGACACCGGCTTTTTTTGCCAGTGCAACAACGGCAGAGAGGTCGGAATCGAGGTGCGCGAGATCGCGGGTTGCATGGTTGAAATCGTTCAACGCATGGCCAATGTCCTTGAGCGCGTGTTCGAGGTCTTTTTCTGCGTGATTTTTGTCCTTACCGGCATGCTCAAGATCGGTCTTGGCGTGTTCGGCTTTTTTTCCGCCAGCCTCCCAATCAGCGAGCGCGTGTTTGAAATCAGTGATCAGATGATCGAAGTCCTTCAATGCGTGTGCCGTGTCCTGCTTCGCGTGTTTGAGGTCTGCAATGGCGTGAGTCAGATCATTACGGGCGTGTTTGTAGTCCTGGATAGCGTGTTCGATTTTTGCGGCGGCCCTGGGTTCGCTGGCGAGGAATTCTTCGAGTGTTTTGCTCATGGTATTATTGTTTGATTTGGTGTTTTCCGGGTTGGTGAGAATGCCTATCGCTCCATCCGAAGGATGAAGCGGCAAACGGTCTCGGTGATCAGGTAGAGAACGAAGAGGATGGTGGTAATCCAAAAGCTGGG
>Ga0105050_10000511_pt1 | contig 60309 bp, 51 predicted proteins | sample FRY01_FD_78088 | JGI IMG/M metagenome (GOLD analysis project Ga0105050, IMG submission 78088) | Freshwater microbial communities from Lake Fryxell liftoff mats and glacier meltwater in Antarctica - FRY-01 | ecosystem: Environmental > Aquatic > Freshwater > Ice > Glacier meltwater ...
ATTACATCGAGAGGTTTTACAACCGGACGCGACGCCATTCAACCATCGGATACGTCAGTCCGGTAGACTTCGAGAAGCTGCAATTAGCTTAGGTCGGTGTCCACGGAACCGGCAGCAGCCCATATCGATGTGTGTGCGAACGTAGCCAATTTGAGGCTTTGTGAGACTTCGTGAGACTTTACGTAGCTGTTTTTCACGGATGGCGAGCGTCGCAAGGCATTGATTTTAAATAGACACTGAAATCAAATTCCAAATGGGGTGCAGGTGGTCGGAGGTTCAAATCCTCTCGCCCCGACCAAATAAATCAAAGGCTTCCGTCAGGAGGCTTTTTTTATTTTATGAGGCCGCTGGTGCGTTGCCTGCGGCCTGATAGTTGTCACGCCCCGCACTCTTGGCTTCATAAAGTGCCTGATCGGCATTTTTGAGCAACTGTTCTGCGTCAATGTCAGGTTCTCCGGCGTAAAAAGCGATGCCCAAACTGGTGGTTGCCTGGATGCTGCAGGATTGAATGCTGAACCCTGGGCGTATAGCTTTGACGATTTTTTCGGCAACATTACAGGCATTCTCACGGCTGTCTACTGAACTCAAGATGATCGCAAACTCGTCACCCCCCAGGCGTGCCACGGTATCGACGGCGCGCACGCAATCGAGCAAGCGCTGCGAGAATGCCTTGAGCAATGCGTCACCTACGGCATGGCCCAAGCTGTCGTTGACGGATTTGAATTTGTCGATATCGAGATAACACACGGCCATCAGGGACTTGTTGCGTGTGCTGTGTGTCATAGCTTGTGACAGTCGATCCTGGAACAGCACGCGATTGGGCAATCCGGTCAGCACATCGTGCGTGGCCTGATGTGCAAGCCTGAGTGCTGCATCCTTGCGATCACTGATGTCGGCATTGGTGCCGGTGATGCGCAGTGTGCGTCCGCGGGAGTCACGTGCTGTGACTTCGGCACGACTGCGTATCCATATCCAGCGCCCGTTATGGGTTTTTACGCGGTGCTCCAAATCGTAGGATGCGATTTCTCCCTTGAGTGCCAGGCGTAATTGCTGTTTGAGCTCCGGCAAATCCTCGGGATGTACGGACTGCATCAGCTCCTCGGCGTTGCAATCCATGGGTTCTTCCGGGCCGCCAAGCATCAACTGCCACTGGCTGCTCAGATGCACTGTTCCGCTGGACAGATTCCAGTCAAACAGTGCGAGTTGTGAGCCTTCGAGCGCCAGCTTGAGTTGTTGCTCACTGGTTACCAGACGTTTTACCAGCGGCCTGATTTTCAGGCGCAGCAGCAGGGCGCCAGCAGTCACCATGAAAACAATCAGCAGCAGCATGAAGTGCAACTGGGCGCGTATGGGTTCATAGAGCTCGGCAGCGTCCATTTTGACTACCATGCCGAGCCCGAGTGCGGCGACTGGAGCATAGGCTGCGATGGCGAGCTTGCGACGGTAGTCGCGTGACTTGACGGTTCCGCTCAGGCCTCGCAGGGCATAGTCCATGGGCAACGGTTCGCTATCAATGACCCGCGGTGGTGTAAATGCTTCCGATTGGAATCGCAACGGGAAACATGCCATCTTGTTTGCGGAGCCCATTGGGGCGCACAGACCAACCTCACCGGTTTTCCCCATGCCTTCGAAATTTTCCACGGTTCTGGCAATGATCGGAGCGAGTTGTTCGGTAGTGACGGCGCCAACTTGCCCGTCATAGTCCTTGACGTCAATCCTGGTTTGCAGGCGATAGAGGCCGTTCCACAGCAGGCGGGAGTTACGGGGTGACTGCAGGATGACGGCCATATCCGGATTACTGATGACATTGCCTACAGTCAGAACGATCTTGCCACGCGTATCGAGAAAAGTAATTGCGGTAATTCCGGTCTTCATGAGATCGACAGCACTGCGTTGCAGTTTTGCAGACGCCTCGGCATCCTGCGGGTTTTTATCTATGCTTTTCAGCAATGCGATGACCGTGCGCTGGGTGGCGATGGTCTCTGCATCCTGTTCCACCCTGGATATTTCGGCGGTAATCAGACTTACGCGGCTTTGTATTGCCAGATGCAGCCCGTCGCTCAGCGTCTTCTCCAAGGCACTCGCATGGCTTACGTAACTGGCGAGCGCGGTGAAAATGGCAGTCAAGCCTAGTATGACCACTCCGCTCAAAAGTATGTGCTTGTCGGGACTGTCGTCATTCAATAGTGAAAACCACGATGTATTGCTTTGAAGCAACCACAGGCTGAGACTGGTCAGCATAATGGCCGCAGCGGTGGGGAGCGACATGAAACTGAGCAGTTCATTGTCAAACAACACTTCGAATTCCAGGAAATGGCTGCTGACACCGGCAATTGCCAGCATGAGTGTCGCCAGTATCAGGGCCTGCACCCCACGGCCGCCTGTTGCACTTCTGATCTGATGCATGAGCATGAGAGCAAGACCGACGAGCATGAAGCTGATGCTGGCCATCAACGACATTCTTCCGGGAAAGCGGACTTTGAGAATGTCTTGATGCAGAAATGCCCAGTCCACACCGGTATTGATACCAGAAACATGCTGTGTGAAAGCGGCGCCGGCCAGCGCAAATATGGCGATGCCGAGGATAAACTGAGCGGCAACCATGCTTCGGGTTTTCGAATGCGGCAGACTGAGCGCAAGGCCCGACAGGAAAATGCACAGAGCAGTGTTGAAGACCAAGTAGCTGGCAACACGCCCGATGAACACGGCCAGATCGGGGCGGAAAAGCCAGGAGCACATCGCAAGCAGCCCCAAGAGCAGGACTGCGAGACCAAGCATTCTGGAGCGACTCATGAGTATTCGGCCGACTTTTCTGTGGCGATGCGACTGTGTGTTACGGATGCATACGTGTTATAAAATTCTGCTGTCAGCAGGTATGGCAAAGTGCATCGTTACAAGTGCGCGCGGCAGCATAGCTTCAAGCTACCACAATCTACTCTGTGCTTCCCTTAAAGCGAGATCATCCTTTCTTAGCGCAGGATTTTCACATGACTTCTTCATTCCGGGCAGCGTGCCTGCAACTCAACAGCGGCAGTGATCTGGCTGCCAATCTGGCCATCGTGAAGGACCGGGTTGCGGAGGCGGCGGGAAATGGCGCGAATCTGGTGCTGACGCCCGAATACAGCCTGATGATGGATGGCAGTGGTCGTGTCATGCGCGAGGGAGCGCTGGCCCCTGACGGTGGCGAGACATTGATCGAATTGCAGGATCTGGCGCACGAACAGAAGGTCTGGCTGCTCATCGGTTCATTGACCCTGAAGACCGGGGAAGAGCGCATCGTCAACCGTTCGTACCTGATTTCGGCGGCCGGGAAAATCGCTGCCACTTACGACAAGATCCACATGTTCGATGTTACTTTGCCCGACGGCAAGCTCATCCGTGAGTCGTCGTCCTACCGGCCGGGTGAATGTGCGGTCGTTGCCGGAACGCCATGGGGCAAACTCGGCATGACCGTGTGTTACGACCTGCGTTTCCCGCATCTGTTTCGCGCAGTGGCGCAACAAGGAGCGCAATTCATCTCCGTGCCATCCTCATTCCAGCGCCAGACTGGCAAGGCGCACTGGCACACGCTGCTCAAGGCGCGCGCCATTGAAAACGCCGCTTACATACTTGCGCCGGCAATGTGTGGAGAACATCCGGGCAATCGCCAGACTTATGGCCATGCACTGATCGTTGATCCCTGGGGTGAGGTGCTGGCCGATGGTGGTGAGGAGCCGGGCATCATTTATGCGGATATCGATCCCGCGCGGGTTGCCAAAATTCGCACGATGATGCCCTCACTGCAGCACGATCGTCCGTATCAAGTGGTGACGTCAATCGAGTAAAATATAAAATAATGAATAAAATCAACAGGTTATAGTTATTTTGAGACATCTCAGGCGAGTGTATGAGGCGCAGGCTGGAGCTGTGGTGCGGTAAATGACAGGCAGCAAAGCTACGGATGGCAGCGTAGAGGCAGCTTCCATTATTGTGAGTGATGCCGTGCCGCGCCGCGATTACGGCATTTTGCGTGCGCTTGGTCGCTGGGTGCTCCGCGCCATGCGCTGGCGCGCGGAAGGCTGTTTTCCGGATCAATCACGGCTGGTCGTTGCTCTGGCACCGCATTCTTCCAACTGGGATTTCGTGGTTGGTGCTGCTTTTCTGTACGTGCTTGGTTTGCGAGTTTCATTTATCAGCAAACACACGCTGTTCCGCTGGCCTCTGGGTTTGTTCATGCGATGGCTGGGCGGTATCCCCGTGGATCGTTCACATCCGGGGAGGGTGGCAGAAAGGATGGCTGCCGAGTTTGCCAGTCGTGAGCGCTTGTGGCTGGTCATTACCCCGGAAGGCACGCGCCGGGAAGGCGCCGAGTTCAAATCCGGTTTTTACCGCATCGCGCTGGCTGCCGGCGTGCCCATCCTGCCGGTGTATCTGAATTACCAGCGGCGGGTGACCGGTTTTTTGCCGTTGATCGAGCCTGTGGCCGATGTGTCAGCAGGTGTTGCGCAGATCAAGCAATTGCTGGAAACACATGGGGCGCGTAAATCCGCAAAAAATCCACCCGCTGCAAACTGAATCAATAAGACTTCGGCAGGCCCAGCACGCGCTCGGCAATATGACACAGGATCAGTTGTGAACTCACCGGTGCGATGCGCGGAATCATCGCTTCGCGAAAATAACGTTCGACGTGAAACTCTTTGGCGTAACCCATGCCGCCGTGGGTGAGCACGGCTGTTTCGCAGGCCTTGAAGCCGGCTTCACCAGCGAAATATTTGGCGGCATTGGCTTCGGCGCCGCAGGGTTTGCCGTTGTCGTAGAGACTGGCGGCCTTGTAGGTCAGCAGGCTCGCGGCTTCGAGTTCGATCCAGCGCTGCGCCAGCGGATGCTGTATGGCCTGGTTCTGACCGATGGGGCGATCGAACACCACGCGCTCCTGGGCGTATTGTGCGGCGCGGTTCAATGCCACGCGGCCCAGCCCGACGGCTTCTGCTGCGACCAGGATGCGTTCCGGATTGAGACCGTCGAGGATGTAACGAAAACCCTTGCCTTCTTCGCCGATGCGGTCGGTCACCGGCACCCGCATGCCGTCGATGAACACCTGGTTGGAATCCACCGCCTTGCGCCCCATCTTGTCGATTACGCGAGCCTCGAATTTTCTGCGATCGATGTCGGCATAAAACAGCGTCAGGCCGTCAATCGGGTTCTTGGTGTCGGCCAGCGGCGTGGTCCGCGTCAGCAGCAGAATTTTGTTGGCAACCTGTGCTGTTGAAATCCAGACCTTCTGTCCTGAAACTACGTAGTGATCACCGTCGCGCTCGGCCTTGGTGGTCAGCCGTGTGGTATTGAGGCCAGCACCGGGCTCGGTGACGCCGAAACAGGCCTTGTCCGTGCCGGCGATCAGCGGCGGCAGCCAGCGCGCTTTCTGTTCGTCTGACGCGTAGACCACCACCGGATGCAGGCCGAAAATGTTCATGTGCACTGCCGATGCTCCAGAGAAACCCGCGCCGGAGGCGGAGATCGTTTCCATCATCAGCGCGGCTTCGGTAATGCCAAGGCCGCTGCCGCCGTAAGCCTCGGGCATGGCAATGCCCAGCCAGCCATCGGTGGCAATCGCTGCATGGAATTCATGGGGAAACTTACCGTCATGATCGCGCTCCAGCCAGTAGTCCGCGTCGAAGCGGCTGCAAACCCGGTTGACGGCATCGCGGATTGCGCGTTGATCTTCTGAAAATTCAAAATCCATAGTGGTTGATCCTTCAGGCGGGTAGCGCTGTCACGCCGGCAGCGGCAAGCGCATCAATCTCTGCGTCGTTGTAGCCGACGCTGCGCAGTACTTCTGCGCCATGCTCGCCCAGTCGTGGTGCACTGCATTGCGCGGCCGGCGGCGTGCGCGACCATTTTGTCGTCGCACGGGTGGTGCGCAACGTGCCTTCAGTGGGATGTTGTTCCAGGTGGATGAAGTCCGTGCCGTTGAGGTGTTCATCGTCGATGACATCATCAATACTGTTCATGCGTGCGGTGGGAATGTCGGCGGCCATCAGGGCGGTCAACCATTCATCGGTCGTGCGCTTGAGCATTTCTGTGGCGACAAAGGCATTAGCCTCGTCGATTCTTGCTGAACGGTTCTCGTGGGAATTGAATCGCGGATCGTCGCGATAAAGTTCTTCGCGGCCGATAACACGAAAAAAACTCTGCCACTGTTTGTCGTTGTACATCAGTGCGCAGACATAACCATCGCGGGTGCGAAAGGGTTTGCGCTGCGGGGCAAGCACCCGCGCATAACCTGCGCTGCCCGTAGGCGGGTCGAAAGACCGGCCGCCCAGATGATCGCCGAGGATCATCTGGCTCATGCATTCGAACATCGGCACTTCAACGGCCTGGCCCTCGCCGGTGCGTTCACGGTGGAACAATGCTGTGGTTACTGCATACACGGCGTGCAGGCCGACAATACGGTCGGCCAGCGTTGCCGGTATATAGCGTGGCTCGGTGGTGCCGGCTTGTTGGGTCAGCCACGGTATTCCCGACATGCCCTGGATCAGATCGTCATACGCCGGTCGCGCGGCGTAGGGGCCTTGCTGGCCAAAACCATAGGCGCCGACATAGATGATGCGCGGATTGGCTGCGGCCACTGCAGCGTAGTCCAGGCGCAGTCGTTTCATCGCCTGCGGGCGGATGTTGTAGAGCAGCACATCGGCATCTGCTGCAATGCGCAGCAGGGCTTCGCGACCGGCGGGCTGCTTGAGATCAAGTACGATGCTTTTTTTGTTGCGGTTCAGATGCAGGAACATGTGGCCCATGCCGCCGTTTTTCATCGGACCGACATGGCGCACATTGTCGCCGCCTGGTGCTTCAACCTTGATGACGGTCGCGCCCAGATCACCGAGGATCTGGGTCGCGTAAGGGCCCATCACCACCGTGGTCAGATCGACCACGGTGACTCCCGTCAGCGGACCACTCATCGGCTGCGCAATTTCGCCGGAACGATACAACCTTTGGCGCGCAGGGCCTCGTCCACCCAACTCCGGTCTACCTTGCCCTTGCCGCGAATGGCTTTGAGCAGCGCGGCTTCCTTTTTCGCCTGATCCAGTGCCAGCGCGATGGTTTCTGCAGCCAGTTCCTGCGGTAGTGCCAGCAGGCCATCGTCGTCGCCGATGATGATGTCGCCGGGATTTACGACTGCGTCGCCGATGACCACGGGCACGTTGATTTCGCCGGGACCATTCTTGTATGGCCCGCGATGTGTGACGCCGCTGGCGTAGATCGGAAAACTCGAGATCGCCAATGCATCAGCGTCGCGAATGGCGCCGTCGATGACCATGCCCGCCACGCCGTTTCTTTCTGCCAGTGACGACATGATTTCGCCGATGATGGCCTGGGTATTGACGCCGCCGGCGTCCACCACGATCACGTCGCCAGGACGGGCAATATCAATGGCCTTGTGCACCATCAGATTGTCGCCGGGACCGACCTTGACGGTCAGCGCGGGACCAACCAGTCTGCCACCCATGTGGCAGGGCCACAGATCCGGGCCGATGGCGTGCAATCGATGCATGTTGTCGCTGAGATGCGCTGTGGCGATTTTGCGCAGCGCGGCGATGATCTTGGGTGCGGGTTGGGGCGGGAAGGGCAGGATACGGAAACCGATGGGTGCCATGGTATTGAGCCTGTGGATTAAAGGGATGCGTATCGTAGCATTGGTGCCGGAGGGCCCGTCACGTCATGGTAAAATTCGACGCACCTCAGCGGGGTACGGATCACCGGCCGCCGGCAAAAAAATTTCAGGATAGCGTCCCAGTGACAGAGTTTCAGCAACAGAATTTCAGCCGCAATTATCTGCCGGAACGGGAAATTACAATAACGAGATCGAATCACCAACGTGCGCATACTGCTCAGTAACGACGACGGTTATTTTGCGCCAGGACTCGCCGCCCTTGAGCAGGCGTTGTCCGGATTGGGCACGGTCACCGTGGTGGCCCCCGAGCGCGACCGCAGCGGGGCCAGCAATTCACTGACACTGGACCGACCGTTGTCGGTGCGGCGCGCCAGTAACGGTTATTACTATGTTAGCGGCACACCGACTGATTGTGTGCATTTGGCGGTCACCGGGTTATTGCCCGAATTGCCCGATGTGGTCGTCTCGGGTATTAACGGCGGCGCGAACATGGGCGACGACACCATTTATTCAGGGACGGTAGCCGCCGCCACCGAAGGTTTTTTGCTGGGCATACCGTCGATAGCGATTTCTCTGGTCACCGGCGCGCTGGAGCATTTTGCTACGGCCGGGCAGGTTGCTGCTGACCTCGTGCAGCGATTTGCGCAGCATCGCGTTGATCAGCCGGTGCTGCTTAATGTCAACGTGCCCGATGTGCCGCTGGCAGAGTTACGGGGACTGAAAGTGACGCGCCTCGGCAAACGCCACAAGGCGGAACCGGTAGTCAAGGCGGCAACGCCCCGCGGCGACACAGTGTACTGGATCGGTGCGGCGGGCAGCGCCCAGGACGCGGGTGAGGGCACTGACTTTCACGCAGTGGCGTCCAATCATGTGTCGATCACGCCTTTGCAGATGGATTTGACGCGTTTTGCACAAATGGAAATTGTGGAACGCTGGCTGAGCCGGCCGGGTAAGGCATGAACGCGGCCAATTCCGGCATTGGTATGACTTCGCAGCGCACGCGCATGCGCATGGTGGAGCGCTTGCGCAGCCAGGGCATCCGCGACGAGGTCATTCTGGCCACGATGGGCGAGGTGCCCAGGCATATTTTTGTGGACGAAGCGCTGGCGAGCCGTGCTTACGAAGACATGTCACTGCCACTGGGGTTCGGTCAGACCATATCCAGTCCCTATACGGTTGCCCGCATGCTGGAGCTGCTGCGCAGCGGCGGCACGCTCGACAAGGTGCTGGAGATCGGCACCGGCTGCGGGTACCAGGCGGCCGTGCTGTCGCGACTGGCGCGCGAGGTATATTCGATGGAGCGGCTGGCGCCTTTGTTGACCAAGGCGCGGCGGCATTTGCGTGATGCGCGGGCTCACAACGTGCGCGTGCGTAATGCGGACGGTCAGTTGGGCATGCCCGAGCATGCACCGTTTGAAGGCATTGTGGTGGCGGCCGCGGCGAATCATGTGCCTCAAGCATTGCTCGATCAATTGTCGGTGGGTGGTAAAATCGTGATCCCTTTGACGCATCAAGGCAAACAGTCTCTGCATGTCATCGAAAGAACCCCGCAAGGTTATGCCGACCGGAAAGTGGAAGACGCCCGATTTGTTCCGTTGTTGCCCGGTTTGGGCTGACGGTACCCGTCTGTATTCGCGCCTGCGTACCGGTGCTGTTGTTGTACTGGCTGCGCTGATTGCAGGATGTGCGGCCACGCGTCCAGCGCCAGTGACTGATCGGTTGCCACCGGCCGCCAAATCTCCAACTCGTGCTGCACCAGCGATTACCCGTGCCGCACCCGGCACAGATCAGCCGCGGCCCGAGTTCTATACGGTCAAACCTGGCGATACCCTGTACAGCATCGCGCTGGAACACGGTCTGGATTATCGTGAACTGGCCACCTGGAACGGCGTAGACCCGGCGCGCATCCGCGTTGGTCAGCCGTTACGTCTGGCACCGCCGCAAGGCGTGGTGGCTACGCCCTTGCAAGTACCGGGAGGTGCCATCGAAGCGCAGCCGCTGGGCGCTGGCAGTGCCGTCGCTGGTGGACCGAAAACCGAACCGCGTGGTGTGCGGGTGCCTTATTCGGATCAGGCCTATACCCAGATGGCCGGTGTCAAACCGGAACCGACAGTCAAGGCAGAAGTTTTCCCTGATGCCAAGCCGTCTCAGCCCAAGGCAGGGGATGACGTAGACTGGATCTGGCCAGTGACCGGCAAGATCGTCACGCCGTTTAATGAAGCGTCGAGCAAAGGTATCGGCATTGGCGGAAAAATGGGGCAGCCCGTGGTTGCAGCAGGTGCGGGTCAGGTGATTTTCAGTGGCACCGGGATCCGCGGTCTAGGCAAGCTGATCGTCATCAAACATAACGAAAAATTTCTCAGCGTATATGCCCATAATCGGGCGCTGCTGGTGAAAGAAGGGCAGGCGGTGACGCGCGGGCAGAAAATTGCTGAAATGGGCAACAGCGACACCGATCAGGTTAAATTGCATTTTGAAATCCGGCGGTTGGGCAAACCGATCGATCCGGCGGGGCTGTTGCCTCCGGCGTGAGTAGCGGCATTAAATATAACGTAAGTTATTGATTTTATTTATAATTTATTTAAGTCGCGAAGCGCCGTATGCGCTGTTTGAGCTCCTCCAGAGCTGTGGCTGTGCTACTCCTGCCATAACGCAGCGCCACATACCGGTTGGTGATGTCATCGACGGTAGCCGACAGGTCCGGTCGCAATTGACCCGCGCGCCGGGCAAAACAATGCGGATCCTCGGCGGCGCCGCGGTGCAGTCCGCACCGGTTTAGTTTCCGGCAAAAGCGTTCATATGCGGCTTTGACCGCGTCGCTGCGCGTGGTGCGCAATCCGCGCAAGGCCAATGCGGCGCCTATCAGTATGGCAATACCGGCACAGATCACCAGAATCACGGCGAGTGATTTCCAGGTCGCATCGCTGAAACCCAGGCGCGTCAGGAACAGGCGCTGTCGCTCCGGGGTATAGCCGAGCACCCACTGGTTCCAGGTATAGGTGACCGAGTCCCAGGTCAACCGCATGCGTTGCAGGAACTCAAAATTGCCGCGCACAAACAGCGGCAGGGTGTCACTGCTGGGCAAGGCAGAGGCGATGCCGCGTTCTACTCGCGCTGGTGAAACTGCGGCCGTGGGATCCACCCGCATCCAGCCCGCATTGTCCAGCCAGATTTCCACCCAGGCGTGGGCATCGGCCTGGCGCACCAGTATGTAGTCGCCTACCGGATTGATCTCACCTCCCAGATAGCCGGTCACTATGCGTGCGGGAATTCCCGCGGCACGCATCAGCACGGCAAATGCGGAGGCATAGTGCTCACAAAAACCACGCCGGGTATCAAACAGGAATTCATCGACCGGATGTTCACCCAGCAGTGGCGGCGACAGCGTGTAGACGAAGTTCTGGTTGCGAAACTGCTCCAGGACCGCCGCGGCAAGTTCGCGGTCTTCAGGATATTTTTGGCGCAGGGCCTGCGCATATTCGGTGGTTCGCGGGTTGGTGCCGGCCGGGAGGCGCAGCGATCGCGACAGGATGTCCCGTCCATCGTCTTTGCCGTAGGCAGGCAGCAAGGATGACACCATGTCATAACGTATGCGCTTGCGCACAGGGGTGAAACTGAGCAGCTGCATGTCACGCGTCGCCATGGATCGTGGCGGGCGCATTCCGGGAAATTCCAGCGCAAACAGCCAGCGCTTGTCATGCGGCTCCAGGGTGACGGTGTATTCGTATTGTGAATCTCCTGGGGGCAGTTCTTCGATGCGCTGGACGATACGCGGTGCGGTCCATGTTCTGCCGTCGTAGTCCCACAGCACCGGGCCGCGCCAGTAGAGTTCCCTGAGTTCCGGAACACGGTCGCGGAAAGCAGCACGAAATGCCACCGCGTCCGAAAGTATCAGGCTGTTGAGACTGCCCGGACTCATGTTGTCGGAGAGGCCGCTCAGGCCGGCATAGGCGTCCCGTGGCAATCCCCAGAGAGGTCCCTGGACGCGCGGAAACAGCAGGAACAGCACGGCCATCAGCGGTAGTGCTTGCGCCAGCAGTATGCCGGCGCGTCGGACGGGCGCACGCCAGCCCGGCCATTTTTCAGTGTATTGCAGGCCTATCAGGTTGGCGATCAGCAGCCAGGTACAGCCGAGTGTGTACACCGCGGTCGGTATGGTTTGTGTATGCAGGAAATTGGTGACCAGCAGAAAGCAGCCGAGAAATACGAGCAGCATGCCGTCACGCTGGTTGCGGGTTTCGAGAAATTTCAATGCGAGCATGACAACCAGCAGCGCCACGCCGGCATCGCGCCCGAGCAGAGTACGGTACTGGAGCAAGATACCCAGGGCGGAGGCGATGGAGACGATGGCGAGCAGCCATTTTGCGAGAGGCTTCAATTGGCGGTGCGCCAGGTACAGGCGCCAGCCGGTGATGCCGAGAATAAGGGCGCCGATCCACAGCGACAGGCGTGCCAGATGCGGCGCACTGGCCAGTACAAACGCCGCAGCCAGCCAGGCAATCTGGCGGGGTTCAATGGCGCGCTCGTTAAGTGTTGTCGACAGTAATGCCATGTAATGCCAGTGCACGCAGGCAAGTGGCACGATGGGCGGTGCCCGTCGTGATGGGGATAGTTGCACCGGGGACACGCAGACCATAGGCCAGACCATGGGCGTCAGCGTCCAGTACCCAGCGTGTGAGGTGCGCGAGCCGGCGTTCGGTGTCCATGGCTGGGGGCAGTGCGTCCCATGTCAGCCAGAGCTCAGCGTCAGCGCGTCCAGAAAACTGTTTGGTGAGCAACCCTGAATTTCGGGCGACAGCTTTCCATGCAATATGTCGCGGGGAATCGCCTGGACGATAGGGTCTGAGGCCCGAGAATTCGTCATATCCCTGTCCGTGTACGCCGCCGTCTCCCGCGCCGGCTTCAGGCAGCGGCAGTGCAATTCCCGGAGCTACCGGGGCCGGGTACACTAGGCAATTGACGTCCGGATCCACGTAGGACCATGCGCGAAACAGGCCGATCGGAAAACGGGTCAGCAGCATCAACCGTCCGGGACGCAGCCAGCCGCGATGTGATGCCGGAACTCGTACGGTAGCCACAATCTCTCCGCCAGCCGGAACGTCAACATAATCGGCCACTTGACGGTTACTGGTGACACCGATGCTGTAGCGGTCGGCACGGGTGGGGTTGGCGATGTTGATCTGAAACAGGGCTTGCTCGCCGGCAAATACGGGCTGGGTGCGTCCCGGGGATATGCGCAGATGGGCGATGTTGCGGAAGGTATGCAGCATGCTCTGGATGCCGGTGGCGCCCAGCAGGAAGGCCAGTATGAACCCCAGCGAAAGATCATAGTTGACCGAGCCGATCAGCATCAGAATGATGGTCATTGCAAACACCATACCCTGACGCGTAGGCAGTATGAAAACACGCCTTTGCCGGAGCACGATGACGCCGCGCTCGGGCCCGCGCCATTGGAATATCCATTTTGCGATGCTGTTTTTTAATGCGTGGTACATGGATGGCAAGCGCAGCGCCGGCAGCATTATGGGATGGCGACGTGTTGCAGCAATTGGTCAACCAGTTCGTTGCGATTTGCAGCACCGGGTCCGCCTGCCGGGCTCAAACGGTGTCCCACGATGGCCGGCAACACGGTTTGCAGATCTTCGGGGGTGACATGATCGCGTCCGTCCATATACGCCCAGGCACGCGCACCGTGCAGCATGGCCAGTGCGGCGCGTGGTGAAAGACCGTGTTCAAAATCGGGTGAGTGACGGGTGTAATTGACTATGGCCTGCAGGTAATCAAGCAACGCCGGTGAAGTATGCACTTTCTGTGCTTCGCGCTGCAGGCGTGATAGTTCTTCAGGTGCAAGGCAGGCCGGCAGCGTGCTCAACAGATCGCGGCGATCAATACCATTAAGCAATGCGCGTTCGGCCTGTGCGTCGGGATAACCCAGTTCTATTCGCATCAGAAATCGGTCGAGCTGCGATTCCGGTAGCGGAAAGGTGCCAATCTGGTGCGAAGGGTTCTGCGTGGCGATTACAAAAAACGGTTGTGGCAATGGCCGAGTTTCGCCCTCAATGGTCACCTGGCTTTCTTCCATGGCTTCGAGCAGGGCGCTTTGCGCGCGCGGTGTTGCCCGGTTTACTTCATCGGCGAGCACCACATTGGTAAATATTGGCCCGGGATGGAACTCGAATCCACCGGTGTCGCGGTTGTATATGGAAACTCCGAGTATGTCGGCCGGCAATAGGTCGCTGGTGAACTGGACGCGCTGGAATTTCAAACCCAGTGATTTCGCAATGGCGTGGGCCAGCGTGGTTTTGCCGACACCAGGCACATCTTCAATCAGCAAATGGCCGCGGGCGAGCAGGCAGGCCACGGACAGGCGAATCTGTTGCGCCTTGCCGAGTATGACATTGTTGATTTGATCGGTAACTGCGTTCAGTTGTGCAGGCATTGACGGGTGTTTCCTCAACTGGAATTGGATGAGATGCGGATTGGACAAGAATTAGACAATGTAATGTCCCGATTATAAGATGAACGTCCGCCATCACCGCATTGCACTGTCGTGGCGGTTATGATTTACATGACCAATTCCACGAAAATGCCCACAGAACTCGATGAACGTCCCAATCGAACGCACAGGATGCGGTTGCCTGCGCTATTCGATAATCCCGGTCTGGTACTGACTATAGGGGCATTGCTGCTGGGCGCAGCCATATTTGCAGCGAACGAGCAGGTGATCAGGGATGAGCGCGCACGCGCTGCGCGTGGCGTCGAGCAACGGGTCGAAGCGCTGACACGGACCTTACGCGATCAGGTCGGCGCTGAAGTGGCCGCGCTCGATACTCTGCTACGGACGGCAAGCGGAGTCATGCAGCGGGACGGCGCGGAAGTGGCTGCCGTGCGCATGGCGCGCATGGTGGCGATGAGGTCCGGGGAATCCGCTTATTTTTTTCTGCTCAATGCGCGGGGCGGAAAAATCTGGGAAAGCAGCGCACTTGAGCTGGATAACACGATTGTGGACCAGCACCTTGCGGCTGGCCGGGTTCAGGCAGGCCGGCTGCATATCACGCCAGTGCACGCATTGGGGATGAACGACCAGGGCGTGTATATGAGTCATCCCGTGATGGATGGCGAAGGGCGGTTGACCGGACTGGCATTGGTGGCAATCAGCATGGATCGCTACCAGCGCATTTATGGCGAGATGAATCTGGGTGACAGCGGCATGCTGCAGATGTTGCGCGGCGACGGCACGGTTATCGCCAGCATTGCGCAGGATGGCGTGACGACGGGGCGGCAGCAAGGGAATGAGCAGCGTACCGGAATTGTGCCGCGGAGCGGGGATGGTTGCGGCAGTGCTAATTTGGCTGTGCTGCCCAACAATCCGGGCCGCACCGGAAATTTTTGCTGGCTGGATGGTTTTCCGTTGCTGGTTGGCGTCAGTGTAGGCACTGCGGAGGCAATGGCTGGTTTGCAGGTCACCGAACTGCGTTATCGGATCATTGCCGTATTGCTGTTGGGATTGCTGGTTGGTGGCACTCTGATATTGCGTGCCCTGTTGTCACGCCAGCAACGCATACAGCATGCATTGCGCGACAGCGAAACGCGCTTCAGGGCGCTGAACGCACTCGGTTCTGACTGGTATTGGGAGACTGATGCCGAGCACCGGCTGACTGATCTTTCAGAGGGATTTTCGCGGGTGTCGGGCCGTCCTGCCGCAGAAGTCCTGGGCCGCCCGGGCTGGGATCATGTCTTCATTACTCCGGTGGGTTCGGATTGGACCGAACGCAAGACGCTGGTTACCCGCTGCGCGCCTTTTCATAATTTCGTGGTGCGCTATGTCAGGCCGGAAGGTGTAGTGACCTACGGCAGTATCAGCGGCGAACCGATCATGGCAGCAGACGGCGCCCTCAAGGGATATCAGGGCATCGGCAAAGATGTCACCGCGGAAATCGTGCTCCGGCAGCGTCTGCGCATGCAACACGACGTGACACGCATACTCAGCGAGGAAAAGGATGCTGCGCTGGCGATCCATGGCGTCATCGAAACGATCTGTCGCACCATGGAATGGAGCTGGGGCGCACGCCGGCATCTGGATACGAAATCATTGTTGTTGACCTGCCACGAGCACTGGCTGATGCCCGGCCTGCGGGCGGATGATTTTGTTGCGTTGGCCCTGGAACCGAAGCAGGGAGATATCCGCAGCGGCACGGTCAGTTGCGCCATCATGCAGAGCGAGATCATGGTGTTTACCGATCATACTTCGATCAGCTTGCGGCGCAGCAAAGCTGCCCATGCGGCTGGTCTGCGGGGGGGCAGCCGCCGTTCCGATACGCCGCAGTAACGGGCCCGGAGATGCGCTGGAATTCTTCAGCACACGGGTCGAGGTGCCCGATCAGGTATTGCTCGATAGTCTTGACGCCATCGGCCGGGAGTTGGGGCAGTTCATGGACCGTGCCGAGGCCCAGGCAAGCAATGAATACCTCGAGCTCCAGCGCCGGAATTTGCTGCAACGCCTTGAATTGCAGCTCGAGAAAATGCCGATTGCGTGTTTGCTTCAGGATCAGGATTTCCGCATCGTTTATGCCAATCCGGCGACGGAGCGTGTCTTTGGTTTTTCAGCCCGCGAGATGCAGGGGCGCGATACTCTGGAATTTATCGTTCCTGAATCCGGGCACGCACTGGTGCGCGAGCGACGCGAGAGATTGCTGGCCGGTAATGCCAGTGTCGGCGGCAGCAACGAAAACAAGACCAAAAATCGCGGCACGATCATCTGTGAATGGAACATGACACCACTGACGGATGGCAGTGGTGTTTTTGCCGGCGCGCTGGTGGTGGCGCAGGATGTCACTGAACGCATGGGAATGGTTTCTGCGCTGGAAGACAGTGAGGCGCGTTACCGTCAGATTTTTGTCGCTGCGCCGCTGCCGATGTGGGTAACCGAAGTTGCCGAGCCGCGATTTCTTGCCGTCAACGATGCTGCGGTGAAGAAATATGGCTACAGTCGCGAGCAATTCATGCGCATGACGGCAATGGATCTGCAGATGCCCGAAGATCGTGAGCAGGTTTTGGCAGAACTGATCGGGCGGGACGCGACAAAATCGAAATATTTTGAGCGTCGCCACGTGACTTGTGATGGCCGCATATTGTACGCAGAAATCACCGCGCAACCGATCCATTTCGGCGGCAGAATGGCGCGCCTGATCATCGTCAATGACGTGACTGAGCAGCGCGCGGTGCGCGTGGCGCTGGAGGCGAGCGAAGCCAGATTCCGGGCGATTTTTGAACAGGCGTCGGTGGGTATAGGCATACGTGAAGTGTCGCTGGAGCCGCGCTGGCTGCGCGTGAACCGCAAGTTGTGTGAAATTCTCGGTTACAGCGAACAGGAACTGCTGCAGATGACTTCGCTGGACATCACGCCGGAAACGGACTGGGCAGAGATGCGGGGCTACAACGAGAGACTTCGTGCTTCGACGTTGCGCAGCTATTCCCGGCAAAAGCGCTATCGACGCAAGGACGGGCAGATCATCTGGGTGGAGCTTTCGGTCGCAGCCGTGAGGGGAGTGGACAACAAACCGCAGTATCTTGTATCCGCGATACATGACATTACTGTGCACGTGATGTCGCGGCAGTTGCTGAAAGAGAGTGAAGCGCGTTACCGGCATATTTTTGCATTGACGCCATTGCCGATGTTTTTGCGCAAGGAAGGCGAATCAGCGCTTTTCCTGGAAGTCAACGATGCCTGCCTGACAACCTATGGTTATACGCGTCAGGAAATGCTGGCCATGACTGCCGCGGATATCCAGTTGCCCGAAGAGCGCGAACGCTTCCAGAGCATGGCTGCCGCCGGTACGGCGGGGGTCTTGGAGCGCATACACAAGAAACATGTGCGCAAGGACGGTGAAACTTTCGATGCAGAGATATTTTCTTATCCGGCAACTTTGGGCACCGAATCAGTGCGACTGACCCTGGTGCGGGATATGACCGAGCAACTGCATTCCGAACAACTGCTGCGTGACAGCGAGCGTCGCGTAGCACTGGCACTGGATGCGTCAGGCGGCGCCCTGTTTGAATGGGATGTCACTACCAACGATGTGTATCTGAGTGATCGCTGGAATGTCATGCTCGGTGGTGAACCCAGGGAAACGCATACGACTTTCCAGGAGCTCTACCAATTCGTGCACCCGGATGATCGTGAGGGCCAGTACGTGGCGATTGTCACCTTGCTGAAAAGTGGGAGCACGCCACTGCATACCGAATTCCGGATCAAGGATCATTCCGGCAACTGGTTCTGGCTGGAAAGCCGGGGCAGCGTGACTGAGCGTGACGCCAAGGGACGCGCGTTGCGGGTGCGGGGCACCAACGTCGACATCACGCAGCGCAAGAAGATTGAAATGGCGCTCCGCGAGCGTGACGCATTGCTACAGGCCAATACGGCGGAGATCCGCGAATTGAACGCCGAGCTTGAGTTGCGTGTCGAGCAACGTACGCAGGCGTTGGCAGACGCCAATCGCGAACTGGAGGCGTTTTCCTATTCGGTTTCTCACGATTTGCGTGCTCCGCTGCGCACGATAGACGGATTCAGCCAGATCGTGCTGGAAGAGTATGCAGGCAAGCTGGATGATACCGGGCGTGATTACCTGGAGCGCGTGCGTGCCGGCAGCCGGCACATGGCGCAACTCATCGATGACTTGTTGCAACTGGCGCGAGTGACACGCCACGATCTGCAGATACGCGAGTGTGGCCTGACGGATCTGGCCCGGGATATTTGCCGTGAGCTGCAGGGCTCACTGCCGGATCGTCAGGTGCAGATTGTCATTGCAGAAGGCATGCAGATCAGCGCCGACCCGGGGTTGCTGCGTATAGTGCTGGACAACCTGCTGCGCAATGCCTGGAAATTTACCGGCCAGAAAAAAAATCCGCTGATCGAGGTTGGCTGCACGGGAGCCGGGGCTGACCGTACGTATTTTGTGAAAGACAACGGAGTGGGATTCGACATGGCCTACGTTGATAAATTGTTCCGGGCATTTCAGCGTCTGCACAATGAGGCCGAATTCCAGGGTACGGGCATTGGTCTGGCGCTGGTGCAGCGTATCATCCGGCGCCACGGCGGGCAGGTCTGGGTCGAGGCCGAGCCCGGTCGCGGGGCAACGTTTTATTTCACGCTGCCGGAACCGGCTGCTGAAGCGGTGGTGCAGGCTACGGCAGAAACATAGCCGCGACGACGCGGCGTCCTTCGCCCATCAGTATGTTGTAAGTGCGGCAGGCTGCCGGCGAGTTCATCATTTCAAGGCCTATGCCGGCTTCAATCAGCGGACGGATCCTGGCAGGGTCTGCAAACAGTTGTACGGGTCCGGTGCCGATGATCACGATTTCCGGATTGTTCTCGAGCAGCACAGCTGTCGCGGTGGCATCCAGGGCAGAAAAGCCGGGTACTGGCCAGGGTTGCGGTTCATGGTCAGGTGTGACGATCAGCGGCTGTTCATAACGGATGCCGTTGACGGCAACGTAACCCGCCCCATGGCCGGTGAATGTATAACGGTTCCTGGAGTCCGCCAGATGCAGTTTCATGATTCTGTATTTCGTCGGTGATTCTTTGCCGGGCATTGCCTGCTTCGATACAATTATACGTTTTCTGCTTGCCAGCACCGTTTTGGTGGCCACTTTGGGGTCCCGGAACAGGTGCCGGATGCTGCAGACCACAGTTTTTTTTACAACCCTAACAAGCCCGAACCTTCACTGAATACCCCCTGAGATTGGACATGGAAGAATTTCCGCGTATTAAACGTCTGCCACCGTATGTGTTCAACGTGACCGGCGAATTGAAGCTGGCAGCCCGTCGCAGGGGCGAGGACATCATCGATTTCAGCATGGGCAATCCCGATCAGCCCACGCCGCGGCATATCGTCGACAAGCTGGTGGAGACCGTGCTGCGGCCGGATACCCACGGCTATTCGGTATCCAAGGGCATTACCCGGCTGCGCAAGGCGATCTGCAACTGGTATCTGACGCGTTTTGGTGTCGAACTGGATCCGGAGTCGGAGGCCATAGTCACCATCGGCTCCAAGGAGGGCATTGCCCACCTTGCGCTGGCGACCCTGGAGCGCGGCGATATTGTGCTGGTGCCCAATCCGAGTTATCCGATCCACATCTACGGGCCGGTGATCGCCGGCGCTGACATTCGCCACGTGCCCATGCATGCCGGAGTGGATTTTTTCGAGGCGCTTGAACAGTCGATCAAGGATACCTATCCAAAGCCGAAGATGCTGATCGTCAACTTCCCGAGCAACCCTACGACTCAATGCGTGGATCTGCCGTTTTTCGAGCGCCTGATTGCCATCGCCCGGGAACACGACATCTATGTGGTGCACGACCTGGCATACGCCGACATCGTGTTTGACGGTTACAAGGCACCGTCGATCTTGCAGGTGCCCGGCGCACGGGAAGTGGCCGTCGAGTTTTTTACGATGTCCAAGAGTTACAACATGGCCGGCTGGCGGGTGGGTTATATGGTCGGCAACCGGGATCTGGTCACTGCGCTGGCACGCATGAAAAGCTACCATGATTACGGTACTTTTACGCCGATCCAGGTGGCGTCGATCATTGCGCTCGAAGGTCCGCAGGACTGCGTGGAAACCGCGCGCCTGGTGTATCAGGGACGGCGCGACGTATTGTGGGCGGGCATGAATGCCATGGGCTGGGCAGTGCCCAAGCCACAGGCGACGATGTACATCTGGGCGCCGATTCCAGAGCCCTACAAGGCCATGGGATCGCTGGAATTTTCCAAAAAACTGTTGCTGGAGGGCAAAATTGCCGTGGCGCCGGGTACCGGCTTCGGCCACTACGGGGATGGTCATGTGCGCTTCGCGCTGATCGAGAATGAAGCGCGTACCCGTCAGGCGATGCGCACCATCAAGGAAATGTTCCGCAAAGACGGATTGTTGAAATAGGTTGCTGCAACAATCAGGAACGCAATCAAAGAAAGAATCAGGGGTATACAAGCATGGCCATGAAACCGATCAATGTAGGATTGCTGGGTATAGGCACCGTCGGCAGCGGCACCTTCAAGGTGCTTCAACGAAACAGCGAGGAAATTTCCCGTCGCGCCGGCCGCGCCATCCGGATGGATATCGTCGCGGACAAGGATACGGCGCGGGCTGCATCCATCGTCGGGGATACTGCGCGCCTGACTGCCGATGCGCTGGAAGTGGTCAACGATCCCCAGGTTGATATCGTAGTCGAGCTGATCGGTGGCTATACGATAGCCAAGGAGCTGACGCTCAAAGCCATCGCCAACGGCAAACATGTGGTGACTGCCAACAAGGCACTGCTCGCCCTGCATGGCAACGAAATTTTTGCGGCGGCGCGCGAGAAAGGCGTGATGATCGGTTTTGAAGCTGCGGTCGGCGGTGGCATTCCGATCGTCAAGTCATTGCGTGAGGGACTTACAGCAAACCGCATTGAATGGATCGCGGGCATTGTCAACGGCACCAGCAACTTCATCCTGTCGGAAATGCGGGAGCGCGGTGCAGCCTTTGACGACGTGCTGCAGGAAGCGCAGCGCATGGGGTACGCCGAATCGGATCCGACTTTTGATATCGAGGGTGTGGATGCCGCGCACAAGATCACCATCATGGCTGCGATCGGATTCGGCATCCCGATGCAGTTCAGCAAGGCGCATGTCGAAGGCATTACCAAGCTGACGCAAGAAGACATTCGTTACGCCGAAGAACTGGGTTATCGCATCAAGCTGCTGGGCATCGCCAAGCGCAAGGCTGCAGGTTTCGAATTGCGCGTGCACCCGACGTTGATCCCGACGCGACAGCTGATTGCCAATGTCGAAGGCGTCATGAATGCCATTCTGGTTAAAGGCGACGCTGTGGGGCAGACCATGTATTACGGTGCCGGTGCCGGCGCCGAACCGACGGCATCCGCGGTGGTCGCTGATCTGTTGGATGTCGCGCGCATGCTGGCGTCCAATCCTGACCAGCGGGTGCCGTACCTTTCGTTCCAGCTTGATCGCCTGTCGGATGTGCCCATTTTGCCGATGGGGGAAGTCGAGACTTCGTATTACCTGCGGCTCAGGGTTGTGGACAAAACCGGTGTGCTGGCTGACATCACCCGGATACTTGCTGACCAGGGGGTCTCAATCGAAGCCCTGATGCAGAAGGAACCGCAGGCCGGTGAAGAACATGTAGATATCATCATACTGACGCACCTGACACGAGAGAAAAAAATCGACGCAGCCATCCGCCGCATTGAAGGCTTGCCGGTCATGTTGGGGAAAATCACACGCATCCGCATGGAAACACTGCAGTGAGCGCTTCGGCTTCAAGTCTGCAAGCTGCCACAGCAGTGCGTTATGTCAGCACCCGCGGGCGCATGCCGCTGGCGCGTTTCTGTGACGTGTTGCTGGGAGGGCTGGCTTCGGACGGCGGGCTGGTGGTGCCGCAGACTTATCCGCAACTGTCAGCCGCGGATCTGGCTGATCTGCGTAAACTGTCTTATGCCGATCTCGCCTGCGCGATCATCAGTCGCTTTGTCGACGATATCCCGCAAAACGATCTCAATGCGCTGATCCGTCGCGCATACAGCGCTGAAACTTTTGGCGGGGCGGACATCACGCCCTTGCAGACCCTGGAACCGGGACTGCATGTGCTGAAACTGTCGAACGGGCCGACGTTGGCGTTCAAGGACGTCGCCATGCAGTTGCTCGGCGAACTGTTCGAATACGTGCTGCAGCGCGAGGGGCGCACGCTGAACATACTGGGCGCGACTTCGGGGGATACCGGTTCTGCGGCCGAATACGCAATGCGCGGCCGCAAGGGCGTCAACGTATTCATGCTTTCGCCGCACGGCAAGATGAGTCCGTTCCAGCGGGCGCAGATGTATTCGCTGCAGGATGCCAACATTTTCAACATAGCAATCCGCGGGGTGTTTGACGACTGCCAGGACATCGTCAAGTCGGTCAGCAATGACGCGGCGTTCAAAAGCGCACACCAGATCGGCGCGGTGAACTCGATCAACTGGGCGCGGATCGTTGCCCAGGTGGTTTATTACTTCAAGGGTTATTTTGCCGCGACCCGTAGCAATGACGAACAGGTGTCGTTCGCGGTGCCCTCGGGCAATTTCGGCAATATTTTCGCCGGGCATATCGCACGCATGATGGGGCTGCCGATACGCCGGTTGATCCTGGCGTCGAATGAAAATGATGTGCTGGACGAGTTTTTTCGCTCGGGCCGTTACCGGGTGCGTACCGGGCGCGAGATGGCGCAGACGTCCAGTCCGTCCATGGACATCTCCAAGGCATCGAACTTTGAACGTTTTGTGTTTGATCTGGTAGGCCGTGATCCGGTGACGGTCGCGCGGTTGTGGCGCGAGGTGGAAGATGCTGGCGGCTTCAATCTGGGTGAAACACGTTACTGGCAGGATATTGCGCAATACGGGCTGGTCTCAGGGCGTAGCACGCATGCGGATCGCGTCGCAACGATACGCCGCATCCACGAGCAGTATGCTGTGACCATAGACCCGCATACGGCGGATGGTGTGCATGTCGGATTGCAGCATCGTGAAGCGGGTATTCCGCTGATCTTCCTGGAGACGGCATTGCCGGCGAAATTTGCGGAAACCATACGCGAGGCGCTGGGACGTGATCCTGAAGTGCCGCCGGGATATGAAGGGCTGGAGTCCCGTTTGCAGCGGGTAGCGGTCATGGATCCGGATGCGGAAGCCGTGAAAGCCTATATCACAGCCCGAATCAAGAAATAAATATTAATTAAAACAACAGGTTATGTGATTTCCTGGTGCTCGGATCGCCTTTCCTCAATGGCGTCCGGCAAATCGCATGGAAAGATCCACGGCCGCGATGTCCTTGGTCAGCGCACCGATTGAAATCCGGTCGACACCGGTTTCGGCAATGGCGCGCACATTCTCCAGGGTGATGCCGCCTGAAGCTTCCAGCAGCGCACGGCCAGCCGTCCAGGCAACGGCCTCACGCATGTCGTCCAGCGAGATGTTGTCTAGCAGTACCATTTTTGCGCCGGCATCCACGGCCGTGTGCAGTTGCGCAAGGGTTTCCACTTCGATCTGTATCCATTGCGCGTGATTCGCCAGTTTTGCGGCTGCCGTTAATGCCGGTGCAATGCCGCCGGCAGCGGAAATGTGGTTTTCCTTGATCAGGATCGCGTCCCACAGTCCCATGCGGTGATTCATGCCGCCGCCCACGGTCACGGCATGTTTCTGCGCCATGCGCAGGCCGGGCAGAGTCTTGCGGGTGTCCAGTATCGCGGCCCTGGTGCCGGCGACGGCATCGACATACCGGCGGGTTGTGGTGGCGACAGCCGACAGCAGTTGCAGAAAATTGAGCGCCGTGCGTTCGGCAGTCAGCAGGGCGCGGGATGCGCTGCTGATGTTGCAGAGGTGTGCGCCGGCAGCGACACGATCGCCATCACCGGCCAGCCACTGCAGTTGTGCTGCCGGATCAAGGCGTCGTATGCAGGCTTCGAACCAGGCCACGCCGCACAATACCGCCGGTTCACGGCAGATAACATGGGCCTGGGTATGGGGAACGTCGGGGGTGAGTTGTGCGGTCAGGTCACCCCCGGCCACATCTTCGGCCAGGGCCGCCGTGATATTGCGGTCTATTTCTGCTGCCAGATTCATTCGAATTTCGCTGTTTGATGGCTGATGCCTGCCAGCACCGTCAGTGAACGATTTTTTGCGGTGCGGCATTGCGTGCCGAATTTGCGCATTTCAACAAGCTGCTATAGTGCAACAGAGATTTTAACCGAGTGTCTGGGGGAGCGGGGCATGGGCGAAGTCATGAACGTGTTGTCGTACGGTATCGGCACGGTACTCGGATTCGTGATAATCGGCGGACTGATCTTCCTGATTATTCACGATGTCACGCAGAAAAAACACACGGTACTGCGCAACTATCCGGTCATCGGCAGGCTGCGATTTTTCTTCGAAGACCTCGGTGAGTATTTTCGCCAGTATTTTTTCGCCAACGACCGGGAAGAAATGCCGTTCAATCGGGCAACGCGGGGCTGGGTCTACAAGGAAGCCAAGAATGCCGGTGGCATCATCGGCTTCGGTTCCACCAATGACCTCACCACGCCGGGATCCATCCTCTTCGTCAATCATCCCTATCCGGTGCTGGAGGAGGACAAGTTGCCGACGCCGTCGGTGCTGGTCGGCAACGACTATTGTGACCAGCCCTTCGAGGCAAAATCCATAGTCAATATCAGCGGCATGAGTTTTGGTGCGATTTCCCAGCCTGCAGTCGAGGCGCTGTCGCGCGGCGCTGCCGAGGCCGGTTGCTGGATGGATACGGGTGAAGGCGGTCTGTCGCCATATCATCTGACTGGTGATTGCGACATCATCATGCAGATCGGCACGGCCAAGTACGGGATACGCGAACACGATGGCAGCTTCTCCCCGCAAAAAGCGAAGGAACTCGCGCGGCATGTAAAGGCGTTCGAAATCAAGCTGTCGCAGGGTGCAAAACCGGGTAAAGGCGGTGTATTGCCTGGTGAAAAAGTGACTGAGGAAATTGCGCGCATTCGCGGCATTCCTGCGGGAGAGGCGTCGATCAGTCCCAACCGGCATCCCGATATCGCCAATGTCGACGATTTGCTCGATAAGATTGCTTACATCCGCAACCTGACGGGCCGCCCAGTGGGCATCAAAACGGCGATCGGCGGCTGGGCATTCATGAATGACCTGTGTGATGCCGTGCTGCGCCGCGGGCTGGAATTTGCTCCGGATTTTGTCGCCATCGACGGCGGGGAAGGCGGGTCTGGGGCTGCGCCGCAGACCCTGATGGACCACATGGCGCTGCCGATAGCGGAAGCCCTGCCGCGGGTCGTCGATGCGCTGATCCAGGCAGATTTGCGCAATCGTGTGCGTGTTATCGCAGCGGGCAAATTGGTGACCTCCGCGAAAGCGGCGTGGGCGCTGTGCGTAGGTGCCGATTTCATCAATACGGCTCGCGGTTTCATGTTCTCTCTGGGCTGTATCCAGGCATTGCGTTGCCACCAGAACACCTGCCCTACGGGAGTCACTACCCACAACAAGCGCCTGCAACGCGGCCTGGTCGTGTCCGAAAAGTACCTGCGCGTGGCCAACTACTGTACGAACATGAACCAGGAAATCGACATGATTGCCCATGCCTGCGGCTGCCACCATGCCCGCGAGTTGAAGCGGGAGCATGTGCGCATCGTGCAAAGCGCCAACCAGAGCATTGCGCTGAACATGTTGTATCCCTATCCCGAACCGGGCATACGCGGCTCGTCGACCGGCAAGCCCACCAGGGGCACGGAGGGCATGGCGGCCTGACCAGTCGTTCCGGGGCCAGGCGTGGCTAGTCCGGGCCGGGCGTCATGCGAGGCGGAAAATGACTTCTGCATTCAAGCACCTGGTCGAGGTTGGTGCCCGGTCACGTCCCTGTCTCGCTAACATCTCTTATCGGCACATAAAAAAAATTTCGCCTACCCGGGCAGCGCAGGGCGTGGCGTCTGGAACTTCCCTTCGCTAGACTGCGGCTGTGCCGTATGGCGGTCATGTGTTGCAATCCGAAAACAAGCTGCCGAACCGGTCTGGAATTCCACAGATAATTTCATGCAGGAGGGGATCATGAAACAGGCCGTTAATGTCCGTCGCCGTCAGCTGTTGCTAAGCAGTGCCGCAGCAGCAACAGCACTGGGTGCAACCAGCCCCGCAGCGCTGGCGCAAGCCGTCAAGCCCAAGCCGCTGCCCAAATATGTCGAATGGAAATATGTCGACAGTTTGATCGTCCACAGCAGCAATACCATAGAGACCAAACGGGCAGCTTTTGGCACCAGCGTTATCGTGCCCAACGATATTTTGTTTGTGCGCAACAACCTGCCGCCGCCCGATGAGGCCATCACCCATGACCCCGATGCCTGGACGCTGTCGGTGGATGGCGTCGGGAGTCCGCAAAAGTTCACGCTTGGCGAACTCAAGCGCATGGGCATTGATACTGTGGCCACGGTGCTGCAGTGTTCAGGCAACGGGCGCGGGTTTTTCAAGCACAAAGCCAGCGGCGCACAATGGAAGGTCGGTGCCGCCGGCTGTGTCATTTGGAGCGGCCTGCCAGTAGCCACCCTGCTCAAGGCGGTAGGTGGCGTCAATGGCGGAATGACGTTCATGACGGGGACCGGAGGCGAGAAACTGCCAGCGGGCATAGATCCCAAAACAATAAAAGTGGAGCGCTCTGTTCCTGTGCAGGCGATAGAAACGGCATTGCTTGCGTGGGAACTCAACGGCGAACCGTTGTCGCTGGCGCACGGTGGCCCCCTGCGCCTGGTCATTCCCGGTTATTACGGCGTCAACAACGTCAAATATCTGAGCACTCTGGGATTTACGGACAAGGAAACCAACGCCAGCATCCAGTCCTCGGGATATCGCATACGCGAGATCGGCAAAAAGGGCGCGCCTGGGCAGCCGTCCATGTTTGAAATGAACGTCAAATCCTGGATCAATCATCCCGCAGGCGAGGGTGATGCGGTGAGTGCGGGCATGGTGCAAATCAACGGCGTGGCTTTTGCCGGGGTTAACCGCGTTGCCAGAGTTGAAGTTTCCATCGATGGTGGCAAGTCGTGGCAGAACGCCGGGTTCGTGGGCCCTGACCTTGGCCCCTATGCCTGGCGGCAGTTTGTGTTGCCGGTGCGTCTGGCATCGGGCCACTACACGCTGGTAAGCCGGGCCACGGATGCCGCGGGTAACACCCAACCCGTGGAGCGCGTGGAAAACGAGCGCGCCTATGGCCACAATGGCTGGCAGGACCATGGCGTAAAACTGAGCGTTGTTTAATGCAAATTGACCGCGGCGGATTGATTGGGAACTGGCGCAAGCTGGCGCTTGCCGTGCTCGGGCTTGCGGCAGCCATGCCGGCCATGTCCGCCGAAACGCAGTCTCAGGCCCGTATGGCTTTGGGGCGCGAGGTTTTTACCAGCCTCGCGGTCCCGCAATGCGGCATCTGCCATGCGCTCAGGGATGCAGGCACTACCGGAGAAATTGGCGCCCGGCTTGAGGAACTTAAACCGGATGTCAACCGGGTAGTGATGGCGGTGCGTAAAGGACTGGGCGTCATGCCGCCCTATGCCGGCAAGCTGACCGAAGAGCAGATACAGGCCGTCGCGCACTATGTTGCGCGAGCAAGTCAACAGCCAGAATAGTCGCGGTGTTGTTGTTGTGCAGTTGGTTTGCCTTGGCGATACTTTATAAGTAGTTGATTATAAATATAATTGTTATATATTCTTGGTGAGCCTGGCCTGACAGTCCACGTGCATTGAAATCCAGTGCAGTGCGCCCCATATGGTGAGTATCGTCAATCACCGTTATGGTCATCGCATGCGTTTCGATAAATTCACTACCAAATTTCAGCAGGCGTTCGCCGATGCGCAGAGCGCTGCGGTCGGCAGCGACCATGCCTACATCGAGCCGCAGCATTTGCTGCTGTCCTTGATTAACCAGACTGACGGCGGCACGGCGTCGCTGTTGCAACGTGCGGGCGTTAACGTCGGCGGCCTGCGCAGCGCTTTGAAAACTGCGCTGGAACGTTTGCCCAAGGTCGAGGGCAGCGGTGGCGAGGTGACGGTATCCCGTGATCTTGGCAACCTGCTGAACTTGATGGACAAGGAAGCGCAGAAACGCGGCGATCAGTACATAGCCTCTGAGATGTTCCTGTTGGCGCTGACGCAGGACAAAGGTGAAGCCGGTCGCTTGCTGAAACAATCCGGCGGCGACCGTGCACATATCGAGAAGGCCGTGGCGGATCTGCGCGGTGGAGAAACGGTGGGCAGCCCGGAGGCCGAAGGCAGCCGCGAAGCACTGAAGAAATACACCCTCGATCTGACCGAACGTGCGCGCGCCGCAAAACTTGACCCGGTGATCGGGCGTGACGACGAGATCCGTCGGGTGATTCAAATCCTGCAGCGCCGCACCAAGAACAATCCGGTGCTGATCGGCGAACCGGGTGTCGGCAAGACCGCCATCGTTGAAGGCCTGGCCCAGCGCATCATCAACGGCGAAGTGCCGGAGACATTGAAGAACAAGCGCGTGTTGTCGCTGGACATGGCGTCGCTGCTCGCTGGTGCCAAGTATCGCGGCGAATTCGAAGAGCGCCTCAAGTCAGTGCTCAAGGAGATTTCCCAGGACGCCGGGCAGACCATCGTTTTCATAGACGAACTGCATACCATGGTCGGTGCCGGCAAGGCCGAAGGTGCGATTGATGCCGGCAATATGCTGAAGCCGGCACTGGCTCGCGGTGAGTTGCATTGTGTGGGTGCGACCACACTGGACGAATACCGGAAGTACATCGAGAAGGACGCTGCGCTGGAACGACGTTTCCAGAAGGTGCTGGTTGACGAACCATCGGTCGAGGCGACTATTGCCATCCTGCGCGGTCTGCAGGAGAAATACGAGCTGCATCACGGGGTCGAAATCACTGACCCGGCCATCGTCGCGGCGGCTGAACTGTCGAATCGCTACATCACTGACCGCTTTCTTCCAGACAAGGCCATCGACCTGATCGATGAGGCAGCGTCGCGCATCAAGATGGAAATCGACTCCAAGCCGGAGTCGATGGACAAACTCGACCGCCGGCTGATCCAGTTGAAAATAGAGCGTGAGGCCATCAAGAAGGAAAAGGACGAAGCATCGCGCAAACGACTGGCTTTGCTGGAAGATGAAATCAAGCTGCTGGGTCGCGAATACGCCGACCTCGATGAAATCTGGAAAGCGGAGAAAGCGCAGGTACAGGGCAGTGCGCACATCAAGGAGGAAATCGAAGGGGTGCGCGCCGATATAGTCCGACTGCAGCGCGAGGGCAAGCTCGACAAGGTGGCCGAACTGCAATATGGCAAGCTGCCGCAACTTGAAAAGCAGTTGAAGCAGGCGGAAACGACGGCTGCAGGCCAGGCCAAACACAAGCTGCTGCGCACGCACGTCGGTATCGAAGAAATTGCGGAAGTGGTGTCGCGCTCCACCGGCATCCCCGTAGCCAAGATGATGCAGGGCGAGCGCGACAAGCTGCTGAAAATGGAAGACCGGCTGCACCGGCGCGTGGTGGGTCAGGATGAAGCTGTGCGACTGGTGTCCGACGCTATCCGCCGCTCGCGTGCGGGTCTGGGCGATCCGAAGCGGCCGTACGGGTCGTTCCTGTTTCTCGGGCCCACGGGTGTGGGCAAGACCGAACTGTGTAAGGCGCTGGCGGAGTTTATGTTCGATGCTGAAGACCACCTGATCCGTATCGACATGTCGGAATTCATGGAGAAACATTCCGTTGCGCGGTTGATCGGTGCGCCACCGGGTTATGTCGGATATGAAGAAGGTGGTTACCTGACTGAAGCGGTTCGTCGCAAACCCTATTCGGTGATCCTGCTTGACGAAATCGAGAAGGCGCATCCAGACGTATTCAACGTGCTGCTGCAGGTGCTGGACGACGGTCGCATGACCGACGGGCATGGACGTACCGTGGACTTCAAGAATACGGTGATCGTGATGACCTCCAATCTCGGCTCGCAAATGATCCAGGGTATGCAGGGCGACGACTATCAGGTCATCAAGCTCGCGGTGCTGGGCGAGGTGAAGGCTCAGTTCCGGCCGGAGTTCATCAATCGCATAGACGAAATCGTGGTGTTCCATGCGCTCGATGAAAAAAATATTGAATCGATCGCACGTATACAACTGGCGGAGCTGGAAAAGCGACTGATGCAGATGGAGATGCGGCTTGAGATCAGTGATGCTGCGCTGCATGTCATCGCGGCCGCCGGATTTGATCCCGTCTATGGTGCGCGCCCGCTGAAGCGCGCCATCCAGTCCCGAATCGAAAATCCATTGTCCAAATATCTGCTTGAGGGCAGCTTTGGTCCCAAAGACGTGATTCGGGTCGATGCCAAAAAAGGTGTGATTACCTTTGAGAAGGCGCTGCCTACGGCTGCTGTAGCCTGAGTTGATTTTTAAGTTACACGGCTAAGCTGTTGTTTATTGTTGAATGTTGCGGCACCATGAAAATTAGTACGCAAACATGTTCCGGATAGCAGTTGACGCACCCTGATGACAGGCGTAAAAAAGTAAACAGAGTTGTGCAGCACTGCGTGTCCGGTACCGGTTGCGCAGCCTGCGAGATAACGGGCAATCGTCCGGGTATCGCCTGCCGACGCTGTGGCCGCAAACCGCAGCAGCACAATTCCGGAATGGTGTAATGCCAGTCATCAATGGACGCCGCTCTTCGGTGGCGCCGCGCCGGGCAACCGGACGCAACAAAGCCCCGCTCAGGCGGGGCTTTCCATTTCTGCACCTGACACACCGTTTCAGGCAGCGGCTTATGCCGGGTGCAATTCGCTGCGATTCAGGTGGTAGATCCGGTCGGCGCTGGCTGCAGCTGTGACGGACCGCGTAACCAGTATACCGATGCTCTGCTGCAATTTGATCTGTTTGCGCAGTATGCTCAGCACGGATACTGCGGATTCATCGTCCAGACTGCCGGTGGGTTCATCCGCCAGCACCAGCTGCGGCTGGTGTGCCAGTGCGCGCGCTACGGCCACGCGTTGCGATTCGCCAGCGGACAGCGTGCTGGGAAACCGGTGCATCGCGCTGCCCAGATCCACCGCGGTCAGTGCGACATAGGCCCGCTGCTGCGCTTCGCGATGGGCAATGCCGTTGAGTTTCAGGGAAAGTGCGGCGTTATCCAGTGCGGTCAAATGGGGCAGCAACAAATGCGACTGGAAGATGAAGCCCATGTGACGACGGCGCAATCGCAATCGTGCGTGATCATCAAGCGCGGTCAGGGTGACATCATGCAGTTGCACGGTGCCGCTGTCCGGGAGATCAAGCCCCGCGATCAGGTTGAGCAGGGCGGATTTTCCGGCAGCAGGCTCTCCCACGACGGCGATGAAATCGCCAGGCACCAGATCCAGAGTGATGTCGCGCAGTACGCTGCGTTTGGCTGGAGAGTGATCGGTTTTACAGAGACGGGATATATGCAGCATGGCGTGCACATTATTTCATGTGCACGCTGCACGTCCAGTAACTTGTCACGTCAGCCGGCGGTGATGTGGGTCTTGATGGAGACTTCAGAGTGCAGGGTGCGATGTACCGGACACTTGTCGGCAATTTCCAGAAGTCGGGCCCGTTGTTCCTCGCTGAGCGTTCCGGATACGGTGATTTCACGTTCTATGCGATCAATTTTTCCGTCCTTGGTTTCACAGTCCGCGCAATCGCTGGCGTGGATCTTGTCGTGCCTGAGTTTTACGGTGACGCCTTCCAGCGGCCATTTTTTCTGGTCGGCATACATGCGCAAAGTCATGGAGGTGCATGCGCCCAGACCCGCAAGCAACAGATCGTAAGGCGTGAATCCGGAGTCATTGCCGCCAACGCCGGATGGTTCATCCGCACGCAGGTGGTGCGGGCCTGCCGTGACATTCTGAGTGAACTTGCCTTCACCGGTCGCCATGACCGTAACCAGGCCGGGTTTTACATCCGTTGGTGCTGCGTTCGGTGCCACACTCACGTAGCGACTGGCCCATGCCGCGAGGACGGCGGCAACATAGGTGGCATCGGTTTTGGCTGTCAGTAGATGATCTGCGGTGTCCAGTGACACAAAACTTTTGGGATGTTTCGCTGCGGTATAGATGCGAGCCGCGTTTTCAATGTCTACATAGGCATCGCGGGGAGAATGAAAAACCAGCAAAGCCTTGCGCAGTTGCCCGATGCGTAAGCTGCTGTTCTGCTTGGCAAGATCGTCAAGAAATTGTTTCTGGATGCGGAATTTGCGTCCGGCCAGGGTGACTTCTGCTTCTCCGCGGGATTGAATTTCCGGCGCGGCATCGCCCAGTAGGTGCTGTATATGGGCGGGGTCGAACGGTGCGCCTATGGTAGCTACGGCAGCGGCTTCGAGAATATCGCCGGCAGCGGCGAGCACGGCAGCACCGCCGAGGCTGTGACCGATCAGGATACGCGGTGCCTGATGCTGGCTGCGCAACCACGACGCCGCAGCCACCAGATCGGCCACATTGGAAGAAAAATTGGTGTTGGCAAAATCGCCAGCACTGTTGCCAAGTCCGGTGAAATCGAAGCGCAGCACACCGAAGCCATGCTCGACCAGTGCTGCGCTGATGCGGGTTGCCGCAAGCGTATCCTTGGAGCAGGTGAAACAATGTGCGAACAAGGCGTAGGCCCTCGGTTGCTGCGCAGGCAGATCAAGGCGGGCGGCCAGTGATGTGCCGAATGCGCCGGGAAAATGAATCAGATTGGCCGGTACCGTCATGACAGGTGCTCCGTGGTAAATGAGTAGGGTTGTGCCGACAGGTATGGGTTAGCGTAACCCAGAGTCTGCAGTGTTATGATCATCAATGTAATTTCTTGCACTAAAGAATGGAGAGAGTTAATTGAAATCAGTTGTTTGCAAACTTTCACTGTTGCTGGCCGGACTGCTGTCCGCAATGCCGGTGCTGCCGGTCGCAGCGCAAAACTATCCGCTGAAACCGGTGCGCATGATTATTCCGTTTTCGGCGGGCGGTGCTGCCGATGTGCCGGGACGCATGGTCATGCAGAAACTCGGTGAGGCACTGAAACATCAGGTCATCGTCGAAAACCGCCCCGGTGCCGGTTCCACGATAGGCGCCGAAACGGCTGCCAAGTCTGCGCCGGATGGTTATACGATTTTCATGATCAGCAATACGCATTTTGTCAGCGCAGCCCTGCACAAGAAACTGGCATACGACTCGCTGAATGATTTCACGCCGGTGACCCAGATTACGAGCGCGCCGAACGTGCTGGTAGTGCATCCTTCACTCCCGGCCAAATCGGTCAAGGAACTGATTGCCTTGGCCAAGGCAAGGCCGGGGCAGATAGATTATGCGTCCTCAGGCAATGGCAGCACGCAACATCTGACCGGCGCGTTGTTTGCCAGCATGGCCGGTATCAACATGACGCATATTCCCTATCGCGGCAGCGGACCGGTGACTTCCGATTTGCTGGGTGGGCAGGTCATGGTGGCCTTTCCCGGCATCGCCGGCATGCTGCCCCATATCAAGAGCGGCAAGCTGCGCGCGCTGGGCGTAACGGGCAGCAAGCGTTCGCCGGAACTGCCGACAGTGCCGACTATCGCCGAAGGTGGCGTCCGGGGGTATGAAATGGTGGCGTGGTTTGGAGTGGCTGCGCCCAAAGGCCTGCCGCGGGATATCCAGCTGAAATTGCATGGTGAATTATTGCGCGTGCTGAAAACCCCTGAAATGAGCCGGAGTCTGCAGTCAGTCGGACAGGAACCGGCCTGGCAGGATGCGCCGGAGAAGTTTCTGGGGTTCATGAAAGCCGAGGCCGCCAAATGGGCCAAGGTGGTCAAGGACAGTGGCGCCGCTATAGATTGACCCCGCACCGCAACATTACAACAACCGGAAAACGCCGCATATTGCGGCGTTTTTTTTGCCGCTGGCCGACCATCTTGTTACCATCCTCCGCGCTACCCAAAATTCCACAGGAGGAGATCCATGCAAGCTTGTAATTTGAGAGCCGTCACCGCTGCCCTTGCGACGTGCGGCATGTTGGTTGCACCGACACTGGCGGCGCAGAATTATCCCGACCGCCCGATCCGCATGATCATTCCGTTCGCTGCTGGTGGCGCTACGGATACGCCGGCGCGCATCGTTTCGATCAAACTGGCGGAGCGTCTGAAGCAGCAGATAGTGATCGACAATCGCCCAGGGCAGGGTGGCGCACTGGGCACCGCAGTGGCAGCGAAAGCGGAGCCGGATGGTTACACCGTGCTGATGACGGCCACGCCTTTTGTGCTCAGCCCGCATATCTACAAAAACCTTTCTTACGATCCGTTTAAGGATTTTGTACCAGTCTCACAATTTGGTTCGGCTCCCAATGTGCTGGTTGTGCATCCTTCGCTACCGGTCAAATCAGTGAAAGATCTGATTGCACTGTCAAAAAAACAGCCAGGTAAACTGGACTGGGCATCGTCCGGCACCGGCGGGTTTCAGCATCTGTCGGGCGAATTGTTCATGTCCCTGGCTGACATCAAGACTGTGCATATTTCCTACAAAGGCAGCGGTGCCGCCGCAGCCGACATGCTGGGTGGGCAGGTCAAAATCGGTTTTCCGGGCATTGCCATCGCGTTACAGCACCATAAGTCGAAGCGACTGCTGGCGCTGGCCGTCACCACCGCAGAGCGTTCGCAACAGATGCCTGATGTGCCCAGCATCGCAGAAGCCGGTGTGCCCGGATATGCTGCAACGTTCTGGATGGGCTTGACGGTGCCCAAAGGAACGCCGAAAGCCATCATCGACCGACTGTACCGGGAATCCACCGCGTTGCTTACGTCGCCTGACATCGTCAAGGGTTTTGAAGGCGCCGGCACCGAGGCTTCGCCGTCCAATCCCGAGCAGTTTGGCAAGTTCCTGAAGGAGGAGTATCAAAAGTGGGGGAAAGTCATTCGTGACGTGGGCATCAAGCCGCGTTAATGTAGAAGGCACATAAAAAATGCCGCCCGCGGGCGGCATTTTTTATGTGTGGAACTCAGGCCGCAGTGCGCTGCGGCCACATGGCCGCCAGCCCGTCGGCATCGGTTGCGGAAACTGTAGTACGTATCATGTGGCGCGGCTGATCCAGGGGCCAGGTGCGACCACGATGCATGGTGGCCCGGTTGTCCCACATGATGACGTCGCCGGGTTGCCAGCAGTGCTGATAGACATGCGCGGGTTGCGTGGCAAAGGTGAGCAGTTCCTCGATCATTTTTAATCCGGCTGTCTGGTCCATACCGTCGATGCCGCAGGTATGGGAGGCGATATACAGCGCATCGCGGCCATTGACGGGATTGCGCCAGCGCATGCGCCAGGATACCGGCGGCATCGTCGAGCGTTCGCGTTCTGAAGCCAGGTGGGTGGCGATCTTGCCGCGGGAATGCGCGTAGTCGTGCCAGGCATAGGCGCTGTCCAGCGTGCGGCGGGTTTCTGCAGGCAGACGTTCCCAGGCCAGGCGCATGGACACGAATTCGGTTTCGCCGCCGCTGCTGGCGACGGTGCGGCCAGACAGTATGGAAGTCAGCGCCGGCGGGATCTTGAAGCAGCTGTCGGTGTGCCATAACTGGTTGGCACGTGAACGCAACTCCTCTTTGTGTCCTGGCGGTACCAGCGTGCCGTCGGGTTCAACATTGGTGAGGATGCTGAACGGGGTACCTTCACCGCGCGACGCGGCCTTGGCGATTTCCAACGGGCCGAATTTTTCTGAAAAGGCCATTTGCAAGGCGTTGGTGATCGGCTGCTTGCGGAACAGCAGCACCGAATGCTCTTCAAATGCCGAGCGCACTTCAGCGTAAACGTCAGCGCTGGCTGCAACATCGGCCATTCCGGCGCCGCGAACTTCAGCAGCAAATCCGGGGCCCAGTGGTATCACTTCCATGGCAATTTTCCTCGGCAGGCTATTGGTCGGTCTGCTGATTCTACGCCTGGCAGGCCGTAAATTCCGCAGGTGTCATGATGCGGAACGGCAGCGGGTGGCGCGCCAGTTGCAGCAGGGCGCGATCCTTGGTGATCAGATAGTCAGCTGCAGCGCCTGCGGCCAGTTCCAGGAATTGCTGGTCGTCAGGATCGGTGCAGTGCGGTAGTTGCATGGTGCAGGGCGCCTCGATCTTGCGCGCCAGGCTGCGGCATTGCGCAATACATGCCATTTGTTGCGTCGCGTCCAGCGTCCATTTTTGCAGTGGGTAGTCGAGCACGCGCAACAGTTCGGCATCGCAGGCGGTGTCTATGACGATTTCAGCGCGTCCGGCAGCAACGGCTGCCCGCAGTGCAGCCAGACCGGGATCATCGAATACCAGCCAGTCCAGCCAAATGTTGGTGTCGAGCACCAGCCGCATACAGGTCAGCCCGATTTGGCTGTCGCGGGTTTCAGAGACTTCCAGGTTGAAGTGGCGTAAGCGATCATTTTCCCTTGTTCATCCAGCAGTTCGGAGCGCAGGAACGAAATGCTGCGGCCTTGGCGAATGAAGCGCGCAGTGCAGGTCATGCGGCCTGCTTTTGCGACACTGAGGTACTGCACTTTCATCTCCAGGGTGGCGCCAGGGCCGCTGCTCCGGTGCAGGAGATGCCCCATGGAGATATCCAGCACAAATGCGCTGATGCCACCGTGCAGGCCGCCCTGCGGGTTGTGCATGAAGTCTTTCAGATCGAAAGCGACGCGGCACTCGTTTTCGGCGTAAGTCAGTTCCAGACCAAAGAGACGTGCCAGAAAAAATTTTCCGAAATCCTGCTCGTATGTGGCCAATGCCTCGTCAAAAGCCAAGCGTGCTGCGGTTTCATCCATGAAAATCCTGTTTGTTTGAAATTTCAGAAGCGCAATGCTAACACCGGAAACTGAAGTGGCAGTGTATGGTGGCGCTTCCGGCCCTTTGCTATATTGACTTTGATCGCCGTGTCATAAAATTCTAAAAACCCCGGGGGGAAACATGCGGATGCAATCGATTGGTATTTGCGGGCAGTGGAAATTGCTGTTGCTGGTACTGCTGAGTGTGAGCGGCGGCGTACAGGCGCAGCAGGCGGCGTGGCAACCGGATCGCGCAGTCGAGATCATCGTTGGTACTGCGCCCGGCGCAGCGCCGGACAAGACGGCGCGTGCGATACAGCGCCTGTGGCAGACTCGCGGCATATTTGACGGGCCGGTGAGTGTCATCAACAAGCCGGGTGGCGGCAATCTGATCGCATGGAATTATCTGAATCAACATGCCGGCAATGGTCACTACCAGATGATCGGCAATCTCAATGTGCTGATCAGCAGGGCGATAGGCCGCAGCCCCTATCCGCGCACGGATTACACTTGGATTTCGACCTTGTTCGATGAATATTTTGCAGTGTCGGTACGCGCCGATTCGCCGCTGAGCAATGGCCGTGAACTGGTTGCAAAGCTGCTCAAGGATACTGGGTCGGTGGTGATCGGCGTGTCTACCTCGATAGGCGGGGCCAATCATCTGTCAGTGGCGCTGGCGCTGCAGCGCGCGGGAGTGGATCCGCGACGCGTAAAATTCGTGGCGTTCAAGGGCAGTGCAAACTCGGTGACTGCACTGCTGGGCGGCCACGTCGATGCCGTATCGACGGCGGTATCAGCGGTGGTGCCGCATGTGCGCAGCGGGCTGCTACGCACTATTTCAGTATCGTCACCGCAGCGGCTGGGTGCACCGCTGGCAACAGTGCCGACCTGGGCGGAGCAAGGCATCAAAGGGACTATGAGTAATTTCCGGGCAGTGATTGCGCCCAAAGGCATAGATGCCGCTGCTGCCAAATTTTGGGAAACCCGCTATGCCCAACTCTCGGAGCAGGGTGAATGGAAAAAAGATCTGGAAATGAATCTGTGGTCCTGGAATTTTCTGGATTCAGCCAAAACGGTGGCTGCCATTACCGAATATGCTGAAGAGGTGGAGGCGCTGGTGGGTGCGCTGGGTTTGCGCAAGGGACGCTGAGCGGGCGTTGCGGCTGCGTTTGCATGGCGCCCTGAAGCGCGTCAGGGGTGTATTTATAAGCTGTTGATTATAAACATATTTTTTATTTATCGCCGTGCGTGCCAGCCTGTGCTCATCGCGCCGGGGGCAGCTTGCTGATCCATCGATCGAGTTGATTGGCGAATGCCTGACGATCATTGCTGTCCAGTGCGCTCGGGCCGCCGGTTTCCACGCCGCTGCTGCGCAGCGTGTCCATGAAATTGCGCATGTCGAGCAGCCCCTGCACATTCTCGCGGGTATAGAGTTCACCACGGGGATTCAACGCATTGGCACCTTTGCCGACCACGGCAGCAGCAAGCGGAATGTCAGCCGTGATGACCAGATCGCCGGGCGCTGCGACCGCGACGATGTGGTTATCAGCCACGTCAAAACCCTGCTCGACCTGCACCATGCGTATCCACGGTGAACGCGGTACCTGCAGCGCGCGGTTGGCCACCAGTGTCAGCTGCAGCGACGCGCGTTCTGCTGCGCGGTAAAGAATGTTCTTGATGACGCCGGGGCAGGCGTCGGCATCCACTCAGATGGGCACGGCAGGGCTTAATGCGTCGGCAGACGGAATACCGATTTGTCCTGTTCGCCCAGTTGCGCCATCAGACCGGTTTCCCAGGATAAATACTGCTGCATGGCTTCACGGTTGCCGGCGTGACGATCGTGCACAAAAAACAGGTAATCAATGCATTCGCGGTTGTCCGGAATGTCTGCTGACGCTGCCGTGGGATGGCCGGCCTTGTGCCAAGCGGTTACGCCGCCTTCGAACAGGCGGATGTCGGTGACACCCGCGTCCAGCAACTCGATGGCGGCCAGGCGCGCGGTGTTTGCGTCGGCAGCGACCAGTACGATGGGTGTTTTTGCATTCGCGGCATCCTTTGCGATGCGCGTGCGTATGCTCCAGTGACTGCCAGGCAGATGGGCCTTGCGGTAATCCATGCTGGGGCCGACATCAAATACCGTGCAGGCCTTGGTATCGATGAGTTTTTTAAGTTCGCCTGCAGTAATCGCTGGCAATTCAGGTAGTGCAGGTGCTGCAGCAGGTGCGGCAGCCAGCTTGGCCTTAACGCCACCTTCGAGCACATAAGCGTCGCAGCCGAGCTGCAGCAGCCAACTGGCGACCACGGGTGCTCGTACCTGTTCGCCGCTGTCGATCAGCACGATACGGGCATTACGTACACCCACCCACTGGTCGGTGGCCTGGATCAGCTGTCCGCCGGGCGTGTGCTGTGCCCCAAGCAGGGAGCCGGCCGCGAATTCCTCGGGGGTGCGCACATCGCACAGATAAGTAGTGCGGTCGGGCTCCTTGAGCCATGCCGTGACTTCAGCCGCCGTTACCGTGCGTACGTTGAAGCGTGCGGCCAGCTTTTGCACGGCCTGCTGGCGTGCAGGCAGCGTTGTGGGATCGATATGTTCGGGATATTGAAGCGAGGAGCCGTGTTCAAGCTGCAGGTCAGAGAGATACCAGCCCTGGGTGCCGTTTTCCAGTGCAAACACCGGGTTGGGCACACCGGAATTGATCAAGGTCTGTGCGCCAAGTATGGAGCGGGTGCGTCCGGCACAGTTGACGATAATCTTGGTTTGCGGATTTGTGACCATACTGGCCACGCGGTACGGCAGTTCAGCATTGGGGCAGGAGGTGCTGCCGGGTATGGTCATCTTGTGGTGCTCGTGCACCGGGCGTCCGTCAAACAGGGCGAAATCCTCGCCGCTTTCTTTCATCCGCACCAGATCCTGGGCGGTGATGCGCGGCGTGTCATAGGCATGTTCGACCAGTTCGCCGAAAAGTTTGCTCGGTACATTGACGCCCTTGAACAGCGAGTAACCGGCAGCTTTCCAGCCCCGGGTGCCGCCCTCCAATACGGTGAGATCGGTATAACCCAGCGCGGCAAGACGCTGCAGGGCGCGCGCGGCGACGCCGGACTGGCCGTCGTCGCAGAGCACAATACGTACGTTCAGGCGCGGAACCAGTTCAGCGATACCCAGTTCGAGTCGGCTGTAGGGCAGAGGTGTTGCGAAGAGCAGGTGATCTTCCCCGAATTCGCCATCTTCGCGCACGTCGAGCAGTGCGATTTCATGACCATCATGCAATGCATTTTGCAGGGCGGTCGGAGCCATGGTGCGTACTGTTGCTGGTGTCATATGCGTATCCTCGGGCGGAATTGATCAGTTACGACAAGCCGTGATTATAGTCGCGGCGGATTGCTGCCAGTCGCTCAGCGCACGAGCAAGGGCAGTCCGCTGGCAATCAGGATCAGGGCAACCAGTCGTTTGAATGCCAAGTCGTTCAGATTGGCGTGTATGTGATTGCCAATCCAGACGCCGATGAGCATGACTGGCACGGAGATCAGGCAGACGATCAGGGTTTCTTGATCATAACTACCGACGACGGCATAACCCAATCCGCGGAAAATGCCGAGGCCGAATAATATGGCTGCGACAGTGGCGCGGAATGTCGCTTTGTCGAACTTCTGCAAGTCCAGATAAATGGCGAAAAACATGCCGGCCATGGAACCGAAGATGGTGCCGACAAATCCGGCCAGAGTCCCGGCGGTCGGCGTAACGAGCCACAGCGGTACTTTCGGATTGACCAGGGGTCGCCAGGTGATCCACAGCGAATAACTGCCATAGGCGGTTACAAAAACACCCAGCGCGCGAGTCAGAGTGCGCGCATCCAGGGTTTTGAAAAAATACAGTCCGACGAGCACACCGATCACGCAGTAGGGCATGACCCGCCACAGCGCCGGCCAGCGTACGTGATGTAGATTGCTGCGGAGTATCACGAACGACGAAATCAGACCCAGAAAGGTAACCATGGGCACTACGATTTTCAGTGACATCACCCACGCCAGCAGCGGTACGGTGACACCACCGAAACCGGCGCTGCCGCGGACCGCATAGGAAATTATGATGATGAAGCTGAAATACAGCAGCTCAACAGGCGTCAGCTCGGCCACGGCTCAGCAGGCATGCCGGCGCTCAGCGCCGGTCATTTTTTGATTTTGGTGGGGAGGCCGCCGAGGAGTGCTGCAGTGGGGCGATGAGCACGCCCGCGGATGGCAGGTGAATTATCGGCTGCCGGGCTTACGGTTGCAGTTGCTGCAGGCTCGTATGGTTTGCTGAAATCGAAGCCGTCGCTGGCACGTTGCGGTCGTGCTGCTGCGGGTCTGTGAGTCGGCGTAGTTGTTGGCGCATGCGCGCGGGGCGCTGTGTCGCGGGGTTCGCGGCGCGGCCGTCGTTCGCGATGCTGCTGCTCGGCATCCGGCGCGGGTGTGGGTGTATCAGCAGTTTGGCGTGGAATCGCGCGCTTCAGCAGCTTTTCAATATCGACGAGCAGGCGGATTTCTTCAGGGCATACCAGCGAGATGGCTTCCCCCGGCGTGCCGGCACGGCCGGTGCGGCCGATGCGGTGCACGTAGTCTTCCGGAGTGTAGGGTAATTCGTAATTGATGACGAAGGGCAGTTCGGCGATGTCGATGCCGCGAGCTGCAATGTCGGTGGCAACCAGTACTGTGCAGCGGCCTTCCTTGAAATCGTTCAGGGCTTGCTCGCGCTCAGCCTGGGTGCGGTCACTGTGGATGGCCGTGGCGATGATACCGTCGCGCTCCAGTTCACGTGCCAGTTTGTTGCAGTCGCGTTTCATGCGCAAGAATACCAGCACCTGTTTCATGTCGCGTGAGCGGATCAGATGGGCAAGCAGCGCCCGCTTGCTGGTGGCTGCAGTTTCGTAAACCTGATGCTGCACCAGATCTGCGGGGGCATTGCGTCGTGCCACTTCGATCAGCAATGGATTGCGCAAGAGCTGGTTGGCGAGTTTCTTGATTTCTTCGGAGAACGTTGCTGAGAACAGCAGGTTCTGACGTTGCGCCGGTATCAGCGCCAGTATGCGCCGGATGTCAGGCAGGAAGCCCATGTCGAGCATGCGATCGGCTTCATCAAGGATGAGAATTTCGACCTGACCCAGCGCGACAACTTTTTGTTGTACGTGATCCAGCAACCGGCCTGGCGTGGCGACCAGGATGTCCACGCCTTCACGCAGCGCCTTGGTTTGCGGGACCATGTCCACGCCGCCGTAAACGACCGTAGAGCGCAGTTTGAGGTGTTTGCCGTAGACGCGCACACTTTCGCTGACTTGTGCGGCCAGTTCGCGAGTTGGCGTCAGTATCAGCGCGCGGACCGGGTGTCGTGCCGGCGACGGGCTGGAATTGGCGTAGGGTGCCAGCAGTTGCAGCATGGGCAGGGTGAAACCGGCAGTCTTGCCGGTGCCGGTTTGGGCGCAGCCCATGATGTCGCGGCGCTCCAGCACGGCAGGAATGGCCTTGGCCTGGATCGGCGTGGCTTCGGTATAGCCCTGGTCAGCGACGGCGCGCTGCAGTTCGGGAATCAGATTGAGTTCGGCAAAGGACATGGCGCTAGCAGGAGAGGCTGGGGGTGCCAAGTGTGCCTCGGGCGCACCTGGAAAATCGCGTGATCATAACGAGCGGCGCGGCCACACGGGGCTGCGGCGCAGGGTCGATGAAAATAGATGTAGATGGGGGTACGGACGAAATCACGCGATGAGCATTATACCGCGCTGGTAGTCTGGCGGCCAGCCGTAAGGGCAAAAACTTCCAAATATTCAAAAATCTGGTAAATTGTGACGGCAATTTCGCTAGTGTCATTTTTGGATGAAAACTGCCCACCATGGATGGCTATCACCCGACTCGGAATGACCCGGAAACAGGAGCCCTGTTTCCGCTGATACTCACGCTTGATACGCGTGGTGTGCCCCATCGCTGGATCAACTGGCAGCACGCCTGTTACTACTATTCCAAGCAGCAAGTAGCGTGGAGCATGGGTGCGCTTGCTTTTACCGTGCACGGTGGCATGAACCGCGTCACCGGGGAGCGGTCGGTAATCAGCGGGACGAGCATCATTGCCATCAAGGGCAAGGCGATGGCGATGCGGTCGTTCAATCAGGTGCCGCCGTTGAACAATCGCGAGCTGTTTCACCGCGATCGTCAGATCTGCGCCTATTGCGCGCACAGTTTCCCGGGCGCACGCCTGACGCGAGACCATATCAAGCCTTTTTCCAAGGGTGGCCGTGATACCTGGATGAACGTGGTAACCGCCTGTCGTGCGTGCAATGAGCGTAAAAGCGATCGTACGCCGGAAGGTGCGGGCATGGAACTGGTGTATCTACCGTACGTGCCCAACCGGGCCGAATACCTGATATTGACCAACCGGCGCATATTAGTCGATCAGATGGAATTTCTGGCGCAGCATGTGCCGGCGCAAAGCCGGTTGCATCAACCCCGCTGACGCAGCGCCTGGCAGAATGCCGGGCAACTAAATTATTTGGGCTGCAAATCGCGCATTGCGGACATGATCTGGTCGCTTGTCGGCGGGCGCCGTTTCCTGAATATCAGCCAGAGCAGAGCGCCGTTGGCCAATATCAGCATGATCTCGAGATAGAGCAGGGTTTCGACGATTACGTGTGCCGGCTGTTGCGCGAAAATGAAAAAGAAGCCTTCGAAGCTGGGTAGCGCGGCCTTGGTCAGCGCAAATACTGATTCCATCGGCGGGAACAGCAGCATCAACACCAGATTGATGCCTGTAAACAGCAGGGCTGCGTTTTGCATGTTCAGTTTGCGGCGCGACGCTCCCGCTGGGCTGTCCTGCAACAGCAGCCATGCAATCGCCAGGTTGACCAGTACGACGACCACTTCGATGAACAGCAGATCGGTGTTGGTTGCGCTGAGCGACGGCAAGCTGGCCACGAAATAAAAGCCGGCAAACACCGGTATGGATGCAGAGGCCACGGAATACTGGTCTACGGGTGGAAACAGCGTGATCAGCAGCAAATTGGCGACTGCGATTGCCAACGCAATGGCTTGATTGCGGTTCATGACCGGGTGCCTGTGTGAGTGACCGTGTTCAGTATAGCGGAAACAATCCGCAGGGCGCGACGTGATGCGTTGTAACTTGTTGTTTTTTAAAGCTACTGGCGGGGTGCTGTAACGCAGTTGGGCAGGCTGAGTGCCTGCAGGGTGGTGCCGGTGGTGTGATCCTGGGCAAATGCCGCTATGTGCAGGCGGGACACCTGCCAATGGGGCGAGAACTGCAGGGGCAGATCAAAGCTGTGGTTGCCGGCGGCATCGGGTATCCACGGGCCGAGCAGCTCGCGTACTACAAAATCATGTAACAAACGTTTGCCCCGGTTTTCGCCCGCCGGGACATCGGTCGCCAGGCCATTTTCGTAGACGGCGATATAAATCCGTGCGTTTTTGCGGTCGATCATATCCGGGAAGGTCATTTTCCCCTGTAATCGCGGGCCGCTGATGATGGCCATGTTGATGTGCGCACGAGGTTGCTGGTTGTTGATCGCGGTGATGCGTGCGCTGAAATCATTGTCCCTCGATCTGCGTCGGTAATCGGCGCCATTCAGCATCAGTTGCGGTGTGTATACCACGCGCGATTTGTTGCGCTGGTTGGCGGCACGCTGCCGCGCGCTGAAAGCGGATTTGGCATAGGGATCCTGCCATCCCAGGTAATTCCAGTAATCGACGTGAAAGGCCAAGGGTAGTACGCGATCGGAAGTGTAGCCGCGCTGCGGTAAGCCGCTGACCCAACGATCAGTGGGTGGGCAACTGTCGCAGCCCTCGGAGGTGTAAAGCTCCAGCAGGGGGACGCGCAGTGCACCGGATTCGGCGCTGCACATCGTTATTGCTGCCGCAGCCGGAGCGGCAGATAAGAGCATCACCACAAAGGCCAGCTTAATGGCGCGGGGCATACGCGTAGGCATTTTAAATAGTCGCTGAATACGGACGGGGCTTACAGTTGTTATTGCTACATGCAAATTTGGTATGATCCCCGCCTGTTGCATTAATTATTTGATTTTATTGAATTTTATGCTGGTCGATCTGCACTGCCACTCCACTTGCTCCGACGGTTTGCTGAGTCCGGCTGACTTGGTAAAACGTGCCGTGCAGCGCGGTGTAGACATGCTGGCTTTGACGGACCATGACGAGTTGTCGGGGCTGCCTGAGGCGCACGCGGCTGCAGAACGTCTGGGATTGCGGCTGATCGACGGTGTCGAGATATCCGTGCTCTGGGAAGACACGACGCTGCATATAATTGGCCTGTGTGTAGGTGTGCAATACGCGCCGCTGGTTGAAGGTCTTGCGGGGATACGCGTGGGGCGCGAGGAGCGGGCGCGGCGCATGGCGGATGGTCTGGCTGCTGCGGGGATTGACGGCAGCCTGGAAGGCGCGCGACGCCATGCCAATAATCCGGCACTGCTCAGCCGTGCGCACTTTGCACGTTACCTGGTCGAGACTGGCCATGCGCGTGATACCAACGCGGTATTCCGCAATTACCTGACACCAGGCAAACCCGGGTTCGTTGCCCATCAATGGGCAGCACTAACGGATGCAGTGAGCTGGATCAATGGCAGTGGTGGTGTCGCCGTGATTGCGCACCCAGGTCGTTATCCGCTGAACCAGCAGCAGTGCGAACGGCTGTTGACCGAATTTGCAGCCATGGGTGGTGCCGCCATAGAGGTGGTTACCGGTGCGCATACCCCGACTGAATTTGTGACTTGGGCGCGTTATGCCAAGCGTTTTGGTTTGCAGGCATCTGCAGGATCAGATTTTCACGGCCCGGGAGAAGGTTACCGGGATTTGGGTAACGTACCGGTGCTGCCTGCGGGCTGCGATCCGGTGTGGGCTGATTTCTAGCGATATCAGCCGGCTGCACTGAAAGAGCCCTTGTTTTGTCGCAGTATTTTTTCATACACCCGGAGAACCCGCAGCAGCGCCTGATCAAGCGTGCTGTGGAGATCATCCGCGCCGGCGGCATCATCGTCTATCCGACTGATTCCTGTTACGCGCTCGGTTGCCATATAGGCGACAAGTCGGCTATGGAACGCATCCGTGCGATTCGCGGTGTCGATGAACGCCATCATTTTGCGCTGGTGTGCCGCGACCTGTCGGAACTGGCGACGTATGCGCGGGTTGATAACCAGCAGTTCCGGTTGCTGAAAGCGACAACACCGGGCAGTTATGTCTTCATACTGACAGCGAGTCGTGAGCTGCCGAAACGATTGCAACATCCCAAACGTCGCACGATCGGTCTGCGCATACCGGCTCACCCGGTGGTGGATGCCTTGCTGGCTGAACTTGGTGAACCCATACTGTCCTCGACACTGCTGCTGCCCGGTGACGAGATGCCGCACACCGATGCACAGGAAATTCGTGAGAAGTTAGAGCACCATGTCGATTTGATTCTTGATGGCGGGTCCTGTGGCGTGGAACCGACTACGGTGGTGGATTTGACGGGTTCAGCCCCTGTGGTGACCCGAATGGGGAAAGGGGCTCTGGCGCCATTCGGGCTGTAGCTGCACCGTCGAGCCATGCGGTTGCGACGGCATGACAGGGATGAGATAAAATTGCTGTCTATCAGGTGCGGCTGCATAGCCGCAGATTAACTATAAACTATTGTTTTAATTAAATTTTATTCCAGCAGATCAGCCGGCAGTCGGGTGCGCAAGCTGGCACCGCACTGATCACCATTCCTTGATTTCCGGATTCTTTCCTCATGTTTGAAAATCGCGTTTTATCCGGCATGCGCCCGACCGGCGCCTTGCATTTTGGTCATTATCACGGCGTGCTCAAGAACTGGATCAAGCTTCAGCACGAGCATCAATGCCTGTTTTTTGTGGCTGACTGGCATGCGCTGACCACGCACTATGACAATCCGGCGACCATAGAAAATCATGCCTGGGACATGGTGGTGGACTGGCTGGCCGCTGGGGTGGATCCGGCACAGGCCGTGCTGTTTATCCAGTCGAAGGTTCCAGAACACGCCGAACTCCACCTGCTGTTGTCGATGATTACGCCGCTGTCATGGCTGGAGCGTGTACCGACTTACAAGGATCAGCAAGAAAAACTCGCCGACAAGGATTTGGCAACTTACGGTTTTCTCGGTTATCCCTTGCTGCAGAGCGCTGATATTCTGATTTATCGGGCCAATCTGGTGCCGGTCGGTGAAGATCAGGTGCCCCATGTCGAAATCACGCGCGAAATTGCGCGTCGATTTAATCATGTATTCGGGCGTGAGCCAGGATTCGAAGGCAAGGCAGAAGCCGCGATCAAGAAATTGGGCGCCCGGCGCGGCAAGCTTTATCGCAAGCTGCGTACGGATTATCTGGAAAAGGGTGAAGGGGATGCACTGGCAGCTGCTCGTGCGCTGCTGGAAGAAACGCAGAATCTGCCGCTGGGGGACCGCGAACGGTTGTTTGGCTATATCGAGGGGGGCGGCAAAGTCATTCTGACGGAGCCCAAGGCGCTGCTGACCGCGGCGGCCAAGATGCCTGGCCTCGACGGACAGAAAATGTCCAAGTCCTACAACAACACAATTTCATTGCGCGAGAATCCGGAAAGTGTGGCCAAGAAAGTGAAAACCATGCCGACCGATCCGGCACGCATCAAACGTACCGATCCTGGTGAACCGGAAAAATGTCCGGTGTGGCAATTGCATCTGGTGTATTCGGATGAAGCCAAGAAACAATGGGTGCAGGAGGGCTGCCGCAGTGCTGGCATCGGTTGTCTGGAGTGCAAGCAACCGGTGATTGATGCCATCGTTGCCGAGCAGAAACCGATGCGTGAACGTGCCGAGCGTTATCTGGATGATCCGACGCTGGTGCGCAACATCATTGCCGATGGTTGCGAAAAAGCCCGCAAACTGGCGCAGGAAACACTCCGCGATGTGCGTGAAGTGATGGGGCTTGATTACTCCTGAGCGATTTTCCTGCTGTGATCGCATGACTACGGGCAATCAAAATTACTACAGGTAATTCGTCAGAGCTTAATGGGCATGTTGTAAACCGGGCTGCGCTGCCGTAACCGGCGGCACATAGGGCAGCGTAACCGGGCGGCGTGTCAGCGAACCGTGCAAGTCCAAATGGACTGGCGGAGGCGTGTCACCATCATGGCGCTTTAATACTTTGACAACAGTGCGCCCGTCGTTACGGCTCACATGCAATCGCAGCGCGACGCGGGAAAACGGCTGCGCGCGCCGTGTACGGTACAGCACGACGATGGCGCTGCTGCGTTCAGCGGCATGCTGCAGGTGCTGCAATACGCGCTCCTGCAATTGATCATGCCAGATCAGCAACATGCCGCAACTTCCTGAAACCAGCAATTGTTCACAGGTCCGCGCCAGTTCATCTGGTAACGGTGTGCGTAGCATCAGCAGGTGCTGGATTTGCACGCCGCGCGTGGCTAGGGCGGGTGTATAGGGCATGCAGGAGGGCGGACCGATCATGGCCAGTTTGCGTTTATCCTGGGTCAGCGCGGCGGCAGCGGGCATCAGTAATTGCAGTTCGCCTATGCCAGGGCGCTCAACGTAGATTTCGCTCAGGGTTCCCGTTGGCCAGCCGCCTCCGGGTAGCAGCAAGTCGAGTTCGGCGTATCCGGTGGGCAGACAACTGGTTGTGGTCAGCGGACAGGTATGGCCAGAAGACCAGGTCCTGGGGGCGTGGCGGGTGGTATGCGTTGCGTTTGTAGTGGCGGGCATGGGATTACGACCATTTACCGTTGCGGATCACGCCGACTGCGATGCCTTCAATTTCCAGCGGTTCGCGCTTGAGGTCGATGATGATGGGTTTGAAATCCGGATTTTCCGCAATCAGCTCGACGGTGTTGCGGTTGCGCTGTATGCGTTTGACGGTCACTTCGTCGTGCAGCCGGGCGATGACGATCTGCCCGGACTTGAAATCCGTTGTACGGTGGACGGCGAGCAGATCACCCTCAAGGATGCCGGCATCCCGCATGCTCATACCGCGAACACGCAACAGATAATCCGCGGCGGGTTGAAACAAGGCCGGGTCTATGCGGTAACGCTGCTCAACATTCTGCTCGGCGAGCATGGGGCTGCCGGCAGCGACGCGGCCTATAACGGGCAGGGAAGCCTGCTGCTGCTTCAGGCGTATACCGCGGGAGGCCCCGGAAGTCATTTCAATGACACCCTTGCGTTCCAGGGCCCGTAAATGGGTTTCGGCGGAATTGGGGGAGCTGAAACCCATGGCTGTACAGATCTCGGCGCGCGTGGGGGGGAATCCGGACTCCTCCACGTGGGTTTCAATCAGATGCAGAATTTCATTCTGGCGAGGGGTCAGCGCTTTGTGGTTTTGATTGTCCATAACTGTAATTATATACAGTTATCGGATCATGGCAAGCAGCGGCATATCCTGGGTGTTCTTGCACCCGACATCGCATTAATTAACTGATTGATTAATTTTGATTTTTCGTGTGAGTGGGCACAGCGGCAGGCCAGTGCCGGAAATTGGACTAAAGCCGGGTTTTTGTTATACTTCAAAGTTCTGTGGAACAGTTTGGGCTGGGCGCGGCATATGAGGGATGGGCGGATCGCCCATTTTTTGTTTGTGGCGCCGATTTATCATGGATTTACAGGGTTTGCTGGACAACACACTGGGCGGGCTCGGTTACGAGTTGGTGGATTTTGAACGCTCCGCCAAAGGTGCCTTGTTGCGTGTGTTTATAGACAAATCCGGTGGCATTACCGTGGACGATTGTGCTTTGGTGAGCAATCACCTGAGCCGGTTGCTGGCGGTGGAAAACGTGGCTTATGACCGGTTGGAGGTGTCTTCGCCAGGTCTGGATCGGCCACTGCGCACGGCGCGTGATTTTGCCAGGTTTGCCGGGCAGAAGGCGCGCATCAAGTTGCGGGTTCCATTGCAGGGGCAGCGCAATTTTGTCGGGGTATTGCGCGAGACGGAAGCGGGCAAAGTGGGTTTGGAAGTCGACGGACTGGTGCTGTCGCTTGACTTGGGTAATGTGGATAAGGCGCGGTTGATGCCTGCGCTTTAAGCTGGAGACGGAAATGGGTCGTGAAATTCTGCTGTTAATTGACGCGCTAGCGCGTGAAAAGAACGTCGACAAAGAAATTGTGTTCGGCGCGCTTGAACTCGCTCTGGCTTCGGCGGCCAAGAAAAAATTTACCGAGGACGTCGATGTGCGTGCCTCGATAGACCGAGTTACCGGGGAGTTTTCTTTTTTCCGCCGCTGGGAAGTGGTGAAGAACGAAGAAATCGAAGTGCCGTCGCGTCAGTACAAGCTGCACGAAGCGCAGGAGGAAGATGCTGAGGCGCAGGTCGGTGAGTTCATTGAGGAGCCATTGGAAGGCATGGACGTCGGCCGCATCGGTGCGCAGACCGCCAAGCAGGTCATCGTGCAGAAGATACGCGATGCCGAGCGCGAGCAAATACTCAATGATTTTCTGGCACGCAAGGAGCATCTCGTCACTGGCGTCATCAAGCGCATGGAGCGCGGCAGTGCCATCGTCGAATCGGGTCGACTCGAAACCATGTTGCCCCGCGATCAGATGATTCCCAAGGAAAATCTGCGTCTTGGTGACCGTGTGCGTGCCTACGTCTGGAAAGTCGACCGCCAGGCGCGTGGGCCGCACCTGATCCTGTCGCGGACTGCGCCGGAATTCATTGCCAAGTTGTTTGAACTGGAAGTCCCCGAAATTGAAGAAGGCCTGCTCGAGATCAAGGGCGCCGCACGTGATCCGGGCTCCAGAGCCAAAATTGCCGTGCATTCCAAGGACGCGCGCATAGATCCGATCGGCACCTGCGTGGGTATGCGTGGCTCGCGCGTGCAGGCGGTGACCGCCGAACTCGCGCAGGAACGCGTCGATATTATTTTATGGAATTCTGATCCTGCGCAGTTTGTCATCAATGCGCTGGCGCCGGCGGAAGTCAGCAGTATTGTCGTTGATGAAGAAAAGCACAGCATGGACATTGTTGTCGATGAAGAGAACCTAGCGCAGGCGATTGGCCGCAACGGACAGAATGTCCGGCTGGCGAGCGAACTCACCGGATGGGAACTCAATCTGATGACCGAAGTCGATGCCAAGAAGAAAAGCGAAGAAGAGACGTCGCAAACTCGCACTGAGTTCATGGAAAAGCTGGACGTGGATGAAGAAGTTGCTGAAATTCTGGTGCAGGAAGGATTTGCGACGCTGGAAGAAGTTGCTTATGTGCCGCTGACCGAAATGCTCGAGATAGAGGCCTTCGACGAAGCGACGGTTAATGAATTGCGCAGCCGTGCCCGCAATGCGCTGTTGACGCAGGCAATCGCCAGTGAAGAAAAAGTCGAGCACGACATTGAGGATTTGCTGAAGGTCGAAGGCATGGACAACGACACGGCGCGGTTGCTGGCGTCCAAGGGCATAGCTACTCAGGAAGATCTTGCGGATTACGCCACCGATGATCTTGTGGAACTGACCGACATGGATGCCGAACGCGCCAAGGTGCTGATCATGGCTGCACGCGCACCGTGGTTTGCCGAAACGAACGCTTGATATTGTAAAAGTAACCGTCAATGCCTCAGATAAAAGTTAAAGAATTTGCCAAGGAATTGGGTGTAGGGCCGGAACTGCTGATTGAGCAGTTGCAGTCCGCTGGCGTTAAAAAGGCGCTGACCGGGGAGACCGGCCTGACCGAGAAGGACAAGACCCAGCTCCTTGATCATTTGCGTGAAGCGCATGGCGCCAAAGAAGCGAAGCAGAAGATCACGCTGACGCGCCGGCAGACCACGGAGATTAAAAAATCCGACTCCATGACCGGCAAGGCGCGCACTATCCAGGTGGAAGTGCGCAAAAAACGTGTATTGGTTAAGCGTGAGGCACCAGAGCCCGAGAAGAAAGTTGAAGAACCTCCCAAGCCGCTGATCGATGCGGCGGAAATTGCTACCCGCGAGGCGGAAGCGAAACAGCACGCTGAACTTGCCGCGCGCCAGGCGGAAGATGTGGTGAAGAAGCAGGAGCGACGCAAGAAGGTGCAGGTTGCTGCGGAAGTTGCAGCCGAAGCTGCTACAGTCAAAGCTGCAGAGGCTCCGACGGCAGCGCCAGGCGCTGCAGTTGCTGCGGATCAGGTGCCGGTAGAAGGCACCATACACAAGCCTGCGGTACCCGCTGGTGAAGTAGCCAGCAAGCCCAAAAAGAGTGCGAAGAAGCCTGCGAAGCAGGTGGTGTGGCAGGATCCGACCGCGCGCAGGCGCGGCATCAAAACGCGCGGCGATGCGACAGGCGGTCTTGGCTGGCGTGAACGTAAAGTGCATCGCACGAGCCACAAACAGGATGACGATCAGCAGCATGGGTTCACTGCGCCAACCGAACCGTTGGTGCGGGAAGTCATGATTCCCGAAACCATCACTGTCGCTGATCTCGCGCACAGAATGTCGGTGAAGGCTGCTGAAGTCATCAAAGCATTGATGAAACTCGGTTCGATGTCGACTATCAACCAAGTCCTGGATCAGGATACGGCGATCATTCTGGTCGAGGAAATGGGGCATATGGCCAAGAAGGCAAAACTGGATGAGCCGGATGCCTTTCTTGCCGATACCGGTGAGCACGCTGAAGTTGAGATGGAGTCGCGGGCACCCGTTGTCACCGTGATGGGGCATGTCGATCACGGTAAAACTTCGTTGCTCGACCATATACGACGCACCCGGGTTGCCAGTGGCGAAGCGGGTGGCATCACTCAGCATATCGGCGCGTATCACGTAGAAACACCGCGCGGCATGATCACGTTCTTGGATACACCGGGCCACGAAGCGTTTACAGCCATGCGGGCACGCGGTGCGAAGGTTACAGATCTGGTCATTCTGGTGGTTGCGGCTGATGACGGCGTTATGCCGCAAACAGCGGAAGCCATTCATCATGCCAAGGCAGGTAATGTGCCCATCATAGTGGCGTTGAACAAGATCGATAAGCCGGAAGCCAACGTCGAACGCGTGAAGCAGGATCTCGCGTCCCGCGAAGTGGTGCCCGAGGACTGGGGCGGCGATACGATGTTTGTCGAGGTTTCGGCCAAGACCGGACAGGGCATCGACAGCCTGCTTGAGCGTGTGCTGTTGCAGGCGGAAGTTCTGGAACTCAAGGCGCCGCGTGATGCGCCGGCCAAAGGCATCGTTGTGGAATCGCGCCTCGACAAAGGTCGTGGTCCCGTGGCGACCGTGTTGGTGCAGTCCGGCACACTGAAGAAAGGCGATATTCTGCTTGCCGGTGCCGTGTTTGGTCGTGTGCGGGCGCTGCTTGACGAAGCTGGCAAGTTCATAGATTCGGCGGGACCGTCGATTCCTGTGGAAATCCTCGGCCTGTCTGATGTGCCCGCCGCAGGCGCTGAAGTCATGGTGCTGGGGGATGAACGCAAGGCGCGTGAAATTGCGTTGTTCCGCCAGGGTAAATTCCGTGACGTAAAACTGGCCAAGCAGCACGCCGCCAAACTAGAAAACATATTCGCTCAGATGGGCGAGGGCGAAGTCAAAACGCTGTCGCTGATCATCAAGGCCGACGTGCAGGGTTCGTTTGAAGGTCTGGCGTATGCCCTGGATAAACTGTCCACGGACGAAGTCAAAGTCAACATTGTGCATTCCGCGGTCGGCGGCATTACGGAATCCGACATTAATCTGGCCATTGCTTCGAAAGCCGTGATGATCGGTTTTAATGCACGCGCGGATGGCGCTGCACGCAAGCTCGCGGAGAGCAGCGGTGTCGATATCCGTTACTACAACGTCATTTATGACGCTGTCGACGAAATCAAGGCGGCACTGACCGGCATGCTGTCACCCGAACGCAAGGAAAATGCGGTGGGTCTGGTGGAAATTCGCCAGGTATTCCGTATTTCCAAGGTGGGTGCTGTTGCGGGCTGTTATGTGCTTGAGGGCACGGTGCGTCGCGGTTCCAAAGTGCGCGTGCTGCGTGACAACGTGGTTATCCATGAAGGCGAACTGGATTCGCTGAAGCGTTTCAAGGATGACGCGCGCGAAGTCAAGGCCGGTTTTGAGTGCGGCCTGTCGCTGAAAAATTTCAATGACATCAAGGAAGGTGACCAACTGGAAGCCTTTGAGGTCGTTGAAATTGCGAGGACTCTGTAACGTATCCGGGATTATCCCGGCCTGAACCGCAAAGGTGCTGCCTCTACGGCGGTACCCTGCCGGCTTCACCAGGGGTGTCGCATGCCTAAAGATTTCCCTCGTGCACGGCGCATAGCCGACCAAATACAGCGCGAGCTGTCCGATATTATCCGGCTGGAACTCAAGGATCCCCGCGTGGGGCTGGTCACTATCACGGGTGTTGAGGTGACGCGAGACAATGCGCACGCCAAAGTATTCTTTACAGCGCTCGGCGAACCCGTGCAGCAGGAGGCGGCCAGCCGGGCGTTGAGTCGCGCGGCGGGTTTTCTGCGCAGCGAACTGGCTAAACGGATGAAGCTGCGAACCGTGCCGCAATTACGCTTTGATTATGATGTCTCGGTCGAGCGCGGCGTGCGCCTTTCGAAGCTGATAGACGAAGCCGTTTCCGATCTTCCGGCAGACAAAACGCAGTCGTGACAGCGGTACGCAGTGCGCGTTATGACATTGACGGTGTCTTGCTGCTCAACAAGCCGCGCGGCCTCAGTTCACAGCAGGCAGTAGCGCAGGTCAAGCGGCTGTATGCGGCGCGCAAGGCTGGCCATACCGGGACACTGGATCCCATGGCCGACGGCCTGCTGCCGATCGGCCTCGGCGAAGCCACAAAATTCTCGCAATTCGTACTCGATTCCGACAAAGGCTATTTGGCGACGCTGCAGCTGGGGGCGACGACTACAACTGGTGACGCCGAAGGTGACATCTTGCAGGAATCGCCCGTAGCGGTATCCGTTGCAGGGGTAGGTACAGTGCTGCGCAGCTTGACCGGAGCACAGGTCCAGACCCCGCCCATGCACTCGGCAGTCAAAGTCGGCGGCAAACCCCTGTATGCCTATGCGCGTGCAGGAGAGGTTGTTGAGCGCAAAGCTCGCGATATCCGTATAGATGGCATTCAACTTGTTGATTTTAAAGAAACAATATTGGTTATCCGTGTCTTATGCAGCAAAGGCACATATATCCGGGTTTTGGCCGAGGATATTGGCGCTGCGCTCGGTTGTGGTGCACATCTGGTGGGATTGACACGCGAGTTGGCGGGGCCTTTCGAACTTGCCAGCGCCGTTTCTATAGTCGAATTGGAGTCGATGGATATGCAGCAGCGTATGGTTCGTCTGCTGCAGCCTGATATATTTGCCTCCAGTCTGCCCCGTTTGGAGCTGGAGCCCGCAGCACAGCGCAGAATCAGCAATGGGCAGGTGGTTGAACTACCCGGCACATCACCGGGCCTGTATCGGCTGTATGGAGTTGCGGATGTGTTTATGGGCATTGGCGAAGTAGTGGCGGGGGAGTTGCGTGCCCGGCGCTTACTCAACCAATTGCAGTCATTGCCGAGTAATCCTCAAGGCTTGAGTAAACCGGTCGTTACAGGGTAAAATGCCCGGATTTTCCGTCGGAGACAGAACATGGCTGTAACCACTGCCCAAAAGGCGCAGGTTTTGCAGGAATATCAGCGCGCCAAGGGCGATACGGGCTCGCCAGAAGTGCAAGTCGCGCTGCTTACCGCGCGCATTACTGATCTGACCGAGCATTTCAAGGCGCATGCCAAAGATCACCATTCCCGCCGCGGACTGCTGCGCATGGTCAGCACCCGCCGCAAACTGCTGGATTATCTGAAAAGAACCAAAGCAGAGCAGTACAAAGCACTAATTGAGCGCCTTGGCCTTCGCAAGTAAGACAAGCCGGCGCGTAATGCAGGCAAGCAACGTTTGCTTTAGTGATCAGTCTGCACGACATATTGTTCGGGAGTCGACGCTGGGGGGGCGTCGGCATCTAGTCGCCATTAATCCTCCGGAAGACCGCGTGTGCGGTCTTTTTTGTTTATGAGAAAAGGAATTAATTTTGAATCCGGTTAAAAAATCATTGATGTGGGGTCGCCACCAGCTGACGCTGGAGACCGGCGAAATTGCGCGCCAGGCTTCAGGCGCCGTAGTGGTTACGATGGAAGAGACGGTGGTTTTGGTCACCGTGGTTGGTGCACGTAACGCCAAATCCGGCCAGGATTTCTTCCCGTTGACCGTCGACTATCAGGAGCGCACTTACGCTGCCGGCAAGATCCCCGGCGGGTTTTTCCGTCGCGAAGGCCGCCCGTCGGAAAAGGAAATTCTGACCTGTCGCTTGATTGATCGTCCGATACGCCCGCTGTTTCCCGAGGGTTATTACAACGAGGTGCAGATTGTCGCGACAGTCATGTCCTCGAACAATGAAATTGATGCGGATATACCGGCAATGGTTGGCGCATCTGCTGCGCTGGCGTTGTCCGGCATGCCTTTCGGTGGTCCGATTGGTGCGGCGCGCGTGGGCTACAACAACGGCCAATACATCCTCAATCCGACTGCGACCGAATTGAAAACTTCGCAGTTGGATCTAGTCGTTGCCGGCACCAAGCAGGCCGTGCTGATGGTGGAATCGGAAGCACAGCAGCTGCCGGAAGATGTGATGCTGGGGGCCGTGGTATTTGGTCATGAGCAAATGCAGGTGGTTATTGATGCCATCAATGAAATAGTTGACGAAACCGGTGTGCCGGAATGGAACTGGGCGCCGCCGCAGAAAGATGAGCAACTGGTCGCGCGTCTTGAGCAAATCGCCGAGGCTGATTTGCGGCAGGCTTACCAGATCAAACAGAAGCAGGCACGTACCGTTCGTGTTAAAGAAATCAGCGCGAAAGTGGTAGCCGAACTGCTGCCGACGGATGCGACGCCTGACCAGATCAATACCTTGAAAAATGAATTGGGCAATCTTGAAGCAAAAATCGTTCGTAACCAGATTCTCGACGGCGAGCCGCGGATCGACGGTCGCGACACCCGCACCGTGCGGCCGATTACCATACGCACCGGCATCTTGCCGCGCACCCACGGTTCGGCATTGTTTACCCGTGGTGAAACGCAGGCGATTGTGGTGGCCACACTAGGCACCTCACGCGATGAGCAGATTGTCGATGCGTTGCAGGGCACCTATCGCGATCGCTTCATGCTGCATTACAATTTCCCGCCTTATTCGACTGGTGAAACCGGGCGTGTTGGCACCCCGAAACGTCGCGAAATCGGGCATGGCCGACTGGCTAAGCGTGCGTTGATGGCAGTGCTGCCGTCAGCCGAAGAATTTGCCTACTCGATTCGCGTAGTTTCTGAAATCACCGAGTCCAATGGTTCGAGCTCGATGGCGTCGGTATGCGGCGGCTGCCTGTCACTGATGGATGCGGGGGTGCCGTTGAAGGCGCATGTCGCTGGTATCGCCATGGGCCTGATCAAGGAAGGCAACCGCTTTGCGGTGCTGAGCGACATCCTCGGTGATGAAGATCACCTCGGCGACATGGATTTCAAGGTTGCCGGATCCGAGAACGGTGTTACTGCGCTGCAGATGGATATCAAGATCACCGGTATTACCAAGGAAATCATGCATGCCGCACTGAGTCAGGCGCGCGAAGGGCGTTTGCATATTCTGGAGAAAATGCGTGGCGCCATGGATACGCCGCGCACTGATCTGTCAGCTTGGGCGCCGCGTATGATCACGATGAAGATCAAACCGGAGAAAATCCGCGACGTTATCGGCAAGGGCGGGGCGGTTATCCGTGCGATTACCGAAGAGACTGGCACCACCATCGACATCCAGGACGACGGCACGGTGGTTATTGCCTGCGTATCTTCGGAGGGCGGTGAAAATGCCCGCAAGCGCATTGAAGAACTGACTGCGGACGTTGAGGTTGGTCGTATTTACGAGGGCACGGTGCTGAAGCTTCTGGATTTTGGCGCCATTGTCAGCGTATTGCCCGGACGCGACGGATTGCTGCACATTTCACAGATTGCCAATGAGCGCGTAAACAGCGTGGCCGATCACCTCAAGGAAGGCCAGGCGGTGCGTGTCAAAGTGCTGGAAGCCGACGAAAAAGGTCGCCTGAGATTGTCGATGAAGGCAGTGACGGCACCGACAGAAACACAACCGGCTCAGGTTGAATAACTCAGCCAAGTCGAAGTAAGTCCCGACCAGTCGGTCGGGAAAGCATTATGACAAAGGGGGCCTCAGGCCCCCTTTGTTTTTGCTGCGACGTGTGCGGTCTTGGCGGTTATTTTGCCATTTGACGCTCACGCACCTCGTCGAGCGTTTTGCAGTCTATGCACAAGGTTGCAGTCGGGCGTGCTTCCAGGCGCTTGAGTCCGATTTCCACGCCGCACGAATCGCAATAGCCGTAGTCCTTGGCAACGATGCGTGCGATCGTTTCATCGATTTTTTTGATCAACTTGCGCTCGCGGTCCCGGTTGCGCAATTCCAGGGACATGTCCGATTCTTGAGTCGCGCGGTCATTGGGGTCGGCGAATATGGTCGCTTCGTCCTGCATGGTATGCACGGTACGATCAATGTCCTGAGACAGCTCGCGCTTCATTTCCTCGAGCATTTTCCGAAAATGCGTGAGCTGCCGCGCATTCATGTATTCCTCTTTGCCCTTGGGCTTGTAGGCGGGGTAATTCTTGAGTAATTCAGTGGCCATGAGGACTTTTATGTGCGTAAAAAAAGAGCTTTAATAGCAGAATTCGATATCCTCGGCAAGCAAACTAACCCATGCAAAAGAGATGGTTTGAATTGACGCTTGCGTTGGGGCTGGCGTATATTACTCGCCTTCGGTCTCGACGGGAAATCCCCGGCAATACCGGCCCAAATGTGCCCGTAGCTCAACCGGATAGAGCACCGGCCTTCTAAGCCGGGGGTTGTGGGTTCGAGTCCCGCCGGGCGCGCCACAAAACAGCGTAGCCGAATATTACCTCAGCGGTGGCTGTAGCTCAGTTGGTAGAGTCCCGGATTGTGATTCCGGTTGTCGCGGGTTCGAGTCCCGTCAGCCACCCCAAAATCAATGACTTAGGAGCGCTGCGCGAGCAGTCTTCCTAATAAAAGCAGTTTCTTCCTAATATTTTTCCGTTTGCAAGTCACCGCAGCGGGCGCACTTTGATTGGTGCGCGGCGATAGTGCCGCTTTGTTGTTGTTGAGGATTCATGTCCGAGCAGCGATTGCGCACGCTTAAGGTCTTCCATATCGCTAGCTGTTTTGGCACGAATATCATGTTCCCAGAACCGAACGTAGCCGTCTTGCGCATAGGCTTGCATTGACCGTTGCCATGCGGTTTTGAATCCGTGACTAGTTATTGCAGTACCAAAGCGTGAAAGGAACAGCGGACGCGGTGACAACGGCTTGACGTTCTCAGGAAGTGCAGGGCGCAGCGCCTGCGCGACATTTACAACAGAGCGCAATCCCCATGACCAGCGCACGATTACCCTGCGGCCCGTTTTGCCTGTCGTAAAAGCGATACCGCGGTCTGTGAGGCTTGCGTCAGTTATTTTTAGCATATCCCCCTGCCGCATGGCCGTCATGCGCTTGAGTAGCACATAGCAGCGCAGCCAGCGCGGCGCGTAATCCTTGACGAACCGACGTAGTTCCTCAGTTTCGACGTATCGGGTGCGTGGTTTTTCCGTGTTCCGGCGCACCCCATAGCAGGGATTCGTCGTGATGTTGTAACGATCTTCGCCCATTGCCCAAGAATAGGCGGATGAAAGCAGGGATATCTCGCGGTTCGCGCGGATTGGCGCGGGATTACGTTTTTTGTCGACACGCTGTCGCAAGTATGTTGCGACGTGCTTGCTGGTAATACTGGTATAGACCGACCGGCCAAATACGAGTTTCAGCATGTTGACCTCTGCCATATTGCCTTCTAGTGTGCGAGAGGCTCGCTTGCCTTGGCGCACCATATTCTCGGCGTGCCTGATGTAGGAATCCAGCAACTCAGAGACTGTGCCTTCCGGGGCATGGCCCGTAGTGAGTTCGACCCATTGATCTTTCGCAGCTCTGTCCCACTCGCGCCCGAGTTTATGCCAGCTGCCATCCTGAGCGACGTAGAACAGCCATCCACGGTTCTGATATACACGCGGTGGCAGGTGATGATTGTGTGTTCTGCGTCGTCCCATGCCACGGAAGTTTAAACCGATTGTTGAAATACTGAAAAGTCTGGTTCTGGACCGCAGCCATCGCTTACAGGCCGTGCCATTTGTAATCCCATCATAGCGTCATGGTGGGTCCGTAATACCTTGATATGTCCGCGCACGCTCACCACGAACACAAAGCCGTTCGACTGCAGCCATTTTTCTTGCGTCTTGCGACTTCTGGCGTCCGTCAGGTCCGCTAGTTCGCCAGGTGTGAGGTATGGG
>Ga0105050_10000515_pt1 | contig 60115 bp, 49 predicted proteins | sample FRY01_FD_78088 | JGI IMG/M metagenome (GOLD analysis project Ga0105050, IMG submission 78088) | Freshwater microbial communities from Lake Fryxell liftoff mats and glacier meltwater in Antarctica - FRY-01 | ecosystem: Environmental > Aquatic > Freshwater > Ice > Glacier meltwater ...
CAACCAACCAGCGCGGATCAGAAATACGTAGGGGCAGCTTCGCTGCCCCTAATGCTATGCGGTCAAAGTTAACGACCGGAAATAACGCCGCCAGATTTAGCCGTTTTTAGGCCATCGTTAACAGTCAGCACGCCGTCATCTGCGGCTGCACCAAGCAATACGGCACTGCCTGCCACGGGCGCTAGCGTGTCGAGCTGAAACCGCCCTGGTTTTTGTGTAATGAAGCAGTCCTCATCAAAACACAAGCGATCACCACCAGCAGCAATCTCGTCAAACGCCAGTGCTTTGGCACCAAGCAACTGTCTGACTTCATCATCGCCATTTTTGAGGTCGATTGCACGGATTTCACTTTTTAGTGGGTCAATAAAAAACGCTTTCATTCGTTGTTTAATCCAGATATGTTTTGATTGTTTGGGTTGGCTTTATAACCACGAAAAGCCAGCTGTGCGCAAGCTTTGACAAACGTTAGCATGTTTCAGCGACAGTTTTAAACCGTTTGCCTTCATAGCACACACACCCATTAGCGTACGCCATGGGGTAAGCTTTACATCAAATAACTCACGGCTAATTAAGGAGATATCCCATGCAAAATGAGGGTCGATTGGTCATCGCCAGTCTCAAGGACAAAGTCTCTGCCCACGAATGGCAAGCCCGTGTTGACTTGGCTGCTTGCTACCGCTTGGTTGACTTGTATGGTCTCTCTGACATGGCCGCCAACCACATCTCTGCTCGGGTGCCAGGCGAACATGGCACCTATCTCATTAACCCCTACGGGATGATGTACGAAGAAATGACCGCGTCTAGCCTCTTAAAGGTCGACCACGACGGAAATATTTTAACGTCGCCTGACTTTGGTGACTTGAAATACGGTATCAACCGGGCCGGCGCAGTCATTCACAGCGCCATCCATGAAGCCCGCGATGATGTCGGTTGCGTCATCCACACCCACAGCTGGGCTTCAATGGCTGTGTCTTCACTTGCATGTGGGTTGCTTCCGCTGACTCAAACAGCCATGCGATTTTTAAAGGTCCGCTATCACGACTATGAAGGCGTGGTGCTCGACAATAACGAGAAAGAATCCTTGGTGGCTGATTTGGGTACGGCAGAGGCACTTATCTTACGTAATCACGGTGCCTTAACGGTCGGCAGAACCGTTGCAGAGGCGTTTAACTGGATGCACCGCTTAGAATTGGCGTGCCACTCGCAGCTGGCTGCGATGGCTTGCAACACCCCTTTTTCCGAAGTACCAAAAAATGTTCTTGAGGAAACGTGGGACAACTATCAACCCGGCACTCGTCGCCCATTTGGTTTGATGGAGTGGCCCGCCCTTCTCAGAAAACTTGACCGTGCAGATCCAAGCTATAAAGAATAAAGCGATTGCTTCGAGCCCAGTGCACACAGCATTTCTCTAGCTGTCAGTCGCGAGATTACGCTAGAGGCCGTAGCCGAAGACTATTCCTTATTGCTAAAAAGGGGCTGCTAGGTAAACCCCGTTGGGATTGATCAGAATCACCTGCCCTCGGGCCTCGATCTAACCGAAGATCTGACTTGAATTTGAATCTAAAACCCACTTCAGTGCTGGCGGCAGTCGAGTTGGGTTGATTAAAGTTCCCCTGCGCGTCTTGGCTATCCTTGAGCTCAGTCCAGTTGATGATGGCTATTTGCGTGCTCTGTTCGATGTTCACGACTTTGTCAGGCTGATGGATCGTAGCCACACCGTCTGCGACAGGGCCACCTAGAGGGCGTTGATTGATTGACGTTGGGCTTGCGCGGTGATCACCCACAAACTTGAGCCTCAAACAAATGCTGCCAGTATTGCTAAATTGGTGGCGTGTCGTTAGATCGCACCACCAACCTTGCCCGAACTTTTAGCGCGCTCTGAAACGACTTTGAGCCTAATGCAGACCATCGCTGACTCGTTACAGGTGGACGTGTGCAACTGAACTGGGCCAATTAGTCAAACAATGACGACTGTCTCAACCAACTGATAGCCTTCGTTACGAATAGCCTTTATGGCAGGCTTAAGGCAACCGACTTGGAGAAGTTTTTTTCTGAGGCGAGCCATGTGCACTTCAAGCGTGGCTTTGCCTTTGGCATCAACCTGTTGGTTTAAAAGCTCAATCAACCGATAGTATTCAATTCGCAAATTGGGTGCCAAACAAAGGCATTGCAAGATCATCGTTTCAGCTGAACCCAGCGATACGCGCTCAGTACCCACAAGCTCGCGCGACTGCACATGAAATTGAATTCTTGACTCAGCGGCTGGTACCGCAGTCTTTCGGCGGCGCCAACTGTTAACGGCTGCTACCAACTCTTCACCGGACGAAGGCTTGGTAATGTAAACATCCGCCCCACTTTCGTAGCCCGCAACACGGTCGGCGCTGGCGTTTCTCGCTGTCATCATGATGATATACAACTGCGGGTAAACGCCCCTAGCCGCTTGGCGATGCTCAAGCCATCTTCGTCGGGTAGATTTAAATCAAGCACTATCACATCAAAGCTGTGACGCGCCATCTGCTCATCAAGACCTGCCGCATCAGCAGCACCACGGACAAGATGCCCATGCTGAGACAGATGGTTCGTCAACATCTTTCTTAAATTATCATGGTCTTCGACAATCAGGATTTCGAGACTGGCATCCATAGTTCAAACCTTATTTGATTGCTTGTATTTTGATAGCGCAAGTCACTGCCTATCTTAACGGCAAATGATTTCGCGACAAACAAGCCCAGCCCTGACCCAGTGATTTTCCTCGCCCGTGGCGCTCTGTAGTACTTGTCAAACATCTTGCTCGCGTCTGGTGCGCCAGCAGGCCCTACCGTGTTGGTTACTGTAAAACTGATGCCGTCACGTCCATCACGCTTTTCAGCGCGTGCAGCCAAGTGAGTCAATGACGCTGGTGGCGAATACTTCAAAGCGTTGTCGATCAAGTTACTCAGTACAATTTGAAAGAGAGACGGGTCAGTGGTGATTAATGCCAATGCCACTGGATCGACATCAGTCTTGATTCTCTTTGGATAAAAACCCTTGAGTGCCGCCTCGATCAAATCCATCACGGCGACCGTCTCTAAGCGCGGTTCTTCACGACCTTGATCCGCCCGATCGGCTTGCACGCAACGCTCAATGATTTGATCGATCTCTTCGATCCCATGCTTCACATGATCGCTTAACTGACCTTCAGGCATCGGGGTTTGGGCGGCATACGCCATAACTGTTAGCGGTGTGCGGATTTCATGGGTTAGCATCGCAAAAAACTCATCTTGCTCTTGACGCTTATTTTTTTCAAAGCTCGCCGATTTTTCAGCATCCAGCAATGCACGCTGACGACTTGTCTCTAACAGCCTTCCCCGCAAAAAAACAATGCCAGCCAATGCGCCCAAAGACACCACGCCCTGCACAATGCTCCTTCCCAAGGATGTTACGGCGGGTTCTATCCACCCAAACGAAGGAAGAATGAGCAAACCGTAAATCCATGATAAAACAAGGTAATAAACCAGCAACCAGTATTTGGATATCAAGGGCGGTTGACTCTCTGATGCAATGGGTTGTTTCACGCCCACTAGCAACACAATACAAATCCAAACCAACCCCAAAAAAGCGAGTAGCGCATTAACGGCCAAAGCCTGGGTGGAATACCCCAAAAAAAACAATGCCAATCCAAGCACGACGTAATACTGGGGTAACAACAAAAGCTGAAACATCCAACGCGTGGGTTTGTATTCTGATATCAATTGGCGATGGAACAACATATAGGCTGCAGGCATCATCAAGATGAGCACAGAGTAGGCGACATTGCCAAACCCCGCTGGCAATTCGTCTGCAAAAAAGATGCGGTAATACCCCATGTAATTGGTCGAAAAGAAAAATGATACGACCATCGCCAGTAAAAAGGCGCCCACCACGCGGTCGGGACGCATAAAGAAAAGCAGCCCTCCCCAAAAAATGAAAAACAAAACCAGCGCCACATCGATGCTGTTGATTATTTCTAACCTTCGTTCCAGCCCTGCTGTCACATCGTAGGGATAAACATCCACACCCAACAACATGGTACTGGTTGACTCCAAACGCAACCAAATATCTCTGGGCTCGCTCCCCTTGGGAATCACAAACCCGTGGTTAAACGATCGGAATTCATCCAGCAACCAAGGGTGACGATCACCCGTGATGCGTTCGGGGCGATTAAGCTCCAGTGGGTCGTACAGTCGAATGTCGTCTAGATACGAAGGGCGTATTCGTACCACCAGTTCATCTGGCCTTCGCGTAAATTGCCCAATGGAAAAACCACCACTTCGGCTGGCTGATCCCACAATCAATTTTGGATCAACCCGAAGCTTTAGCCAAAACACGCCGCTGCCGTATCCCTTGGCCAAAATCCCGGTGTAAGGTGTGAAGGTTCTGTCTTGAACTTGCGCGAACGTCAATTCGCCAGTACGGTCAGCGTAGTAGGACTGGGACTGAATTAGATTGGCGGGGGCAGCAGCAATGGCCGGCCCTAGACTCAATAGGACGCCAAACAGACTAACAATTAAAATACAAAGCGTATGCAGGACCCGAGAACAAAGGCGACACATTCCCATAGTGCTGGTGTTGTCTTAGCGTGCTCGGGAGATACGCACTTCGGCTCCCCTGCGTTTGACTTCTAAACCTTCTGAGGGAAGAATCTTCAGGCCCTCTAGACCCTTGATATAACTGGATCCCTGCATTTGCATGACACGGATTTTATTGCGCATGACCACTGGGTTATGCACGGGCATACCGAACATCCAAACTTCATCGAGGATTCGAGCTGAATTGAATTCGCTGGTGTTCGGTGCCACAGGCCCCATGCAAAGCATGTGACCTTCGCGCCCAAAGACAGGCAAGCTGTCCAAACCAACATCCATTTCAAGTACTGCGCCACCTTCGTAACGCCAACCGGTGCATAAATCCCACCACGCATCACCGGCTGGCAAATACACCTGCGTCAGTCGGCCAGGCTTGGTCAGTGGTGCCACCAATAAGGCAGGTCCCAACATGTATTGGGAGTCCCACCGATGGGCCTCTTGATCACTGGCAAAGCACATGGCCATCGAACGTTGCACTGGCAAACCAGTACGTCCAGCGTCTTCGACTGCACCCAAAATATAGGGCACCAATCGATAACGCCACTGCATCCACTGTGCAAAGCACTCGCGCGAAGAGTCGTCCCACTGAGGTGACTCGAGCTCAGTCAAACTTTCAAATTGCACATTGCCAGAAAACACCGCCATGGCTAACCAGCGCAGGTACAACTCTGTGTCAAGATTTTGCGGATCACCCGCTTCGCTACCAACCGAATGCATCTGTAGCGGCACGCCGCTTGCACCCACCGACAGTGCCGCCGCAATCGTCTGACGCAAGCCGTCCCAAGTTGGTTCAACCGACACGGGAGCCTGCCAGGGATAACGTTGCGCACCCAAGGTTAAATCGCCAGTGAGCACGACCCCTTCTGGGGGTACTTTGTGGCCGGCGCAGGCTTCGTAAAGCGACTGGCGAACCAACATGGGATACAAAGCTTGCAAGCGCGAACCTGTCTCACCACCACGCGAAGTCACATTTGCTGGAATTTCAAACGGCACATCGCAACGAACCGCACTAATGCCCTCTTCAGCCAACTGTCGGTGTCTTTCAACCCACTGCTGGTAAATGTCTTTATAAGTTAGATCAAGCAACCCAAAGTCTTTACCACCGGTTACTTCATTGCCTTTGAACACACAGGCATCACCGCTTTCGTGGGCCAGCAACCAGCCCCGGTCCTCCAATTCTTCAAACGTGTTAGTGCCGATTTCGATGGCAGGTAAGGTTGTTAAGCACACCTGAATCGACCGTTTGGCGAATAATTCCAACACTTGCTTGGGGTCCGGGAAGCGAGTGCTGTCCCACTCGATAGCCAACTTAGCGTCTTGGAAGCGCCACGCCATTGGCGCTCGAAGCATAACGGTGTCTAAACACACGCCGCGAGCGCGGACTTGCTCAACCTTCTCAAGCAGTTCAGTCAGTGTGCAATGGGGGGGCTGCTTGAGCCACGCACCCAACGCCCAAAGCGAGGGTTGACCAGCGCGCCCGGTCAGGGCAGTGTACTGATTGAGCATCTCATTGGGGTCCCCTGCCAATAAAAACAGATCCAGCACTTGCGCTTGGGCATGTATTTCATAAGTGGACTGATCTGAGTTCGCCACGTCGTGGTCAACACGCCCCATGGTGTTGACGTAAATACCCCAGCCTGATGGGCTCCAAGCGAAAGGCAAAGCTCGGTGCTCTGGATCGTCAGAAACGACATACTCGCCCCGACGGTTCAAATCTGTCAGCGTCTGACCCAAACCATAGATGGATTCATTGGCTTTCAGTGGAAAACCAAATGACCAATGATCGTCTTCGTTGGCTATGCCATCCTCTGTCAACGCGAGCAATACTTGATCGCCGCGCACAACCGATAAGCCAAACGGCGCTTGACCGACAATTAAGGCAGTATCGGCTTGCGCCAGTCGCCAGCCTGTGTTGCCTGACAACGTCTCGGTCTCCATCTCAAAAATGGCTTCAGGTCGCGCCACTAAGAGATCCGCATGAAGCTTGGCACGAACGCTGGTCGGTGAGTCAGTCGCCACGGCCGCCTCAGCTCCGAATCGGATCCGATACATGCCAGGCGCATGGGGCTCAATCACGAGCCTCGTGCCTGAGCCAGCATCAAAAATCACTTTTGAGGGAGAGCTCTGAATAAGTTTTAGTGATTCAAGATTCATGTCGGTTGCACAAAGTTAACCAGCCAAAACCTCTATTTTGACGGATTTAATCGTTTTTATAAACTCCGAAGGCAAATTAAATCGGATTTAAACCCTTGGCGAGTGGTAAATTTCCTAGAAAATAGGGGCTAAATGCCCGGCAATAGGCGATTTAAGAGCGATTTTTGCAACGCCAAGGGCACGCCCTCTAGGGCGTCAGCAACCAGCTCTGCCCCCAAAACAGACCACGTTAAGCCCCTTGATGCACCCGCTGTTTGCATCCAAAGGCCTTCGCAACCAGGACTTGATAGTGGCCCGAGCGCGGGCAAACGGCCTGGCAAGACCGCCCTAAACCCAGCCCAGCCTGGTAGGTTTTCGGTTTGCAAGCGATCAACCAGCGACGGCATATTCAGTAACTTTGCGGCCCTCTGTATATTGGTATGACGACCCTCTGGGGTGCACTGCGTTTGACTGGCCTCACGCACATAAGTCCCTCCAGACACACACCAACCATCCACAGCTGGTAAGACGTAACCATCGCCGCCAACAATACAATCCGGTCCACCCGCCATCGCCTGAGCTGGCAAACATGTCACCTCACCAGCCAGTTGATGCAAACCTGTCAACCGAAACTTAGTACTGACGTCGTCAATTGGCCACAACGCCGATCGCTGCAGCAATGCGTTGGTATCGGCAGCATTGGCCATGATCACCAACGGGGCTTGTGCCAAGACCTGTGCCGAGTCATCTATCACTTGCCAGATGCCAGCCTGGCGATGCAAGCGACTTGCCTGCACTGCTAGGATGTTGATGCCAGGCATTCGCGCCAAGACTTCCAGCAATCTCGCCACTTTTATCAGCCAGCCGCCGGGCATCCAAAGTCCACCCCGCGGCAGCGCCATGCCCGCGGCGTCACTGGCTCCTTGCGCATCGACCCAGCGAGCCCACTGTGGCATGGCAAACGCCTCGCTAAGGGACAGCAAGTCAACCCAACGTTTTTGCGTTTGCGGCCGTTGTAATTGCAACGCACCGCATCGTTGCCCAATGACAGTGGGTAGCGCCGCCCAAAACCGATCAGCTGCCAGTGCGCCAGCCCGTGACAACTGTGATCGCTCGTTATCATCGCTCGACACCACGGGTGTTAGCGCAGCGGCCAAATGCGCCGCATGACGGCTGTTAGTGCCGGGTGGGTACGGGTCTAAAACATCGACTGACCAGCCACGCACCCCCAAAACAGCCGCCATGGTTAAACCACTGATGCCAGCACCAATCACCACGGCACGGCGGTTTAATGCCACCGCTTGCCCGCCTGCTTTTTGTTGTGCTTGCGTCCATGCCAGCAGAGGGTCTACAGCCGCTTTCGTTGTTCGCTTTGGTGTTTGTTCAAAAGTCTGCCCAACAGTACCAACCGAAATGGGCTTAAAAACATCATCAGTCACTGTCAGCCACTGGGTTGAGGGGCGTGTCAAGTGAGACAATTGCACCAACGAAGGGCTGGCTTGTTGTGCATCGATCATGACCAAGTCAGCGCACATCACCAGCTCATCAATCAATCTATCAGCATCACCCAATCCAACGGTCAGGCTGACGGATCGTAAACCTTGCTTAGACCAACAACGGTGAATGCCCGGCAAAGGTGGTGGCCAGTGCGTGGGTGCAAACGCCAAATCGCTTGAGGCAAGCGCGGGATACTTTTGGGGCCATTGTTCGGGCGTCCCCACCAAGACCCAATGCAGCGCGGCCAAACCTGGCGTCTTGACCCATTGCGCCAAGACTTGCGTCATGCGCGCGAGACTCGTCTGCGCGTCCCCCGCCAGATCGAGGCACACTAGGGGACGATTGGCCTGAGCAATCGACGCAAGCCATCCTTGCACCAAGTCGTCCTGCAACAAAAACCTTAACTTAGCCCCTGACCCGCTTTGCATGAAAGATTCCTACCTGTTGTAATTTTTCACCGATGCTTTTTGACGATCTGTTGACCTGTTCTGTTTGATTAACATCCCTGTCATGACATGCGCGTAAGATTTAATATCTAAAAAAGGGTGTTGCGCGTCAATAATGGTATGTTGATAACGCCATCACCAGCATTTTTTTGACTTTACTTAAAAGCGACTATGTTTCCATTATCCGACTATCTTGATGCGGCCGTGCGTGCGGCCCACGCGGGCGCTGCCATTTTGCAGCAACACCGCGCCTCGCCCAGTAAATTGGTGATTGATCACAAGGGTCGCAATGACTTGGTTTCACAGGCTGACCGAGAGTCAGAAGATGTGGTGATTGAGATTCTGCGTCAGGCCACGCCCCATATCGGCATCGTTGGTGAAGAATCTGGCGGCGCTCGCGGTGCTGAACTGACTTGGTACATCGACCCGCTAGATGGCACAACCAATTATTTACATGGCGTTGAGCACTACGCTGTTTCAATTGGTTTGGTTGCGCATGCTGGGGCTCCTGACGCCGTGGGCAAACCTTTGGCAGTCGACACACCCATTTTGGGTGTTATTTATGATCCCAACCGCGAAGAAATGTTCACCGGCATGCACGGCGTGGGCGCCTGGTGCAACGGTCACCGCATTCAAACGGCTCGGATCGACAGTCTTTCCGATGCCTTAATCGCCATCGGCATCCCCATGCGCGACTTCTCTTACATAGACCCTTATTTTGTGGCTTTAAAAGAAGTGCTCTTACACAGCCGTGGCGTGCGAAGACAAGGTTCGGCCGCACTGGATCTCGCTTGGGTTGCCTATGGTCGCTTGAATGCCTACTGGGAACAAGGCATACAGTCTTGGGATGTGGCTGCAGGCACCGTCATCGCCCGCGAGGCTGGTGCCTGGGTTAATGACCCTTACGACCCTCAGGCCAGCTGGCCTGAAAATGGTCGGGTTTTGGCGATCCCGCCTGCACTCAAAGACGAGTTTCTGGGCTTGATTCAGCCGGCCATGGGGCCCGTGTTTAACCGCTGATCACGCTCGAGGCGTGGCTTACCGTCCTACTGAGCCGGCTCAATGAGCAAGCGTCTTAGTGTTTTACCAACCGTGTTTTTCGGTAGGCTGTCGACAAAAACCACTGTTTTGGGGCGCTTGTATCCAGTCAATTGCTCGCGCCCCCAGTCTTTTAATGCTTGCTCGGTCAAGCCATCACCCACCGCTTGGTTGGCCACCACAAAAAGTCGTATCGCATGGCCAGTCATATCATCGGCCACGCCAACAGCAGCACAATCCAGTACCCCAGGGTGAGCAGCAAACACTTGATCAATTTCAGCGGGATAGACATTAAATCCAGACACCACGATCATGTCCTTTTTGCGGTCTACGATCTTGATAAAGCCTTGGGAATCGCGAAGTCCCAAATCACCAGTTAACAAAAAACCGTCACGCGTAATAGCGGCGGCTGTCGCGATCGGTGCTCGCCAATAACCCTGCATGACTTGCGGCCCTTTGACTGCAATTTCACCAACTTCGCCATCGGGCAACGGTTGCTGCGCATCATCAACAATCAAAACCGTGGTTTGCGGCAGCGGCAAGCCCACCGTTGCTGAAAAGACAGTGCAATCGGTGGGGTTGGCACAAATCACAGGCGATGTCTCTGACATACCGTAACCTTCAACAATGGTTTTACCGGTCAATGCTTGCCATTGTTGCGCCACCACGGGATGAACGGCCATGCCACCACCCAAAGCAATCCGCAAACCTGAAAAATCCAATTGCCGGAAAGCGTCTTGACGCAACAAGGCGGCAAATAAGGTGTTGACCGCTGGAAAGACATGCGGTGACTCTTTTTTCCAGAGGTCAATTAGTGCAGGCAAGTCGCGGGGATTAATGACCAAGACCACGCGCATGCCGGCGTGCAAGGCATACAACGCACACACTGTCATGGCAAAGACGTGATAAAGCGGCAAAGCCGTCAACATGGTGAGGGGATTGGGCATCACATCACGCAAAACGGGATCGGCGATGTCTTCGACTTGCAAAACATTGGCCACCACGTTTCGATGTGTCAACATGGCACCACGTGGGTCACCCGTCGTGCCACCGGTGTATTGCAAAATGGCGACATCCTCGGGCAGCAGTTCAGGGGGCTCAAACAAGGCACGATGGCCTTGAGACAAAACGCTTTCGAAGGAGACTGCGTTTGGCAGGCGCCAAGCTGGCACGCGTTTTTTGACATGCTTGGCAACAAAGTTGATCAACCATCGCTTGGGTATCGGTTGTAGCGCCCCGGGCGACACCACCACCATTGTTTTGGGTTGGTAGGCAGCATCCACTTTTTCTAGCACGTGCGCAAAAGACTCAAACACCACGATCACATCCGCTTCGCAGTCTTTGAGTTGCCCCCCGAGTTCGCGCGGCGTGTAGAGGGGATTAACGTTGACGATCAAATGACCTGAACGCAAAGTACCCATTAAACAAACTAGGCTCGCTGCAACGTTGGGCAGCATGATGGCCACACGTGATTTGGGTGCCAGTTCGAGCGATTGCAACCACGCGGCCCAATCTCGCGACAGTTGGTCTAGCTCACGGTAAGTCATCTCACGACCCATGCTCACGCAGGCCACCCGGTCAGCGTGCGAGGACAAGGCTTGATTGAGCAGGTCCGCTAAGGATGAATAGTCATCAATTGATCTCACCGTTGTCTCCTATTTTGTGGAGTCGCTCTGTTTTATAGCGGTTTTGCCCCGATAATAAAGGTCATTTGCTGATCGGCGGGAAAACCCATGAAACTGTTAGAACCATTTCTTGACTGGCAAGACGACATCAAAACATGGCGGCGCGACATACACGCGCACCCTGAGCTTTCTTACGAAGAAATCCGAACCGCTGACCGGGTCGCTGAACGGCTCACCGAGTGGGGCATTTCCATGCATCGTGGTTTGGGCGGCACGGGTGTCGTGGGTATTATTGAAGGCAGCCAACCTGGCACTGGCGCGATTGGTCTAAGGGCCGATATGGACGCCCTGCCAATGCAGGAACAAAATACCTTTGCCCACGCGAGCCAACATCCCGGAAAAATGCACGGCTGCGGCCATGACGGTCACACGGCCATGTTGCTCAATGCAGCACATTACCTGTCACAGCACCGCGATTTTGCGGGTACTGTTTATGTGATTTTTCAGCCAGCCGAAGAAGGTGCAGCAGGTGCCAAGCGGATGATTGATGAAGGTCTGTTTGAAAAGTTTCCCATGCAAGCCGTGTTCGGCATGCACAATTGGCCCGGCCTGCCCTTTGGTCACTTTGGTGTCACACCGGGTCCCATCATGGCATCAAGCAACGAGTTCGTCATCGAGATCGAAGGCAAAGGTGCACACGCCGGCATGCCACACTTGGGGCACGACCCCATCATGGCCGCGGTGAACACGGCCCAAGCCTTGCAAACGATCATCAGCCGTAACCGACACCCGCTTGAGGGTGGGGTATTAAGCGTGACGCAAATACACGCCGGCAGCGCCATGAACGTGATCCCAGGGCTTGCTACACTGAAAGGCACTGTTCGCACCTTTACCAACCAAACTCTCGACATGATCGAGCAGCGCATGGCGAGTATCGTCACACACACCGCGCAAGCCATGGGTTGTGAAGGTCGGCTGGAATTCAAACGAAACTACCCCGCCACCATTAACAGCGAAAAAGAGACCGCATTTTGTGTCGGGGTGATGACCAGCGTTGTTGGCAAAACCCAAGTGGATGCCAACGTGGTGCCAACCATGGGCGCAGAGGATTTTGCCTTTATGCTTGAACAAGTACCTGGCTGCTACGTCTGGATAGGCAATGGCATGGGCGAGCACCGCGAGGCCGGTCATGGCTTGGGACCTTGCATGCTGCACAACGGTTCTTACGACTTTAACGATGATTTGTTGCCCTTGGGCGCGACCTACTGGGTTCGCCTCGTCGAGCAATGGTTTGCCCAAACTAACTAAGGCATCGAACCGACGATAAAACAACGGGCTCTTGGCCAAAGCACTCACTGACATCAGCGGATTTTTTTATGGTTCAAGCCCCTAGCATTAACACCGGCACCAATACAAAAACCTTTCGGCGCTTAGACCCAGAGGACGCTCAGCTGGCTCTGGCCCGCGTGCAAGAGCAGCTTCGTCGGCATGCCTTGGTCGAGCACATTGTTAGTCGACAACAGGAAGGTGATGACCGCGCACCGCTGGTTGAAGGACTCTTGCATCGTCAACATGAAAATGAGCTGCGCGCACTCGTCAACGAGCTACATCCTGCCGACATCGCTTTTATCCTGGAATCGCTGCCAAAAGTTGACCGACAGCTCATTTGGCAGTTAGTACGAGCCGAGTTTGATGCGGAAGTGCTACTCGAAGTGGCAGACTGGGTGCGCCAATCCCTGATCGAAACCATGGATCGCGAGGACTTACTCGCCGCCACTGAAAACATGGAAGCCGACGAGATCGCTGATTTGGTGGCCAATTTGCCCCCAGACGTGGTCGCAGAGGTCCAAAAAGGCCTCACGGTCAAAGAGCGTGCCCAACTTATCGAAGCCATGGGCTACCCCGAGGATAGTGTGGGTGGCATCATGGATTTTGAGATGGTTCGAGTCCGCGACGACGTCACCTTGGAAGTGGTGCTGCGCTACCTAAGGCGACTGCCCGAACTGCCAGACCACACTGACCAAATATTCGTGGTTGACCGTGCCGACCGCTTATTGGGCGTTTTGTCGCTTTCAGCGCTACTAGTCAACGATCCTGAAGTCATCGTGCTCGATGTCATGAGCACCGACTACCTCACATTGAACCCCCTTGATCAAGACGCTGAGGCCGCAGGTGCGTTCGAACGATACGACTTGGTTTCGTCACCCGTGATTGATGACCGTGGCCGATTAATCGGCCGTGTCACGATTGCTGACGTCGTAGATGTCATCAGAGAGGACTCCGACGAGCAGGCCCTGTCGCGAGCGGGTATGCAAGAAGAGGACATCTTTGGCCCAGTCACCATGGCCATCCGAAACAGAGCCCCATGGCTGATGCTAAACCTCTGCACAGCAGGCATCGCAGCCTTTGTGGCGTCTCGGTTTGAGGCCACAGTTAGTCACATCGTGGTATTGGCTTTTTTGATGTCGATTGTGGCGGGGCTTGGTGGCAACTCTGGCAATCAGACCATGACAATGATTATTCGCGCTTTGGCGGTTGGTCGAGTGACCGCTCAGAACGCTTGGCAACTGATCAAACGCGAATTGTTGGTGACGCTTTCGGTATCCCTTTTGGGTAGCGCCGTCGCAGGCGGCTTCGCATGGTGGATTTCCAACTCTATCCCCATCGCCTTGGTCATGGTCGTGGCGATGGTTTGCAATATGCTGGTGGGCGCCATGGTGGGTGTACTCGTACCAATGGTGCGCTCCCGGTTCGGTAAGGACCCCGCACTCGGCTCGTCGGTTTTATTGACGTTTGCGACCGACTCGCTCGGGTTTTTTATCTTTCTGGGTTTAGCGACCTTATTTTTGGTCTGACACAGGTGCTTGCGTCTCAATTGATTCGTTGAGCCAAGCAACCAGCAAGGTGTAGGTCACAGCTAGCACCACCGGCCCGATGAAAATGCCGATAAGCCCGAACGTCAGTAACCCGCCAATCACGCCAATGAGTATTAACATCAACGGCAGGTCAGCGCCCCGTCGAATCAACCATGGCCGTACAAAATTATCCATGGTGATCACAATCAAACTCCAAACGGCCAAGAAAATGGCCCAACCGGTGGACTCCCCCTGCCAAAACATCCAGATGACGGCGGGCACAAGCACAGGCGACGGACCAACCTGAGCAATGCACAGCAGTAGCATCACGCCACCCAACAGCACGGCGTACGGGATGCCTGCGAGCGCAAGTCCGATGGTGCCAAAGAGCGTCTGCAATAGTGCTGTCACGCCAACACCCAAAGCGACACTACGAATCGCTTGGGCCGTCAACAAAATCGCTGACTCACCGCGTTCGCCGCCCAAGCGTCGACCAAACTGGCGCGCGATGACTGCTGCTTTTTCACCCTGTAAATAAATCACCGCTGATATCAAGGTCATCAACACGAACTGCAAAATCAGACCGCCCACGCCTGACAAAGACCCAAGCAACCACTGCCCGGCTTGGCTTAAATGAGGCAATGCGTACTGCTTTAGCAAGTCTGCTGTGCCACTGGCAGCGATACCATTCCAAAATTGAGTCATGGGTGTACCGACGAGAGCGACATCATTGAGCCAAGTTGGTGCGAGAGGCAGAGACCCGCCAGCTATACCCTTGCCCATCTGTACCAAAGCGTCGCTGTGCTGGACAGTTGTCGAAATCAAGAGAATCAGTGGCAAAATCAACAATAACAGGATGCCCAGTGTCATCACCAACGCTGCCAACGCGCGCCGCCCACCGAATACTTTTTGCAGACCAATGAGCAAAGGCCAAGTCGCCACGACAATCAACACTGACCACACGCCCGCAGCCATAAATGGTAGTAACACCCAGCCCGAAAGAAAGGCAAGTGCAGAAACCACAGCGATGGAAAGCACATAACGCATCACATCAGGACTCTTATTGGATTGCATTTCACTTCCCTTGTTAGCAGGCACTGCAACGAATAATATCGTTCCAAATAAGGCAATAACGTAGCATGACACAGAGACTGTTAACGGACTGTCATTAGACTGTCACGGCTTGTGCATAAACTACGGTTTAAGGTTTATTTCACTCAATTGATTTTCCCAAGCCATGTCGAACACTTCAAACCCGTTAGATTTTCAGAAAAAAGCCCATGCTGATTTGATAGACAGCTATGACGAAGAGCTCGAAATGGAGCTCGACGATGATCGGCTTGATGAATTGCTTTTAGCCGTGCCTGCGCAAGGCGCAGAAAACGAATATGGCATGGATCGCCGTTTGTACTTCAAGGAGCTGTTTCGCCTACAGGGCGAGCTGGTCAAGTTACAAGATTGGGTTATTAAACAGAAGCTTAAAGTTGTGGTCTTGTTTGAAGGTCGCGATGCGGCAGGCAAAGGCGGCGCTATCAAACGCATCACCCAGCGCCTTAATCCACGCGTTTGCCGAGTGGCGGCGCTACCTGCACCAAGCGAACGAGAAAAAACCCAGTGGTACTTTCAGCGCTACGTCAGCCACCTGCCAGCTGGTGGAGAAATGGTTTTGTTTGACCGCAGCTGGTACAACCGCGCAGGCGTCGAACGCGTGATGGGGTTTTGTAGCGACGAAGATTACGAAGAGTTTTTCAGAACAGTCCCTGAATTTGAAAAAATGTTGGTACGTTCTGGCATCATTTTGATCAAATATTGGTTTTCTATTACCGACGAAGAGCAACATTTGCGCTTCACGATGCGCATTAAAGATCCGCTGAAGCAGTGGAAACTAAGCCCCATGGATCTGGAGTCTCGCCGGCGCTGGGAAAGCTACACCGCTGCCAAAGAAACAATGCTTGATCGCAGCAACATCCCTGAAGCCCCTTGGTGGATCGTTGAGGGCAATGACAAAAAAAGAGCCCGCTTAAATTGCATGGCCCATCTGCTTGAGCAGATCCCTTACCAAGAGATTGAGCACCCCACAGTCATTTTGCCTAAACGGGTGCATGACCCAGATTACCACCGACATCCCGTACCCGACCAAATGATCATCGCCGACCGGTACACGTCTTAGCCAATAAGCCCCTACAAACGGCCAGGCCGCATCACTAAGTCGATCAAATCACTCTAACAGGCTTAAAAAACAGTCTCTGACCGTGTACATTCTCATAAAAGAATAATAGAAATCACTTTTGGAGATGTCACGATGCAGTCGGTTAACACCACCGCAGGTCTGCCTGCCGATCACAGCTTTGTCAAAGGGCTTGATAAGGCCCAAGCCAACCATGTCGCATTTTCGCCGATATCGTTTCTAGAACGCAGCGCTCTGGTGTTTCCCAAAAAGACAGCCATCATTCACGGTGCACTGCGACAAAACTGGTTAGACACACTGACTCGCTCACGTCAACTCGCCAGCGGTTTGCAGGCACTTGGCATACAACCCGGTGACACGGTGGCTGTCATGCTGCCCAATACGCCCCCCATGGTTGAGGCTCACTTCGGTGTGCCGATGTCTGGTGCCGTACTGAACTGCTTGAATACCCGTCTTGATGCGGCCAGCATTGCCTTCATGCTTAATCATGGTGAAGCAAAACTCGTGATTTTTGACAGCGAATTCGCCCCTGCAATGAAAGAGGCACTGGCCATCCTTAAACGCGACCATGGCCGTGAGCCGATGGTTTTTGAGTCCCTCGACGAACCATTTGTCGCGCCCGACCAGACCATTACCCAACACACCTATGAGGCGCTTGTGGCTAGCGGCGACCCCAGTTTTGAGGTGGTTCTGCCAGCCGATGAATGGCAATCGCTTTGCTTGAACTACACCTCGGGCACCACGGGCGACCCCAAAGGCGTGGTGTACAGCCATCGCGGTGCCGCCATGAACGCGATCTCGAACATCTTAGAGTGGGATATGCCCAAGCACCCCGTCTACCTTTGGACGCTGCCCTTGTTTCACTGCAACGGTTGGTGCTTCCCTTGGACGGTCGCAGCGCGCGCTGGGGTCAATGTCTGTTTGCGTAAGATTGATGCCCAAACTATTTTTGACTTGATCCGTGAACATGGGGTCACACACTATTGCGCCGCGCCAATTGTTCATGGCTTATTAGTTAATGCCCCCCACACCATGAAAACTGGCCTGCCCTCGGGCGTTAAAGCGATGGTAGCGGGTGCTGCGCCACCAGCGGCCATGATTGAGGGCATGGAAACCATGGGGTTTGAATTAACCCATGTGTATGGTTTGACTGAGGTCTATGGCCCAGCAGCGGTCTGCGTCAAACATGAGGACTGGGACTCACTGGACATTTCAGAACGCGCTCGCTTGAACTCACGTCAAGGCGTGCGTTACCACTTACAAGCTGACGTCAAAGTACTTGATCCCGAAACCATGGCACCTGTGCCTTGGGACGGTGAGACCATGGGCGAGATCATGTTCCGCGGCAATATCACCATGAAAGGTTATTTAAAGAACCCTAAGGCAACAGAAGCAGCTTTTGCTGGCGGTTGGTTCCACTCGGGAGACCTCGCTGTGCAGTATCCCGACGGTTACGTCAAAATCAAAGACCGAAGCAAAGACATCATCATTTCTGGCGGTGAAAACATTTCATCGATCGAAGTCGAAGACGTGCTCTATCGCCATCCTGCCGTTCTCGCGGCTGCTGTTGTTGCAAAGCCGGATCCTAAGTGGGGTGAAACGCCCTGTGCCTTTCTGGAACTCAAACCCGGAGTCAGTGTGACCTCAGAAGAAATCATCACTTTTTGTAAGTCGCACATGGCCCACTTCAAAGTTCCAAAGAATGTGATTTTTGGTGAAGTCCCCAAAACGTCCACTGGCAAAATTCAAAAGTTTGAACTAAGGAAACAAGCGAGTGCGACTTGAGTTGCAATGACCACCACACCAACGGGTAAGCAAATATCATGGATGACCTACTGACCCAATCAGTACCCCAAGCCGGTTTGCTCAAACTGACTTTAAACCGGCCGTTGGCTTTTAACGCCTTATCAGAGTCGTTGCTCACCGCGCTTGAAGAACGGCTAGAATTGATTGCCCAAGATGGTGACACCAAAGTCGTGATTTTGGCCGCGCAAGGCAAAGCGTATTGCGCTGGACACGATCTCAAAGAGATGCGTGCCCAGCCCAGTCTGAACTACTACCAAACACTCTTTGCTCAGTGCAGTCAAGTCATGCTGGCGGTGCAGCGTTTACCCCAGCCTGTGATTGCGCAAGTTCAAGGCGTGGCGACTGCCGCGGGTTGTCAACTGGTTGCTATGTGCGATTTGGCAATAGCCTCTGCTGAGGCGCAGTTTGCGGTTTCGGGGGTCAACTTAGGGCTCTTTTGTGCCACACCCTCAGTGGCTTTGAGTCGAAACATTTCTCGCAAACAGGCCATGTATATGCTGCTGACGGGTGAGTTCATCAGCGCGCAACAAGCCCAAGACTGGGGTTTGATCAACGAAGTGGTGCCCGGCGATCTTCTCGACACCGCCACCCTCGCACTGGCTCAAAAAATTCTGGCAAAACCATCACCTGCTTTGCAGCTGGGTAAAAAATTGTTTTACCAACAAATCGAAGCCAACATGACGCAAGCCTATGAATTAGCGGCTCAAACCATGGCCTGCAATATGATGGATGAATCCGCGCTTGAAGGTGTTCAGGCGTTTATAGAAAAACGCCCACCCAACTGGGGTTAATACGCTGCTGCGCTGATATAAAACGCTCGTGAGGATCACATGGCTGTTGATTACCAAGCACCGACCAAAGACATGGCTTTTTTGATTAAGCACATCGTCGATTTACCAACCATCATTGCACTGCCTGGCTATGACGAGTGTTCAGAAGACCTGATTGACGCTATCTTGGACGAGGCGGGCAAGTTTGCCAACGGCGTGATTTCGCCCTTGAATACGGTTTCTGATGGCATGCCACCGGCACTGAACAACGATCACAGTGTGACGACGTCACCCGGCTTTGCTGCGGCTTACACACAATATGTTGAAGCAGGCTGGAATAGCCTGTCGGGTAGTCCCAAGTTCGAAGGCCAGGGCCTGCCTGAGCTTCTGGCCACGGCCACCAACGAAATGTGGCACAGCGCCAGCATGTCGTTTGCGCTTTGCCCGATGCTGACAGCCGGTGCCATTCACGCCATCGAACATCATGGCAACGAACATCAAAAAGTCACTTTTTTACCCAAACTGGTGTCAGGCGAATGGGCCGGCACCATGAATCTGACAGAACCTCAAGCGGGCTCTGATCTGGCCGCCGTCACCACAAAAGCACAACCCGACGGCGAGCATTACCGGCTCAGTGGCGTCAAGATATACATCACGTACGGCGAACACGATTTGACTGAGAACATCATTCATTTGGTATTAGCACGCTTGCCGGATGCCCCCAAGGGGGTCAAGGGCATATCACTTTTTATCGTACCCAAATACCTTGTTAATGGTGATGGCAGCCTGGGTGCGCGCAATGACGTCAAGTGCTTGTCGCTTGAACACAAGCTCGGGATTCATGGCAGTCCGACTGCCGTGATGAGCTACGGCGAGAAAGAAGGTGCGATTGGTTATTTGGTGGGACAACCCAACGAGGGCTTGTCATACATGTTTACCATGATGAATCATGCCCGTCTGAATGTTGGTTTGCAAGGTGTGGCTGTGGCTGAACGCGCGCTTCAGCAAGCCATTTGGTATGCCTTTGACCGTGTTCAAGGCAAAACCCTAATCGAGACCGAAAAAACCCCCAGCCCCATTGCTTTTCACCCGGACGTGCGACGCTTATTGTCTAGCATGCAATGCCGCACACAAGCCATGCGGGCTTTGGCGTATGAGGCGGCCGCTCAACTTGATATCGCCACCCACCACATTGACCCTGTGGCAGCGGGCCACTCGCAAGCACGGGTTGACCTACTGATCCCCGTGGTTAAAGGCTGGTCTACTGAGCAATCGATTGATATTGCCTCCATGGGTATTCAAATTCACGGTGGTATGGGCTACGTTGAAGAAACAGGCGCTGCGCAGCATTTGCGCGACGCGCGAATCACGACCATCTACGAAGGTACCACCGCCATCCAAGCCAACGATTTTCTTGGGCGAAAAATTTTGCGCGATGGTGGGCAAGCCATTGGTTTGTTAATCGACGACATCAACCAAACCAGCCACACCTTGATGGGGCACGGTGATGCTGACTTACAACGTCTGGGGCAACAGCTCAATGAAGGCGCACGCACACTGCGCCAAGTGGTTGACTGGGCGGTGGCTCAGGACAGAAGCGAGCTCGCGGGCACCTATTTTGGATCGGTACCGCTTCTGATGCTGGCCGGTGATGTGCTCGGTGGCTGGATGCTCGGGCGAAGTGTGTTGGCCTGCGAATTACAACCCAACACCATTGATGCAGGCTTCTCAAATGCCAAAAGAAACGCAGCCTTGCTTTATGGTGACATGGTTTTGATACCCGGCCTGGGGCGTTCTCATTTGATTCAAAACGGTGCAAAAGCCATGCATGCGGCACTCAGTCTTTAAACCTCTCGGATTGCCCCGAACGATTGGGCTGACGACTAGGCACAGATGGGTTCATCGAGATTTCATGTGTCATATAAGGATGTTAGAAAAGCAACATCAACATTGATTGGGTTAACCCCCCGCTAGAGGACCACACTGCCATGAAACTCATCACTTGGAATACACAGTGGTGCAAAGGCCTAGATGGCCTTGTGAGTCCACAACGTATTGTTGAAGAGGCGCGCAAATTAGCGGATTTTGACGTGCTATGCCTTCAAGAAATCGCTATGAATTACCCCTCACTGACGGGTGACAGCCCGCTGGATCAACCGCAGGCCATCGCCTCACTTTTGCCGGGCTTCGAGGTTGTTTTTGGGGCGGCGATTGACGAACGGCCTAACGGCAAGCCACAGCAGTTCGGCACACTGATTGCTTCTCGATTGCCCATCTTGCAAGTACAAAAATTGATGTTGCCCTCGCCTTTTGAGAAGGGTGTCGCGTATGCGTGGATGCCGCGTATTTGCACGGTCTGCAGCATCGCCGCTCCGTGGGGCCCCGTGCGCGTCATGACCACCCACCTCGAGTATCACAGTCAGCACCAAAGACTTGCACAGGCGCGAGCGCTAAGGCATTGGCACGAGGAGTCATGCGCACAAGCCCGCAATTGCCGACCCATGTCTGATGATGAAGCAGGCACCCCCTATCAAACTAAGCCACACACAATGGATGCTATTCTTTGCGGCGACTTTAATTTTGAATCAGACAGTGACGAGTACCGCTACCTCACTGACCACACCAACGCGCAAGCCTTGTCTGACAGTTGGACCATTGCCCAAGCTGACCAGCCCCACCCTCCCACTTTTCGGCTCTTTGATGACACCTACGGTCCCGACGCTGTGAGCTGTGACTTTGTTTTTGTGAGCGAATCAATGACACCACGCGTTCAATCCGTCGCTGTGGATACCCTGACTCAAGCATCAGATCACCAACCGGTACTGATCGTACTAAGCGACTCAAGCCTCGAGAGCGAATAGTGGCCTGGCGTAGGGGTCGGCACCTTTCACCCCTGCCATTTGTTAGGATAAAAGCTATCGTCTATTTAACGGCAGGTATCAGCAATGAGCGACTCAGCCGCACCACACCCAGTGGCACCGTCACGTGAAAATTTCACGTACTTTGAAACCATCACACTACGCTACGCCGACAACGATGTGAACGGGCATGTGAATAACGCCCATTACTACGCTTTTTTTGACACCGCTGTTGAGGGTTTTTTAAGAGCCACTGCGCTTAGAGGCATTTTGGCCGGTGAGGTATTCACGCCCGTGGTGGCTTCGCGCTGTCGCTATTTTCAAGAGATCTCTTATCCGGGTGATGTGGTACTGGGTGTAAAGCTCGCACGGATTGGAAGAACCAGCTTGACTTATGAAATCGCTATTTTTACAACTGCGACCGGTCCGACAGCGGCAGCCTTGGGAACATTCACAACAGTGTGCACCAACAAAGAGAGCCGGCGCCCCACTGAAATTCCTGCCGCTGTGCGAACCTACTTTAAAACCCAACCCGGGCATTGATCTGACCAGATATCCCAGTGAATTGGCCGTTGAAACTGATTTGATAACCCAGACCGATATTGATTGGTGTGTTTGGCGTGGTTTTGCCGACACGCCTGCACTCAGGCTCATGCAAGAGGCGAACGCCGGGCATCGCGATGGTGCCCATGTTACTTACCGTGTCGGTGCTTTTTTTGGACCAAAAGCGCATCCAAGCCACATTTGTTGCCGTAATAGTCGACCCTTAGTTTGTAATTTCATTACTCACAACACGCGGGGTGGTGAAAAGCCAAATCTCGTCGTCAGGACTGATGGCTTGAATTAAGCCAGTGATAATAATCGTGTTGTTTGCACCATTGGCCACCTCTGCTTCACTGATGAAAATGCCGTTCGCATTCGGTACAGCAGTAGTGACTTCCTCATTTCACTAGACACTTTAGCCAACGAGCCACGCACAACAGTTAACCCCTACATAGACAGAATTTACATTAGTGAAGAGATTGGTATTCAGACGACACGTCATTCACAATCGATAAGTCACTTATCAGCCCGATTGATGGAATTAGCCGATTTGCGTTGCGCTAGCCACGAAAATAAAACCATAGTCACCTTGATGAACCGACACTTTCTATCTCCGCACGCAGCCGGAGTTTGTTTTTAAAGGTGTGGATCGCTTTATCGGAAGAATAAAATGGTTCTAGTTTCGCTGAAATTGGTCATGAGAAAAATGCCCTTTGTGTCATGGCTACCGGTTTTTAATTAGTGGTTTACCCTTAATTCTATTCCGCAAGGCATTTCCAATCGCCTGTTTGTGACGTCGTCAACCGATCAATGGCCTCGAGATCAAGGCTCCAGCAGGCTCGAACAATTGCTTGCGCAAGCCCGTGCCCGATCACAGGGTCACAAATGGCGTGGAACTTTTGAGTCAGCGCCGCATCATCCAACGGGTTATCAGGTTCACCGTAGGGCTGGGGTTGTAAGTGCGTCAAGCAACGGCCATCGCGCAATACCAGCGTCACACTCGCTGACCGTTTGGCGGGGTAAACCGCTTGTATGGTCTCAGACACTTCAACGCTGACACTCGCAGCCAACCGTGCCATGTCAGGGTTGGCTCTGGCTTGGCTCCCAAATGCCATTAGATCGACTTGGTCATAAACCAGTGCGGCCGCCACGGCGTAAGGAATCGACATCTGCGCATCCAACAAACCATCGTAATGCTGGTGATCGTGTTTGGCAGCACCTCGGTGGGTTTGAACCACAACTCGAACCACATCGCTCACATCAAACGAACTTTGAATTTTTAAAGCTAGTACGGCATCAATTGGCGCATGAAGGTGACGACAACAAGGGTACGGTTTGACGTAAGTGTTGAGCATTTCATAAGTCGTGCCCAATCCTTGCAACACCGATTGGAGGTCAGCTTTACCGCCTGCATAGGCTTTGAAGTAACCATTCTCACCCTCAATGCCGGTTAGCGGGCCATCAACACCCGCACGCGCCAGGTGGGCCACAATGACCCCGTCGCGTGCGCTTTTACCAGGGTGCAATCGCTTGGTTTCGGAGCCTTGAGCCAAAAACTCAAACAGTCCACTTGCAAAAGACCCGGCCATGCCCAGCGTCCATGACAGCTCTTGAACGGACAAGCCCAACAACTGACCTACCCCCACTGCGCTTGCAAAAACACCATTGATACCAGTGTTGTGAAATCCGTTTTGCCAAGTATAAGGATGACCAGCTCTGGCCAAACGACAACTCACCTCATAGGCGGCAACAACAGCAAGCGTCACCTCTTGTGCACTGGATTTGGACGCCTGCGCCTGGGCCATAATCGCAGGCAAAGCACAAGCGCCCGGATGATACGAACCTGCTGTGTAGCCATCGTCAATTTCTAAACCGTGTGCAGCCGTCCCATTGATAAACGCCGCTGTGTGCGCCGCAAACCGGTGCTTGCTGCCCACGACTCCGGCCGCTGAACCCGACTCGGATTGTGCAAAGTAGTTTTGAACAGCACGGCTCGTGGGCGCCGAGCAACCCGCTATGACCGCGCAATGGTAATCAAGCACGACCCGCTTGACTTGATGAATAACAGAAAGCGGCACGTTTTCAATTTTTAGCGAATGGATCCAATCGGCCAAGGCCATGGTCAGCGCAGGGCGCGAATCCATGGCGAGTTGATCGTTGTCTGAATGTTCCATGCCGATTGGGTTTGGGATCATGGTGGTTTGTCTCCAGCGAGCGAGCCGCGTCAGGTCAATGAAGGTCAGTTTTAAGCCAAACTTATGATTTTTGTTTCTATGCGTTCAAGATAATCGCAAAACAGACGTGATGTCTATTCCTCTTCAAATTCAATAGACTTTTGGGTAAGATAGTGATCGTCAGTTTGGGTGATCAGGGTTTGGTGTATCCGTGTCGGACTAAGCGTCGTGTTCTAAACCACTAACGCCCACTCAACCACTCAGCCACGAACCCCGCCAAGGGGTTATGGTTTTATCAGTTCAGTTTGGTATCGATTGACACACCACACTGTCTTCACATTTTGATAACAAGCCCCAATAAGAGATTGAGACCCAGATGCTTCAGGCCCAATATTCAGCAGCAGACTTCGATGATGAGTCCCGCATGATTGTCGACTTGGTCACCAAATTCGTCGACCAAGAACTCATGCCTCTCGAACCAGGCGTCCTTGAACGCGAGATCAAAGGCGAACACTTACACCTGACGTCAGATGAAGAAAAAACGCTCGCTGACACATGTAAGGCGCTCGGCCTTTGGGCGCTTGACGCCCCTGAAGAGTTCGGTGGCATCAACTTATCCTCAGTCACGTTAATGGCTATCAATGAGGAAATTGGCCGCACGGTCACGCCGTTCACCTTCCCACCTGATTCGCCCAACCTTCATATGCTGATGGCCACAGCCACAGAGAATCAACGTAAAAAATACCTTGAACCCTATGCGCAAGGCACCGCCAAATCGGCCATCGCCATCTCTGAACCCCAAGCTGGCGGAGACCCTACCGGCATGCTCACTCGAGCTGAAAAAGACGGTGATCAGTGGGTTATCAATGGCCGCAAAATCTGGGTCAGCCGTGTGCCAGCGGCAGATTTTATTGTTGCCATGGCACGCGTTGGTAGTGGCAAGGGGCATGAGGGCATCACAGCTTTTATTATCGACAAAGGCACCAAGGGCTTTGAGATCCTGCGCGAAATTCCCATGCTCGCTGGTCACCGCACTTATGAATTGGCTTTTGAAGATTGCCGTATCCCAGCAGAGAACATCTTGGGTGAGATCGGTGCTGGCTTCGCGCCCATGCAACTGCGGTTAAATATTCGCCGCTTACAAATGGGCGCTTGGTGTTTGGGCATGTGCCGTCGCGCCTTGGAAATGATGATGTCACACGCCAAGCAACGCAGTACGTTTGGGGCTTTGCTGGCAGACCGACAAGCCATCCAATGGTGGGTGGCTGATGCTGCCATGAAAATGCATGCCTGCCGACTCATGGTTCACGACGCTGCCCGCAAGCAGGACCGTGGCGAGGACATTCGCATGGAGGCGTCCATGATCAAGGTGTACGCCACAGAAATGGCAGCCGAAGTGATTGATCACGCCATGCAGGCATTTGGCGCCATGGGTGTGACCAAAGAATTGCCACTGCACCTCATGGCACAGCGCGCGCGCGTGATGCGCGTCTATGAAGGCCCATCCGAGGTGCATCGCATGTCAATTGCAAGACGCTTATTTAAGACAGTCAAGTAGTCACGAGTAGAAAAAAAAGTGGTCAAAATAGCTGCAAGACAGCAGTCATAAAAAAATAAGACAACAAGGGTAGTCGCCCATGTGCTTTGTGCGTGGGTGGCGGGCAACCGGGAGACTAGCCATATGGACGCAGCGCACCGAGACGAGCCACCATCACAGCCTTTGGCTGGCATTGTTGTGATCGATCTCACCCAAATTTACCAAGGCCCATACTGCACATTTTTGATGGCCAAAGCTGGTGCTGACGTTATTAAAATCGAGCCTCTCTTGGGTGAGCCCAGTCGCATTCGGGCCAAAATTGGTGGTGGCGCCTCTCTTCCCATGGTTATGCTTAACGTCAATAAAAAAGGGGTTACGCTCAACCTCAAGTCCGAAAAAGGCAAGGCGCTATTTAAGCAGCTGATCGCAAAGGCCGATATCTTGGTCGAAAACTTTGCCCCAGGGGTGATGGATCGGTTGGGTCTTGGTTGGGATGTCTTGCACGCGATCAATCCTCGATTGATCTACGGCACAGGCACGGGATTTGGTCTATCAGGTCCAGACCGCGACAATCTCGCCATGGATGTCACCATTCAGGCAGCCTCTGGCATCATGAGTGTGACCGGTACGCCCGATGGCCCACCGCTTCGGTCTGGTGCGTCAATGGTTGATTTTTTAAGTGGTGTGCACCTTTACGGTGGCATCATGATGGCGCTCTTTGATCGCACCAAAACCAACAAGGGACGGCTCGTCGAAGTGGCCATGATTGAAACCGCTTATCCCACACTGGCCTCAAACCTTGGCCTGCTTTATCGCCAACAAGGTAAAGTTTCGGGCCGAGTTGGCAATCGACACGGTGGGCTGGCGCTGGCACCTTATAACGTCTATGAAGCGGCTGACGGTCATGTTGCCATTGTGTGCGCTACCGAACATCACTGGCACAATATCCTCAAAGCGATGGGTCAAGAAGCCCTGAAGGATGATCCAAGATTCAGCAGCAATAAGGTTCGGGTTGAGCACATTGATAGGACCGATGACTTTGTTCAGTCTTGGACCAAAACATTGACGCGTGCCGAGTTCGCTGTGCTCAGCCAAAAACACGCCATCCCTGCCGCACCAGTTCGTGATTTGCTTGAGGTCATGAATGATCCTCACATGCATGCCAGAGGTGCACTCGAATGGTTTGATGATCCTGAGCTTGGACGAGTCGTCTTGGCTGCAAGCCCGATCATTTTGCATGGCATTGATCGTGTGGCAACTGTGGCCAGCCCTGCCCTTGGGCAACACAATCAAGACATTTATGGCGGCTGGCTTGGCCTGAACGACCAGGCGTTGGTAGAACTGAAGCAAGAAAGTGTGATTTAAGTCCTTCTCGCCAAGTCCGTGATTGTGACGTTACCGTAGGCTAAATATCCGACGCTGTGTAGGGTGGCATCAATCCCTCTGCATTGCCTCCCAAGCGCTCAGACAAAGCAACTCCCGCTTGCATAACAAGCGGCAAAGACTCCTCGAAGCGTTTTTTGTTAAAGCGAAATAACGGCATGCCCAAGGAAATACTACATACCAATGATTGCCTGACACCAAACACGGGGCATGCGATAGCTGCCGTCTCGGATCGGCGTTCGGCCAAGGAGATGGCGTAGTGAGCCTGCCTGATTTGATCGTATTGTCGGCCACGTTTCCCAGTAAACGCCAAGATCACGCGCCCAGCCGCTCCCTTCTCGAGCTCAACGCGTTCGCCCTCTCGCACGTGCATACGGACCGATCGGGGCTGAGTCATGCGGTGCAAGCAAACCCGATAATCACCATCGCGAATGTAAATTGCCGCCGTCTCGCCCGTTGCACGAACCAACTCCCGAAGGATGGGGCTAGCGTCATCCCACAACCGAAACGACTCTTGGTAGAGCATACCCAAGTAAAACGGTGTTGGTCCCAATTTGAAACGCCCATCCTCGAGTCGTCGCAAATAACCATGATGCAACAGCGAGTCGCCTATCCGAAGAATCGTGCTGTGATAAAGACCGGTTGCCATCGAAATTTCGGCAAGACTCATGCCTTCAACACTGTTTTCAAAGGCCTGCAAAATTGTCAGGGCCCGATTAACGGCTGCCACGCCAGGCTCAGGGTTGGTAGATTTCATTTACGCTCACCGATCAACGAATATTTAGATTATCCCACTGTGGTCGCTGGATTACCGTCACATTTAGCGGGCTCTTCAATTTCTCTTTTATCTTCAACTCAATATTCAAGGAATTCAAATCATGTCTGAAGAACTGGTGTTTGGCGTAGAGGACGGGATCGCCACCATTCGATTGAACCGCCCTGAAAAATACAATGCTTTCACCCCAGAGATGCTGACATCTTGGGCTGACGCTTTACGATTTTGCAAAGACAGCCCGGCGGTCAATGTGATTGTTTTAACAGGCACAGGCAAGGGTTTTTGTTCTGGCGGCGACGTTGGCAACATGAAAAATCGTAGTGAACAAAGCGCTTACAGTCGTCGCCAATTCTTGACCGACTTTGTACACCCCATTGCCTTGTTACTGGATCAAATTGATAAGCCCATGATCGTGGCGGTCAATGGCGTGGCCACTGGCGCTGGCATGGACATGGCCCTCATGGGTGACATGCGGATTGCCGCCCGTAGCGCACGCTTTGCCGAAACGTACATCAAAGTCGGCTTGTTTGCCGGTGACGGGGGATCTTGGTACCTACCCCGACTGGTTGGTCAAGCCAAAGCGTTGGAGCTGCTTTGGACGGGTGAGTTTGTCGATGCTGAAGAAGCTTTGCGCTTGGGAATGGTCAACAAAGTGGTTGATGACGATCAATTGATGGATGCCACTTACGCCATGGCGCGCAAGATTGCTGATCAGCCACCCATAGCCATTCGCATGATGAAGCGTGCCGTGCGTCAATCCGCCGCTATCGACATACGCACCCACCTTGAAATGGCCGCCTCTCACATGGCAGCAATGTACTCAACCGAGGATCACAAAGAAGCGGCCAGCGCTTTTTTAGAAAAAAGGACGCCTGTCTTTAAGGGTCGCTAAAACCCCCACGCTTGAAACCGCCCCTCTGGAACCCGTAGCCACTTCGGACATCAATTATTTAGATCAGGAGATCACCCATGTCACCCCTTGGATTTGCTGTTTACCCAACACCGCGATTGGTCAGCGATACTCAAATCGAGACCTTCAGGGCGTTTGCCGTCGCTAATATCAGCGATGCCATGAATCGGACTAACGGCACCAGCCAGTTGCGTCCCTATCACCGCACGGGACGCCTTATCGGTCGAGCCGTCACTGTCAAGACCGCCCCGGGTGACAACCTCATGGTGCATAAAGCCATGGACATGGCCCAGCCTGGCGATGTCATCGTCGTTGATGCCGGAGGGTATCCATTGAGCGCGGTCGTCGGCGAATTGATGTCGGCCACAGCAGCTCGCAAAGGCATTGCCGGTTTTGTCATCGATGGCGCCATCCGAGATAGTGAAGTCCTCAGCCAAGGAGACTTTGGAGTTTTTGCGAGAGGCGTGGCCCATCGGGGTCCATTCAGAGAGGGGCCTGGTGAGGTCAATGTGCCCATCAGTATTGACGGCATGGTGACAATGCCGGGGGACTTGATCGTTGCCGACCATGATGGCGTGTTGGCTATTCGTCCGAACACCCTCGACACCCTTGCAACCTTGGTTGCTGAGATCGAAGCCAAAGAAAAGCAAGTGTTGCAAAGCATAGAAGACGGCACGATCGATAAACGCTGGATCGATGAAACGCTCAGGCGTAAAGGTGTTGAAATCTAACGGTGTAAACCCGCGAACAGCGTTGGAATTAAGGTCTTTTTGCGACTAATATTGATTTCAAAGAAAACAAGATATGTTTCAACGGAGCAGATAATGACCCCCACGTCTTTGGCGGGTGTACGCGTTTTGGATTTATCACGGATACTGGCAGGACCCTCAGCCGCTCAGCTGCTGGGTGATCTTGGCGCTGATGTTGTTAAAGCAGAAAAACCGGGTGAAGGTGATGACACCCGTAAATGGGGTCCTCCATTTGTTGAAGACGCCGACGGCCAACCTACCACTGAAAGTGCGTATTACTTATGTGCTAACCGAAACAAACGCTCTATCAAAGTTGATATTGCCAGCAACGATGGTCAGGCGCTTATCATGCGCTTGTTAGATCATGCCGACGTTTTGGTTGAGAACTACAAAGTGGGTGGTCTAGGCGCTTATGGTCTTTCTTACGATCAAATCAAGGCCCGATTTCCCAAACTGGTCTACTGCTCGATTACCGGGTTTGGGCAAACAGGGCCCTACGCGGCGCGCGCGGGCTATGACTTTTTGATTCAAGGCATGGGCGGCATCATGAGTCTAACCGGCGAGCCTGACGGACAGGCCATGAAAGTTGGTGTGGGTATTGCTGATGTCATGACAGGCATGTACGCTGCCGTTGGCATCCTCGCGGCATTACGTCACCGCGACTTAACGGGTCAAGGCCAACAAATTGACGTTTCGCTTCTCGACACTCAGGTCGCTTGGTTAATCAACGCTGGCACAAGCTACCTAAACACACGAGAAAATCCAGTACGGCTTGGCAATGGCCATCCCAATATCGTGCCGTATCAAGTTTTCCCAACCGCTGACGACCCCATCATCATTGCAGCCGGTAATGACAACCAATTTAGAAAGCTTTGCAATATCGCAGAAATCCCAGCCATCGCAACCGACCCGAGATTTGCCACCAATGCCTCTCGCGTGGTCAACAGACAAGCGGTGGTCGATGTTGTCAGTGAGGCGCTTAAAAAGAAATCACGCGTTCACTGGCTCGCCGAATGCGAAAATGTGGGTGTCCCCTCTGGTCCCGTCAATAACCTTGAATAGGTTTTTAACGATCCACACATCCAACACCGAGGTGCTGAAGTCAGCATGCCTCACCCTTTGGCGGGCACTGGGCACGTCAGTCTTATCGCCAACCCTCTAAAGCTATCCGAAACACCTGTGCAATATCGCCATACACCACCCACACGCAACCAGCACGAGGAAGAAATTCTCCGCGACTGGCTTGGACAACATTGAACCCAACGATGGACAGTAACCCATGACTATTTTGACTCACGACCAAATCGCTATTCAATCCCAAGCGCGTGAATTGGCTCAAACCGTTTTTAAGCCCACAGCGGCACACACAGACGCCACAGAAGCCTACCCTTGGGACAACATCGCCCAACTCAATGCGGCGGGATTCATGGGTATGACCGTGCCCAAAGCCTACGGTGGCCGTGGCTTAGGCTATCTTGAAACGGCATTGGTGATTGAGGAGATGGCCAGTGCTTGCGCCACCATGGGGCGCATCACGGTTGAGGCCAACATGGGTGCAATTGGTGCCATCATGGCATACGGTACCGAAGAACAGAAGCAGATCGCCGCACAATGCGTGCTATCTGGTGACAAACCAGCCATCTGCATATCAGAACCCAATGCCGGCAGCGCCGCCAGTGAAATGACCACTCGCGCAGAAAAGAAAGGTGACAAGTACATCATCAACGGCCAAAAGTACTGGATCACCGGTGGTGGGGTTTCCCGCTTGCACCTCATTTTTGCTCGTGTGTTTGAAGATGGCGTTGAACAAGGTATTGGTGGCTTTATCGTTGTCCGAGACGGCAACGAACCCAAAGAACTTGTCATCGCAAACCGCACCCCTGCCATGGGCGTGCGCGGTATCCCTGAAACCTATGTCGACTTTAACGACCTTGAGGTTCACGAATCGATGGCACTCAAACCACTGGGTGACTTACGCAAAGGGTTTGCAGCGCTCATGAACGCTTATAACGCTCAGCGAGTGGGTGCAGGTACGGTTGCCCTTGGTATTGCTGTTGGCGCCTTCGAGGAAGCCGTGCAATACACCAAAGAACGCAAGCAATTCGGCCGTCCCATTGCTGAGTTTCAAGGATTGCAGTGGATGATTGCAGACATGTCTATCGCGCTTGATGCTGCGCGGCTCATGATTCACCGAGCAGCCAATGTGCCGGTGGGCAGTTTCCCTGACATGAAGCTTGCCGCCCAAGCCAAAATCATTGCTGCTGAAACCGCCATCAAAGTCACCAATGACTCGCTGCAGTTGTTTGGCTCCAGTGGCTATTCGCGGGAATTGGCTGCAGAGCGGCACGTGCGCGATGCCCGTATGTTTACGATTGCTGGCGGCACGGCACAGATTTTACGCACGCAAGTTGCCGCCGCTGTGCTTGGCGCTAAGTTGCCACAAACCCGTGATGGCTACTTAAAGTACCCCATGGATCAGTAATCGCCCAACCTTAAAAAAAGGGCTAACGCATCAATCACGTTAGCCCTTTTTTTTACTGAGCAGCTTGTCTCTACAACTTTCCGTGGCAGTGCTTGAATTTCTTGCCACTGCCGCATGGGCAAGGTTCGTTACGGCCCACTTTGGGACCCAAATTGCGCACAGGACTGGCTGCTGTCGATGCGTCGTGTTCGGCGGCCGCTGAAGATGAGCGATTGGCTGATGCCGGCTCAGCCAGTGCTTCGTCGTAACCCGAGTGATGATATTGAACGTTTTGAACGTGCGCCTTAGCCGCCTCTTGTTCAGCCGCCTCAGCGTCCTCACGGCCCTTGACGCGTACCGTTAACACGAGCTTGGCGACATCATCACGGATGCGTTGCAACATCTCAGAAAACAACTGGATGGCTTCACGCTTGTACTCTTGCTTGGGATTTTTCTGAGCATAACCGCGCAAATGAATGCCTTGGCGCAAATGGTCAAGTGCTGCAAGGTGTTCGCGCCAGTGATTGTCCATCACTTGCAACATCACTGAGCGCTCAAATGGTCGCCAGTTGTCTTCACCGACTTGCTCTACTTTTTGCTCATAAGTCTCTAGACCCTTCTCGCAAACCAGTTTGACCAAATCGTCATCATCAAACTCTTTGGCAGACTCCACCGTTTCAACCACGGGTATTTCGAGTTGCCAATCAGCGTTGAGCACATTTTGAAGTCCTGGCAAGTCCCACTGCTCTTCAACCGACCCTTCAGGCACAAACTCGCGCACCAATCCAGTCAAAGCCCCGTCGCGAAGATCGGCCACTGGCTCAGCCACATTGCTCGATTCGAGCACTTGATTACGCTGGCCATAAATTACTTTACGCTGATCGTTGGCGACATCATCGTATTCAAGCAGTTGCTTGCGCACATCGAAGTTACGTCCTTCGACTTTTCGCTGTGCAGACTCGATTGATCGGTTAACCATACCCGCTTCAATCGGCTCACCTTCGGGTAACTTCAGTCTTTCCATGATAGCGCGCACACGATCACCCGCGAAGATCCGCATCAACGAATCTTCTAAGGAAAGATAGAATCGTGAAGAACCTGGATCACCCTGGCGCCCAGCACGGCCCCTTAACTGATTGTCGATTCGTCGCGACTCATGGCGCTCAGTGCCGATGATGTGCAAGCCACCCGCATCCAACACTTTTTGATGCAAGCCAGCCCATTCGTTACGCAACTGATCAATTTGAACGTCCCGAGCGGCGTCATCAACTGTTAAGTCTTTGCGTAGCAACTCGATCTGCTTTTCAACGTTACCACCCAAAACAATGTCGGTACCCCGACCGGCCATGTTGGTTGCAATCGTAATGGCGCTGGGCCTACCCGCTTGTGCAATGATCTGAGCCTCTCGCGCATGCTGCTTGGCATTGAGCACTTCATGCTTTAAGCCGTCAGCCACCAGCGCATTGGCCAACAACTCAGAGTTTTCTACGCTGGTGGTACCAACCAATACCGGTTGTCCGCGCAATTGACAATCTCTGATGTCCTTAACAATAGCGTTGTATTTTTCTTGATCCGTTTTGTAGATCTGATCGTGCAGATCGCGACGTACCATTGGATTATTGGTCGGCACAATCACGGTCTCGAGACCATAAATTTCTTGGAACTCGTACGCCTCGGTGTCAGCCGTACCCGTCATGCCACCAAGCTTTTCGTACATACGGAAATAATTCTGAAAGGTGATTGATGCCAGCGTCTGGTTTTCAAGCTGGATCTTGCAATCCTCTTTTGCCTCGACAGCCTGATGCAAGCCATCTGACCATCGTCGCCCTGCCATCAAACGACCAGTGAACTCGTCAACAATAACCACTTCACCGTCTTGCACCACGTATTGCTGATCTTTGAAGAACAAATGGTGCGCACGTAACGCACACATCAAGTGATGCATCAAAGTGATGTTACGTGCGTCATAGAGCGACTGGCCTTCTGGCAACAGACCCTGCTCGGTCAGGATACGCTCAGCATTCTCATGGCCGGCTTCTGACAGGTAAATTTGATGATTCTTTTCATCAACCCAAAAGTCCCCCTCAACCTCAGGTTCATTGGGTTTGGGCTCAGCGGTCATGCGCACAAGCAGAGGTGGCACCACATTTAGCGATTTATATAGTGCAGTGTGATCTTCGGCTTGACCTGAAATAATCAGTGGTGTTCTCGCCTCATCGATCAAGATCGAATCCACTTCATCGACAATCGCAAAGACCAGTTCACGTTGACGCTTGTCCTCGGCGCGATACTCCATATTGTCGCGCAGGTAATCAAATCCGAATTCGTTGTTGGTGCCGTAAGTGATGTCTGCTTGGTAGGCCGCTTTCTTCTCTTCGTTAGGCTGTTGTGGGACAACCACCCCGACACTCATCCCTAAAAACTGATAAAGCCTTCCCATCCATTCGGCGTCACGTCTCGCCAAATAGTCGTTAACCGTAACCACATGCACGCCACGACCGGTCAGCGCATTCAAGTAAACGGCTAAGGTGGCCATGAGGGTTTTTCCCTCACCGGTTCGCATCTCGGCAATCTTGCCGGTATGCAACACCATGGCACCGATTAACTGAACGTCAAAATGTCGCATGCCGAACACGCGCTGACTGGATTCGCGCACCAACGCAAACGCTTCTGGCAGAATCGCCTCGAGCTTTTCACCGCCCTGCACCCGAGCCTTGAAATTCGCTGACAGTGCTTGCAGTTCTTCGTCCGATAGCGCCTTCATGGGGGGTTCAAGAGCATTTACCCTTTTGACGTCGCGATTCAGTTCTTTGAGCAGTCGGTCATTGCGACTGCCTAGTATTTTTTTTAACAGAGATAGCATGCTGATGAGATCCTAGCGGGAACGAAAGAGAACCGCTCATAGACTGTGGAGTGTAACGCAGGCGCCCGCCTAGGGCGTCATCACGATCAATTTCTCTTTTAATAAAGGTAGTGGGTCGATCGCTCGACCCTTTCGATGGATTTCTAAGTGAAGGTGAGGCCCTGTGGCATATCCCGTCGATCCCACTTTGGCAATCATTTGCCCAGCCAGCACCGGCTGACCGACTACCACAAGGGTTGCACTGGCGTGTGCATAAGTAGAAACCCAGCTCTCGCTGTGCGCGACTTGGACCATCCGTCCAAATCCGCGTTTATAGCCCACGAACTTAACCGTTCCCGGGGCGATCGCCACAACCGGTGTTCCTCGACTGGCCGCAATATCCAAGCCCCGATGTAAGGATTTCTTACCGCTGAATGGGTGGGATCGGTAACCAAACCGGGAAGAGACATTGTGTTGACCTGCCACAGGCCAAACCAACAACCCTTCATCGAGCGGGTTTGGATTAAAGATCGCGCCGATATTCTCGAGTGTCGGCTCGACCACTGTCACACCAACAGCAGTTGAACTGGCCCAAGCCCCAGGCAAAAAACCACCGACCGAAACCATCAGGATCAAAAAACAAATGTTACAAATGCCAAACCGCACTCAGTGACTCCGATCATTTGTGGCGAGCCACACTTTTCTGTACGCTTAATAAAACACTAATCATATCAACCGGATCAATATGGCCAAAGCTCACAGTCGCCTAGCGCTGCAATGGATGGACAACGACGGTCGGGGCGCCTCGGTCCTCTTTACCGCGCAACGGCTGATTTCGCTTGAACAATCGCTACGCAAACTGTTACCCGCAAACTTAAGGCAAGGATTTGCAGTGGCGGAGTTATCCGGTGAAGACCTCACACTGATGACATACAACACAGCGTTCGCCGCCAAAATTCGGCAGTTTCAACCCCGTTTCATCGAGCAACTGAAGGCCGATGGCTGGCCGGTGACGACCATTCGCATTCGCGTGTCAGCCGAACCGAGGACAAAGCATGCCACAAAGCCGGAAAGACTGGCTAGGACCTTGGATAAAGGCGACCTAGACCATTTTGACCAATTGGCCCAGTCACTCAGACCCGGCCCTTTGGCCGATTCGGTTAACAAACTACTGGCACATCACCGAAAACCCCAAAGCACAAAATAAAAACATCAAATCCCCCACGGGCGACTTGGTGTTCAACCGGCAGGCTTTATCAAGCGAGTTGCCACTCTCGTTGGAAAGCAGCGGGTGCTGCTTCATGGGAGTCGAAGGTCACGACTTCCCAGGCGCTTTGGTCTGCGAGCAGAGCCCGTGCCAATTCATTATTGACAGCGTGACCAGACTTTTCAGCCACATACCGGGCTATGAGTGGCATACCGATGAGGTATAGATCGCCGATCGCATCAAGAATCTTGTGCTTAACGAACTCATCGTCGTAGCGCAAACCGTCTTGATTCAGCACCCGAAACTCATCCATCACGATCGCGTTTTCAAGGCTGCCGCCGCGGGCAAGACCCATTGAGCGTAGCGTCTCGACTTCGTTCACAAAACCAAAAGTTCTCGCCCTCGCAATTTCTTTCGCGTAAGACTCGTGCGCGAAATCAATCTCAGCGAATCCCGCCGTTGAGTCAATCGCTGGGTGCTTGAAGTCAATCGAAAAAGCCAGCGCAAACCCTTCAAACGGCTCAAGGCGCGCCCACTTTGCATTGGCGCCTTCGCCTTGCTTGACCTCAACGGACTTGAGCACTCGCAAAAATTTCTTAGGTGCGTTTTGAAGTTCTATGCCCGTTGATCGCAGGAGGTACACAAAAGTAGCCGCGCTACCATCCATGATCGGCACTTCTTCGGCCGACAGGTCAACGTGGAGGTTATCGATCCCAAGACCCGCTAAGGCAGACATCAAATGCTCGACCGTAGACACACGGGCATTACCGACTTTAAGAACAGACGCCATGCGCGTGTCGTGAACCGCATCGGCTTTGGCCGGAAAGCTAACCACTGGGTCTAAATCAACACGATGAAACACAATACCCGTATTCGGTTGTGCCGGACGCAACGTCAACTCAACACGACGCCCGGAATGAAGTCCGACGCCAGTGGTGCTAACAATCTTTTTAATTGTTCTTTGCTGAAACATGTGAGGTACTGCCTGTATAAATGACGCTCCCAAATTGTAACCTGAATCGATCTGACAGCCCAGCGCAAGGCTCACCCGCCCCGGGGACCGCGGGGACGGGAGAGCAGCCAGCTGGAAACCCATGCTGACCAGAGGGAATAAGACGCGCCAAGACTGTCAAATACTAGAAGTAAGAACCTTGACTAATCAGCCTGCCGACGCAGAAACGCTGGAATGTCGTAATGCTCCATGCCTGACGTTTCAAGCGCGCGCACTTGTGCTGACGCCTGAGTCCTTGGATTGCGAATAACCGATGGTACGCGTGAGTCGGCACTCTCAAACGGCATGGCATAGTCATCAGTACCTGTTCGCAGCGCTTCTTGACGTTCCGTGTTGCGAACCAATGTTGGCTTAGCAATCGTGCGGCCCAGGCCTGTCGCCACAACGGTGACACGCAACTCATCACCCATTGCCTCATCGTAGGCAGTCCCAAAAATCACTGTCGCATCCTCAGCTGCAAAACTGCGAATGTGATTCATGATCTCGCGTGTTTCTTTCATTTTCAAAGAACGACTTGCTGTGATGTTAACCAACACGCCACGGGCACCGTTTAAGTCGATACCCTCAAGCAATGGGCAAGCCACGGCCTCTTTTGCGGCATCTATCGCCCGCGTATCGCCACGTGCTGTGGCGGTACCCATCATGGCCTGTCCTTGCTCACCCATGATTGTTTTAACGTCTTCGAAGTCAACGTTCACGTTACCTTCAACGTTAATAATTTCCGCAATACCCGCGCAGGCGTTATGCAGAACGTCATCTGCTGCTTTAAAGCAATCGTCTTGTGTGGCCTCCTCGTCCATCAAGCCATACAACTTTTCATTTAACACGACGATCAAGGAATGCACGTGCTTGGACAACTCAGCGATACCATCTTCTGACATTTTCTGACGGCGATTGCCTTCAAACTCAAACGGCTTGGTCACCACGCCAACGGTTAAGATACCAAGCTCTTTGGCAACCTCAGCCACAATGGGGGCTGCACCAGTGCCCGTGCCACCACCCATGCCGGCGGTGATAAAGACCATGTTGGCACCCATCAATGCACCACGAATTTCTTCTCTGGCTGTCTCAGCGGCAGCGCGACCCTGCTCAGGCTTTGCGCCTGCGCCCAATCCGGTTCGACCCAAACGCACCTGTACCGGCGCACCTGTGGTTACCAAGGCCTGTGCGTCGGTGTTGCAGCAGATGAAGTCCACCCCTTGCACGCCCGACTTGATCATGTGCGCCACGGCATTGCCGCCCGCACCCCCAACACCGACGACTTTGATGACGGTGCCCTTTTCGGCATTTTCTAGCATTTCAAACATCATGATTGACTCCCTCAAATCAAAAAAAATCGTGTGACTTCTGTCCCTGCATTTGGTACTTCTGTAATCACTGCTTATTGACTCGCTGCTCTACAACTCAATGCTGAAGCACTGACTTTTCAACTGCCTTAATGGGTTCCTCAAGAACCCAATCAAAACCTTGCGATGGCCACGCCCTGAGGCTTGACCTCAATGCATAAACCATTCCTTCATTCGCGCCAAAACTCGCTTAAAACTGCCGTCTTGTTGTGCAACCTTCCGACCCCGCAAACGCTGCAAGCGAGCCTCACCCAAAAGACCCATCACGGTCGAGAATCTTGGATTGCGCATCACATCGGCCAAACCACCCGAATAATCTGGTGTCGCAACCCTGACCGGTTTCAGAAATACGTCTTCCGCTAACTCCACCATCCCAGGCAAAAGCGAAGACCCACCCGTGAGCACAATCCCTGAGGCCAGCAAATCCTCGTAGCCTGAGTCACGGATGACTTGCTGCACCAAACCGAACAATTCCTCGACCCTAGGCTCGATGACTGCACCTAGGGCCTGCCGATTAACCAACCGTGGGCTGCGATCGCCCAAGCCCGGCACTTCGACCATATCGGCTGGGTTAGCCAAGACCTGTTTGGCAATACCATAACGAAGTTTGATGTCCTCGGCATCTGGCGTTGGCGTGCGCAACATGGCAGCAATATCATTGGTGATTTGGTCGCCGGCAATGGGTAGCACCGCCGTGTGCCGAATAGCGCCACCGGTATAAATGGCGACATCAGTGGTGCCACCACCGATGTCTACTAGCACCACGCCAAGCTCACGCTCATCAGGTGTGAGACAAGCCAAACTAGATGCCAATGGCTGAAGAATCAAATCCTGCACTTCCAAGCCACAGCGGCGCACGCACTTCACAATGTTTTGCGCGGCACTGACCGAACCAGTGACAATGTGGACCTTGACCTCAAGTCGCAAGGCGCTCATGCCTATGGGTTCGCGAATATCTTCCTGGCCATCGACAATGAACTCTTGCGTCAAGACATGCAGCACTTGCTGGTCTGTGGGGATGTTGACTGCTTTTGCAGTCTCGATCACGCGACCAACATCGGTCGCAGTCACTTCCTTGTCTTTTACGGCCACCATGCCACTGGAGTTAAAGCTGCGAATGTGATTTCCCGCGATGCCGGTGTAAACATCACGTATTTTGCAGTCAGCCATCAACTCGGCTTCTTCTAAAGCCCGCTGTATGGAATTAACGGTCGACTCGATATTGACGACAACGCCTTTGCGCATGCCTTTAGACTCATGCTGGCCGAGCCCAAGCACCTCAAATCCGCCATCAGGCAAAGCTTCAGCCACCACCGCAACAACCTTGGTGGTTCCTATATCAAGAGCGACTATCAGGTCTTTGACGTCACGTGTCATGGCATTACCGCTTCTTTTGGGGTTGTGTGGGCTCTGGTAATGGCGCAAGTGTTAGCGCAAAACCATCGGGATAGCGCAAGTCGACGTGTCTGACCTCGCGCTGGGGTATTTGTGCCATGACCTTTGGCCATGTGCGTACGAAGCGTTCGATGCGCTCGCCAAAGGTCACAGCACCTGGCACGCCCGCTTGAGGGTCTGGTGCCTCGGCACCCGGGTCTCGCCCAAGGTCTAACGTCAAACCATTTGACAGCGTGACTTGCAAGGCATAACGATTGGTCAGTGTCAGGCCGCGCACTTGAATGCCAATTTGATCGAACCATTGCGTCAGCTCGGCATAGCGCTGAATCATGAGACTCTCGGTGCCTTCGGGACCCACAAATTGGGGCAAACTCGCTTCGTCCTCGAGGGCAGCCCGGTTGGCCGTAAATACTTCGCCCCAAGTGTTGACGAGTTGATTTTCGTTCCAAAGGCCTTGCGGCTTTTGTTCCTCGATTGTCACGCGCAACATATTTGGCCACACCCGCCTGACTTGTGCTTGCCGCACCCATGAGGCGGACTCGAACGCCTTGCGTGCTTGACCCAAATTCATGGTGAAAAAATTGCCGTACAACTGACCAGCGATCGCACTTCGAATCAAATCGGGTGCCATGTACTGAAACGAAGTGTTCGGTTCTGACACAATTTCGATTTTTTTGAAGTCGAATGCTGGCAGACGAACCAGCCACACCAAGGCCGCACCGAACAAAGCCAACACTGCCAATACCATCAACAGGTTGGCCGTTGCGTTGATGATGCGCGCTTCGTTCCACACGTATCACTCCTTATCCTGATGAGCATTCGCATGACGCCCGACTTTGCAGCTGGCTTCAGTCAAAATACTCACACACAAAGTGGCGTAATCCATGCCGGCTGCTTTGGCCGCCATGGGCACCAACGAATGGCCTGTCATCCCAGGCGAAGTGTTTATTTCCAAGAGCCATGGACATTCGTTTTTATCGAGCATGAAGTCCGCTCGGGCCCACCCTTCGCAACCTAGCGAGCGGTAGGCCTGGATGGCCAGCTGCTGAACACGCTGATTAACCGATGGTGTCAATGGCGCTGGACAGAGGTACTGCGTGTCATCTGAGAAATACTTATGCTCATAGTCATAGTTACCCCCTGGGGCCACGATTTCGATCGTTGGCAGTGCTCGAGCACTCGCGCCTCGCCCTAAAATAGCGACCGTTAGCTCACGCCCCACAACAAACTGCTCCGCTAAGATCTGCTCATCAAAGGCCAACGCTTGCGCATAGGCACCTGCTAATTCAGCCGTTTCAGTGACCTTATATAGCCCGAGTGTTGATCCTTCATTAGGCGCCTTCATTATTAAGGGCAAACCCAATTGTTCAATCAAACCATCCAAATCAGCGGATGAATTAATGATGCGGTAGTTCGGCGTCGGTAAGCCAGCCTGCTGAAACAGTCTCTTGGTCATGATCTTGTCCATGGCCAAACTTGCGGCCAGTGGACCACTGCCCGTATACGGAATATCCAGTAGTTCTAGCGCCCCTTGCATCGTGCCATCTTCACCATAACGCCCATGCAAGGCGATAAACACACGGTCGAATGCTTGCTGAGCCAGTTCGTCAAGACCGCATTTACCGGTATCGAACAAGTGCGCGTCAACACCAACACTTGTGAGCGCTTCAAACACCCCTTGGCCAGACATCAGCGACACTTCGCGCTCGGCTGAACGACCACCAAAAAGTACGCCGACTTTGCCCAAACGGGTTGCGGGTGAAGTCATGCTTGCTCCCCTAATAACACTGGCACCGTGCTGATTGATCCAGCCCCCATAACCACAAACACATCACCTTCGGCAGCAAAGGCACGTATCGCAGCCGGCAAGTCCTGTACGTCCTCAATAAATAATGGTTCAACCTTACCGGCGACTCGAACACCACGGGCAAGCGATCGACCATCAGCGGCCACAATCGCGGGCTCCCCTGCGGCATAAACCTCTGTGAGCAACACCGCGTCGGCAGAACCGATAACCTTGACAAAATCTTCAAAACAATCGCGTGTGCGGGTGTATCGGTGGGGCTGAAACACCAACACAATGCGCTTTTCAGGCCAAGCGCCGCGGGCTGCTGCGAGGGTTGCAGCCATTTCTACTGGGTGGTGACCATAATCATCCACCACCGCGAAAGTGCCGCCCTTATCTGCCGTATAAGGTCCACTCACGCTAAAGCGTCGGCCAACACCGCCAAACGAACCAAGCGCTCGGACAATTGCCTCATCCGACACACCAAGCTCAGTCGCCACTGCAATCGCAGCCAATGCGTTTTGAACATTGTGGTGGCCCGGCAAATTTAGGCTCAACATCAAAGGCTGTGCGCCAACAGTCCCTAAGTGACGCAGAACGGTGAATACCATCTTCGTGCCTTGTGCCTTGACATCAACGGCACGAATTTGTGCCTCTTCGCCCATCCCGTAAGTAATCATTGGTCGCGATATCAACGGCATGATCTCGCGCACAAAAGCATCATCAGAGCAAACGATCGCGCTGCCATAAAACGGCAGGCGCTGAACAAATTCAATAAAAGCTTGCTTTAAGCGTGCAATATCGTGCCCGTAGGTGTCCATGTGATCGGCATCAATATTGGTGATGACGGCCATCACAGGCAGCAGGTTTAAAAATGATGCATCCGACTCATCGGCTTCGGCGACCAGGTAATCGCCCTGCCCCAAGCCAGCGTTGGCACCCGCAGAATTCAACCGCCCTCCGATCACAAAGGTCGGATCAAGCCCCTCAGCAGCCAAGACACAAGCCACCAGACTGGTCGTGGTTGTCTTGCCATGCGTTCCAGCCACCGCAATGCCACGTTTTAGTCGCATTAACTCAGCCAACATGACAGCTCGAGGAACCACTGGAATTCGGGCTTGTCGTGCCGCTTGCACCTCAGGATTGTTACCAGCCACCGCCGTTGAGGTCACCACCACATCAGCCTGGTGAATGTGCTGGGCATCGTGGCCGATATAAATCACCGCCCCCATAACAGCCAATCGATCAGTGACACTGGTTGATTGCAAATCCGAACCCGACACCTTGTAGCCTTGATTCAACAACACCTCAGCAATGCCGCTCATGCCAGAACCGCCAATGCCAACGAAGTGGATGCAATTGATTCGGTGCTTCATGACGGCTGCCCAATTGATAAACATTGCTCGGCAATGGCTTGCGCGGCGGCCGGTTTCGCATGCAAACGAGCACGCGTGGCCACGGTGAGCAGTGACTCACGCGTTTGCACCGCCAACCATTGCGCCAACCAATCAACCGCGAGGTCTGATTGCTGTTTCAGAAATGCCGCGTCATCATCCACCAAAAACTGAGCATTGGCTGTTTGATGGTCATCAACGGCGAACGGAAAGGGCACAAACATGGCGGCTACGCCAGCCGCCGCCACTTCAGCGACAGTCATGGCACCTGCCCGACAAATCATCAAATCAGCTTGTCCTAGAGCATCGGCCATGTCTTGAACAAACGGCACACAATTGGCCGTAACGTCCACTTGTTCATACGCCGATTGCAAGGCTTGTAAGTGATGCTGACCGGCTTGATGGATCACCTGCGGTCTTTGCTCGATTGGCATGCGTGATAACGCCAAAGGAATAATTTCGTTGAGCGCGCGTGCGCCCAAGCTACCACCAATAACGAGCAAATGAAGTGGGCCTTGTCGGGCCGTGTATCGAGACTCAGGCTCTGGCAGGTTAGCAATTTCAGCACGGACAGGGTTACCGACCCACTGCCCACCAGTCAGTGCTTCTGGAAATCCCGTCAGTACGACGCGCGACAATTTGGCGAGCCATTCATTGGTTTTACCAGCGATCGCGTTTTGTTCATGCAGCACTATCGGTATTCGTCGCAAATACGCCACTAGACCACCCGGCATCGCAACATACCCACCCATGCCCAGCACCACAGCAGGTCGCTGTTTTGATGCCGCACGCCAGACGTGAACCATAGACGCAAACAGTGTAAAGGGCGCTTTCAGCAAATCTCGCCACCCCTTCCCACGCACGCCCGCGAATTTAACGGTGATCATTTCAAAACCAGCCGGTGGGACAAGGCGTCCTTCCATCTTGTCTGGATTACCCAACCAACGAACAATGCAACCCTCATGGCGTAAGATCTCAGCCACCGCTAAGCCTGGCATGATGTGTCCACCCGTACCGCCAGCCATGATCCAAACCACGGGTGCGTGAGTCATGTTCGCCCTCCCCGCATCATGACTTTATTCTCGTAATCCACCCGCGTAACGATTGCCAGCGCCACAAGATTCATCACCAAGCCTGAGCCACCGTAGCTGATCAATGGCAAGGTCAGTCCTTTGGTGGGCAACAAGCCCAAGCACACCCCAATATTGATAAAAGCCTGTACGCCGAACCAAATGCCAACGCCTTGGGCTACCAAACCACTGAATACTCGCTCCATGGCGATGGACTGTCGACCAATTTCAAAGCAGCGGACAATCACCACCGCAAACAAACCGATGATGAGCGCAATGCCCATGAAGCCGAGTTCTTCACCAATCACAGAGACGATAAAATCTGTGTGCGCTTCAGGTAGGTAGTGCAACTTCTCAATGCTTGAACCCAGCCCGACACCAAACCATTCCCCGCGCCCAACCGCAATCAGCGAATGCGAGAGCTGGTAGGCTGTGCCGTAGACGTTGTCTGGATTCCAAGGATCAAGATACGCAAACAAACGAGCGCGGCGCCATGGCGACAGCCAAACCAACAAGAAGAAAAGGCACACCAGTGTGCCCATCAATCCAGAGAATACCTTTGTGTTGATACCCCCCAAAAAGAGCACACCCATTGAGATTGACATAATGACCATCAATGCGCCCAAGTCAGGCTCTAGCAACAAGAGAACGCCCACCACTGCCATGGCTATTGCCATGGGTAAAAATCCATTCACAAGACTATCCATGTGCTGCTGTTTACGCACAACATAGTCAGCGGCAAACAACACGGCCACCACTTTCATCAGCTCTGAAGGTTGAAAGTTCACCGGCCCCAAGTTAATCCATCGATTGGCGCCGTTGGCTTCGTGGCCGATCACCGGCAGAAAAACCAGCACCAACAAAACGACTGTCAAACCAAACAAGGGTAGCGTGACTCTTTGAACCACTCGCATGGGGGTCAACCACACCAAGACGGCCGCCACCAAACCCACGACCAAAAACATCGAATGCCGTGTCACAAAAAAATATTGGCTTAAACCGCCATATCGTGGGCCATCGGCCAGCGCAATAGAGGCCGAATACACCATCAATAGCCCGATCGATAAGAGCGCAGCGACCGCCAAGAAAAGAGCCAAGTCATAATTTCTCATGGCTGTGCGACCCGGCCGAACAGCATTGACACCGAGAGTCATGTCAGCAAATAGGCTCATGCCACCTCCCCAGCCGAGAGGGCCAGTTCGTGCACGGCATCGATGAAAGCATATCCGCGCGCTTTGTAGTTTTTATACATGTCAAAGCTTGCGCAAGCGGGTGACAACACAATGGCATCGCCCGGCAGCGCTTGCTCATAAGCCAGCGCAACGGCTTGCGTCATGTCGGCTGCGAGTAAGCTCGTAACCCCTGCTCGATCAAATGCCTCTTGCAGCAACGGGGCATCTTGCCCAATCAAAACAGCCACGCGACCATGCTGCACCAGTGCGCTGGCCAAGGCATTAAAGTCTTGGCCTTTGGCTTGCCCACCCGCGATCAATACCACCGGTCGACCCAAACCCTGAACACCCGCGACGGTTGCACCCACATTGGTGCCCTTACTGTCATCGTAAAAGTGAACTTCTCGTGTCATTCGAATGAATCGCATCCGATGCGGCTCACCATCATAATGAGAAGCGGCGTTCAAAATAGCAGCCCAACCAATACTCAAGGAACGCACCAATAGACTTGCGGCCATAACATTCATGGCGTTGTGCAAACCCGCCATCGGCAGGGCATCAACCGGCATGAGTCGCACCAATCGGCCTGCTGGTCTTGGCAAAATGGAGGCTTGCTTGCGACGGCGTGATACAGGTGCCTGTGCTTGCTCAAAATCAACCGGCTCTGCACTAACCAACCACTGCACGTCCTGATTTAATTCAACACCAACATCATGCGTGTACACAGGCGCCGCTTGCCCAAAACTTCGAATATTCCAATCGTCTAACGTCAAAACCATATCACGCACGTTCGGATCGTCTCGATTCACAATGCAAATGGCCGACTGCGAAAATAGGCGGGCTTTATCTTGCTTGTAGGACTCAAAATCACCATGCCAGTCCAAGTGATCTTGTGTCAAATTCAACACGACGCCTGCGGCTAACTTTAAAGACGTCGTTGTGTGTAACTGAAAACTAGAGAGTTCAAGCACCCACGCCTGTGGCAACGCATCAGCCTCTAATGCCTGCATCAGCGCAGTCAAGGCAGCTGGACCGATGTTGCCAGCTGCTTCGCATGAGACACCACCAGACACCAACATGTGACGAGCCAATGCCGTCACGGTGGTTTTGCCATTGGTGCCTGTCACACCCAAGACCTGCGGTCGATAGTCCCGCTGCTCGGCTAAGTCAATCAAAGCGCGCGCGAATAATTCAATCTCGCCCACCACCTCGGCACCATGCTGTGCCGCCTGCACCAAAAATGACTTAATGGGCTCTTGGTGTGGTGACAAGCCAGGACTTAAAACCACCATGTCCACATCGTCTAACCAGGTCACATCGAGCACACCCCCAACATGGCAGCTGTCGACATGTGCGGCCAATCGCTCTTGCAAGGCCTCGAGGCCTGGTGGACGCGAGCGCGTGTCGACCAAAACCAAACGACGCCCCTCACTCGCCAACCAGCGCGCAGCCGCCTCCCCAGTCTCACCCAGACCAAGAATCAGTACCGCTTTTCGCAGCGCGGGGTTTGCGTTCGTATCGCTCATCGAATCTTCAAAGAAGCCAAACCAATTAACACCAACATCATGCTGATGATCCAAAACCGAACAACCACTTGCGTCTCTTTCCAACCACCGACTTCAAAGTGGTGGTGCAATGGGGCCATCAATAAAATCCGTCGGCCCTGACCAAATCGATATTTGGTGTACTTGAAATAGGTCACCTGCAACATCACAGAAAGTGTCTCGACAACAAAGACACCACCCATGATGAACAGCACGATCTCTTGGCGCACCACGATCGCCATCGTCCCGAGCATCCCCCCTAACGCCAAGGCACCCACATCACCCATAAAAACTTGTGCTGGGTAGGCGTTAAACCAAAGAAAAGCCAAACCAGCCCCAGCCAAGGCCGCGCACAAAACCATCAACTCGCTGGCACCAGGAATATAGGGAAACAACAAGTACTTCGAATAATCAACACGACCAACAACATAAGCAAAAATGCCAAGCGCAGCACCCACCATGACCGTTGGCATGATGGCCAAACCGTCTAACCCATCAGTGAGATTGACCGCGTTACTGGTACCCACAATCACAAACCAACTCAAGGCCACAAAACCAAAAACACCCAGGGGATAACTGATGGACTTAAAAAACGGCACGATCAAATCGGCTCGGTTGGGCAGTGGCATTGAAAAACCACTGGCAATCCAATCGCTAAACAGTGGCCACAGATCTGCGTTGGCTGGCGCTGATATTGCAAATGCCAAGTAAACCGACGCAATCAAACCAATGATGGCTTGCCACATAAACTTTGTCCGCGATCGCATGCCTTCAGGGTCGCGATACACGACCTTTTTGTAGTCATCGACCCAACCAATCCAACCAAAACCCAACGTGACTAGCAGCACGACCCAGACGAATCGATTGCTTAAATCAGCCCAGAGAAAAGTACTCACGCCGATACCAATCAGTATCAAAACACCACCCATGGTTGGTGTGCCGTTTTTAACCAAGTGGGACTCAGGACCGTATTGACGAACTGCTTGACCAATTTTTAAGGCAGCCAAGCGACGAATAACCCAAGGCCCAGCCACCAAACCAATGACTAATGCCGTGCCACAGGCCATCACTGCACGCAGCGTGATGTACTCGAATACCGAAAAGCTCGAGTCGTAATTAACAGATAACCAACGAAACAGTTCAACCAGCATGATGGTCCTTCACAGCTTGAGCTCGGAACACACATTTTTGAAGTTGCTGCACTACTTTTTCCATCGCCATAAAACGGGACCCTTTCACCAAAACACTCATAGGCCCAACTTCGCGAGCTTTTTCACACAACTGCTCAACCGACTCAAAACTTCGCGCGTTAGCCCCAAAAGCACCAACGCTGTGCAATGTCGCCTCACCCATCGTCCATAAATATTCAATCGCTAGCTCACGCGCGTAAGCACCGACTTCGGCATGCATCTGCGCACCGTTATCACCGACTTCGCCCATGTCACCCAACACCAGGGCGCGCGGGGCCGGCAAACCTGAAAGCACATCAATCGCGACACGTACTGAATCTGGGTTCGCGTTGTAAGTGTCATCAATCAGCAATCGGTCTTGCGCCAAACGATGAACCTGCATTCGCCCCTTGACAGCGGCAAAAGCCTCGAGCCCTAGCGCAATGGTCGCCAATGGCGCCCCTGCGGCAAAAGCACAGGCTGCAGCCGCACAGGCATTGGTAACGTTGTGACGTCCCGCTACTGACAATGCCACTGTGTTTTGCTTGCCATTCATCGACAACACAAACCGACTACCCAAAGCATCCGAATGAATGGCTTGCGCCTGAACGAAAGCCGCATCAGTCAAACCAAATGTCAGTTGCTTGGACGCACCCCGAGCCTGTTCGGTCCAGCTCTCAGTAAAGGGATCATCTGCCGGAAAGACTGCCGTCGCATCAGCTGGCAAGCCCACCAGCACCTGACCGTTTTCGTGGGCAACAGCTTTGACGCTTTGCATAAACTCTTGATGTTCCCGCTGAGCGTTTAACACCAGCCCAATATTGGGTTGCGCAATTGATGTCAATAGCGCGATTTCGTCTGGGTGGTTCATGCCCAACTCGATCACTGCACAACGATGCGATTCGCGCAGCCTCAGCACGGTCAAGGGCACACCAATTTCGTTATTTAAGTTGCCTTGCGTACTAAGCATCCCATGCTCACCCAGCCATTGACACAAAACCGAAGCAATCATTTCTTTGGTGGTGGTTTTGCCATTACTGCCAGTGACGGCAATCACGGGAATATCGAATCGGCAGCGCCAAGCGGTGGCGAATTTTTGTAGGGCTTGGCGTGTGTCACCCACACAAATCTGCGGCAAACGAACCCCAGGCACGACACGCTCAACCAATGCGGCAACCACGCCAACTTGCTCAGCCTCGAGCAGGTAATCATGACCATCAAATTTTTCACCACGCAACGCCACAAAGAGTGCATGGGCACTCAAATGGCGGGAGTCTGTCTGAACCAGCGGTGCGTTTTCTTTAAAAAGCAAGGCCAGCCGAGCCCAATGCCGATCGTCAAATGGCTGACGCACACCTGCCATTTCTTGCCATGCTTCATGACCCTTACCGGCAAGCACCACCACATCGTTCGGTTTTGCCTGCCAAATCGCGGTCAGAATCGCAACAGCTCGATCACTTTGCACTCGAACCAATCCTGCCGTGCTGTTGTCAAGCCCTGCCAACATCTCTTGCAAGATCGCCTCGACTGGTTCATCTCTTGGGTTGTCGCTGGTGAAAACCGCTAGGTCGGCCGTAGCTTGGGCCACCCGCGCCATCAAAGGCCGTTTGCTTGCATCACGATTACCACCACAACCAACCACGCACCACAAGCGACCCTTACGGGCTTGCGCCAGCGGCCTTAAGGCCTGAAGCAAGCGTTCTAGCGCATCTGGCGTGTGTGCATAATCAACCAAAACCAACGGCAGATCGGGCTGAGCCACTGATTTCGTAATCGGCACAACCGGCTCTAAACGACCGGCAACCGCGGGAAGACTTTGTAAACTCGTCACGACGTCTGCGGGCGACACCTTCAAATGGGTGAGCACTGTCGCAACAGCCAGCATATTGGAGACGTTGTACTGACCCATGAAGGCGGTTTGTAACGACAACGTCTGCCCACCTATCAATATATGAAACCGCGTGCCTGTTGACTCGACGCTGATTTGGCATGCCGATACATCGGCCTGGCCATTGACCATTCCATAGGTCAAGACCTTGCTGCTAGCAGCAGCCATCATTTGACTTGCCCAAGGGTCGTCAATGTTAATCACAGCAAGGGTTAGCTCACCACGCCCAAATAACCGTGCCTTGGCTTGCGCATACGCCGCCATGGTGACGTGATAATCCAGATGGTCTTGCGTGAGGTTGGTGAACACCCCGATGTCAATCGTCACGGCTGCCAATCGGTTTTGATCCAAACCAATCGAAGAAGCTTCAAGCACAACATGCGTTGCGCCGCTGTCTCTCAAGTGGGCAAGGCACTCGTGCACGCTAATGACATCGGGCGTGGTTAGTAAACCGGGCTTGGCCATACCCTGCGGATCCAATACACCCAATGTGCCAATCACACCGCACGGGTATCCCAGTCGGTTGAGCGCTGCAGCCAACCAATTGGCAGTCGTGGTCTTGCCATTGGTACCGGTAATCGCCACCACCGTTAATGCATCAGAAGCAAAGCCCCACCAAGCGTGCGCGAGCGTACCCATGATCATTGGCAAATCCGGCACAGCCACCGCCGGTGTTAGCCCGAGTTGTGCCTGCTGCTGTTGCGTTAAATCCGTCTCATACACAACGGCAGAAGCGCCACTTAGGATGGCATCAGCGATAAAGTTACGGCCGTCTCCAACCACGCCAGAGCACGCGATAAAGACATCACCGGCGCGGCAACGTCGTGAATCCAGTACCAAGCGAGCCGATGCCGCTACACCGAGATCATTTCGCAAACGCTTAACAATCGCCTCGACCGTTTGGCTGCCTCGGTATTGATCTGTCATGGTCGGCTCCCCGACTCAGACTGCGTCTGAGCAACCACTTCCGAATCAAACGGGGCATCAGGCTCTACACCCAGCATGCGTAGGGTGCGTCCCATCACTGTCGCAAAAACAGGAGCCGCCACTCGGCCACCGTAATAGTGTCCAGCCATCGGTTCATCAATACTGACAGCAACAACGACGCGTGGATTGGAAACCGGTCCAAACCCCACAAAAGAGCTGCGGTAAAATTTTTGGCTGTACTCGCGATTGATAATTTTTCTGGCGGTGCCACTTTTTCCGGCCACGCGATAGCCTTGAACTTGAGCGAGTTTTGCGCCCTCGGGGCCCGCAGAAGCTTCGAGCATATCCCTAATGGTCTGGGCAACTGACGCATCATAAACAGGAATGGTTGCAGGCAGGTCTTTGCGCTTGATCAATGTCAAATTGACCATATCGCCATCGCGGGCGAATGCCGTGTAGGCCTTGGCCACTTGTAACAACGAAGTCGATAACCCATAGCCGTATGCCATCGTGGCTTGCTCAATGGGACGCCACCGTTCCCATGGCCGCAATCGACCGGCTGCCGCCCCAGGAAAACCAATCACAGGGGGCTGCCCAAAACCCAGCGCGGTAAATTGCGTCCACATTTCTTGGGCTTCTAGCCGCTGCGAAATCCTTGCCATACCAATGTTGCTTGACTTGACCATGATGCCCATTGGATTCAACACACCATTTTTTGAGACATCTCGGATTCTTTCGCCGTGAAATACAACCTCACCGCGTCCAGTGTCAATTTTGGTGTTGTCGTCAATTCTATCCAGCGCCATGGCCAATCCCATGGTGAAGGGCTTCAAAATAGAACCCGGCTCAAACGTATCGGTCAACACACGGTTTCTGAGATTGACGCCTCGAAGCGTCGAGCGGTCATTGGGGTCGAAGGTCGGAAAATTAACCAACGCTAACACCTCACCCGTCTGAACATCGACAACAATGCCAGAGGCGCTTTGTGCTTCATTGAATTGCACGGCTTCGGCTAGGGTTCGATAAACCAAATACTGAATCCGAGTATCGATCGAAAGCTCAATGTCTTGCCCGTTTACTGGCAAATTAACCGCCCTAACATCTTCGATCACTTGCCCAAGTCGGTCTTTGATAACACGGCGACTGCCTGGCTTGCCAGACAGTCTGTCGTTGTAAGTAAGCTCGATGCCTTCCTGCCCCAAATCATCCAAATCGGTAAACCCAACCACGGTGCCAGTAACCTCACCCTCCGGATAAAACCGACGTGTCTCGGGTAGCGAATGAACGCCAGGCATGCGCAAAGCGGCGACCTGCTCGACCAACGCCAAAGACAACTGACGACGCAAGTAAACGAATGTCTTGCTGTCATCGGCCAGCCTGGCCTTGATCATGGCTTCAGGCATATCAAGCAATTCACTTAACTTGGCCCACTGCTGCGCTGTCGCTGATTTCGTGTCTTCCGGAATAGCCCAAACCGCACGCGCTGGAATGCTTGCCGCCAAAACCACGCCCTGCCGATCGACGACCTTTCCTCGCGTCGCTGGCAGTGGCAGGGTACGCTCGAATCGCTTGCCACCTTGTTCCTGCAAAAACTCTCGGTTAACGCTTTGTAAGTAAACCGCTCGTCCGAGTAAAACCAAAAAAGCTAGCCCAAGTACCAACAGCACCAAGCGAGCACGCCAAGTGGGAAACGAAACCCTGACGACTGGACTGTCAAAAAAGGAAAATCGACGCATCGGTTAGCCTCCCCCAGCTGGTAGGCCAGGTGCTTCGCGAACGTAGATTGTTCGTGCTGGCGCAATTGGCTGCATTTTGAGGGTGTCGCGTGCGATCTGATCAATTCTTGCGTTGCGCGACAACTCCGCGCGGTCAAGCTGCAAGTTACGCCAGACCACGTCTAATTCATTGAACTGAGAAACGAGTTGCTCGCGCTCTATAAAAAGCTGCCGCGACTGATAACGCGCCGTGACTAGCGATATGGCCGCAAACATCAACAGTATCGCCATCACGAACACGGTGCGTCCCATCAGCGTCTACGTCCAGCCACAGTGGGCAATGGGGTTTGCGTTCGCTGCGCGAAACGCAGAACCGCTGAACGCGCGCGGGCATTGTCATGGATTTCATCACTTGTTGGCAATACACGCTTCACACCCGTCAGTAACGGCTGAGGCATTTGATCCTCCCTTAGGGGCAAGCGAGCGTAAGCCGCATTAGGCTTAGACGCCTTTTGCAGAAACTGCTTGACTCGACGGTCCTCAAGCGAATGAAAGCTAATCACAGCAATGCGTCCTCCTGATCGAAGATGCGTCAGAGTTGCCTCGAGGGCGCGATCAAGTTCTTCGAGCTCCCGATTGAGGTAAATCCGTATAGCTTGAAATGTCCTTGTCGCCGGATGTTGGCCCTTCTCCCGCGTACGGACAGTGGCGGCGACGATGTCGGCAAAGTCAAGCGTGCGTTCGATGGGCCGCATTGAGCGGCGAGCAACAATCGCTTTTGCAATCTGAAGAGCAAACCGTTCTTCGCCATAATTTTTGATAACCTCCCGAACTTCTTCTAGGCTAGCTTGTGCCAACCACTGTGCCGCAGTCTGCCCTTGCGACGTATCCATACGCATGTCTAAAGGGCCATCACGCATAAAAGAAAACCCGCGCTGCGCTTGATCAATCTGCGGCGAGGACACACCGACATCTAACATCACGCCATCAACTTCAGCCAATCCGTGCCGCGTTAACAACTCAGCCAAATCGCCAAAGGCACCGTGTATACAAATAATTCTCGCGTCACTTTTGGCCCACTCTCGAGCCACTGCAACCGCTTCCGGATCACGATCAATGACCACCAATGTTGCTGATGCACTGAGACGCTTTAACAGCTGAGCCGCATGCCCCCCACGGCCGAACGTGCCATCAACGTACACTCCATCGGCTGGCACACCATCATCGGGAATCAACGCCTGAACTGTTTCCTCAAGCAACACACTACGGTGAAGAGAATCGGTCACGTTTTAAAAAGAAAACTGACTCAGTACTTCGGGCATGCCCCCAGACATGTCTTGTGCTTCGCGCTCAGCCAGTAAGGCGGCGTTCCACAATTCAAAATGTCCACCCATGCCTAGCAACATCACATCACGCGCCAAACTTGAGGCGGTGCGCAACTCAGGCGCCACCAACACTCGACCCGCACTATCGATATCAACATCTTGCGCATTACCCAGCAACAAACGTTGCAAGCCTCGGGCCTGTACAGGAAAGGCTGCGATTTGTTCGCGTTTGCGCTCCCACTCGGGGCGTGGGTAAACCAACAGGCAGCCGTCTGGGTGGCGCGTGATCGTGAGGCGACCATGCGCCTGCTCGATCAGCGCATCACGATGCCGAGCCGGCACATTCATGCGACCCTTTGCATCTAGCGTGAGAGCACTGCTACCTTGAAACACCAAATATCCCCACAAATTTGCACAAAACAACACTTTTCACCACTCTAAGGGAACGGGATTAGCTGGTCAAGTGAAATTTCATGATTTTCTTAATGAAGACAATGACTTAGCGCAGTTTTATATAACCCGCAAAAATAAAAAGTTGCTTTATATCAGGAACTTGGAATCTGATATAAAAGTGGTCTCTTAACTATTTTGGGATCATTTAAAGCAGGAAGAAGTTGCGGGGCAAACCTATAGGCCGGATTCTGTGGGTCGACCGAAGCCGACTGACAATCATTCCTCTCGGTGCGACATTACTGGCGCACTCTAGCCACCTACCCGCATGCTCGAACGAGCCGCCCATCACACCCAGAGGGTGAACGCATGCCTATTTGGTGTTGCTCCGGGTAGAGGTTGCCGCGTTTCACCCTGCCGCGTTGATCGGGTTACCGATCATGCGCCACGGTGTAACCGTGGCGGTGTGATTGCTCACCCTCGCGCCAGACTCGTCTCTGTGGTCCTATTCCTCAATGCACGAATGCACTGGACGGCCGTTAACCGTTACCCTGCCCTATGGAGTCCGGACCTTCCTCGATACCTTTCGGTCGCGCGATTGCCCAGTTTGCCCCGCGTGCACATTGTAGACGCTCGAACCTGCGACAATGTCGGTTATTGGTGATTACCCTTTGGTAATCCGTTTTTTATTGTTTGGCGTTCACTCATGGCAGCAACTCCCCTCCTGACCCTTCAAAACGTTCAATTGGCTTTCGGACATCACGCCCTTCTTGATCATGCCAATCTCACGATCGCACCCCAAGAACGCATTGGCTTAATTGGCAGAAACGGGGCGGGCAAGTCATCGTTGCTAAAGCTACTCGATCATCGCTCGCAGCCCGACGATGGCTTGGTTGTTAATTCAGACAGCTTGCGCGTGGCAACAGTCGAGCAAGAACCAACGTTAGAGGCGCTAACAGTGCTCGAGGTGTTGTCTGCGCAAGCGGGACGCCCAGATGCTGAAGATTGGGAACGCGAAATCTTGGCTCGCAAATGGGCTGACAAAGTCGACATCCCACCCGAGACATTGATTGACACCCTTTCAGGTGGCATGCGCAAACGCGTCGCACTCGCGGCTGCACTGGTGCGCGAGCCTGATTTGTTGCTGCTTGACGAGCCAACCAACCACCTTGACTTGGACGGCATTCTTTGGCTCCAAAAGCTTCTGCTTGAATGGCGCGGTAGCGTTCTTTTAATTACCCACGATCGACGTTTTCTCGATGATGTTGTCACTCGTATTGTTGAGCTTGACCGCGGAAAGCTGCTGAGCTTTCCAGGTAACTTCGCGCAATGGCAACTCCAAAAAGAAGCCTTCCTGCATGCTGAGCAATTAGAAAACGCCCGGTTTGACAAGTTACTGGCACAAGAAGAAGTCTGGATCCGTAAAGGGGTTGAAGCCCGACGCACCCGCAATGAAGGCCGTGTTCGGCGACTTGAACAATTAAGACGCGACCGTGCACAACGCCGTGACCAGCTTGGTCGGGTCTCTCTAAAAGTGGACCACACATCGCGCTCAGGCAAGCTCGTGGCGGAACTCAAAAACGTCAGCAAAGCGTATGACGGCAAAGTTGTTTTAGAAAACTTTACGACGACCATTTTGCGTGGCGATAAAATTGGGGTGATTGGACCCAACGGTGCTGGCAAGTCCACATTGCTGCAACTCATCTTGGGCAAACTCCAAGCCGATTCGGGTGAGATCAAACTGGGCACCAATTTACAGGTTGCTTATTTTGATCAGATGCGTGAGCAACTTGATGAAACAGCCGCCTTGGTAGACGTGATCAATCCAGGCAGCGAGTGGGTTGAAATCGGTCAAGAGAAAAAACACGTGATGAGCTACCTGGGCGATTTCTTATTTGCGCCAGCGCGCGCGCAATCGCCTGTGAGCAGCTTGTCTGGCGGCGAACGTGCTCGCTTACTGCTGGCGCGCTTGTTCGCTCGCCCAGCCAATATATTGGTGCTTGACGAGCCAACCAACGATCTAGACATTGAAACCCTAGAGCTGCTAGAGGTGTTACTTCAAGATTTTTCAGGAACGGTGCTGTTGGTCAGTCACGATCGGGCCTTCTTAGACAACGTGGTGACGCAAACCATCGCCCATGAGGGCCATGGCCACTGGGGTAACTACGTGGGCGGTTATGAGGACTGGTTATCGCAGCGCCCCAAAAAATCCACGAGCCAATCTCCCGACAAAAGCGCTTATATTGGCTTGACAACCAGCAAGACAACCGCTGCTGCGACTAAGCGCAAAACTTCACGCCTGAGCAGCTGGGAAGAGAAGGAGCTCGCCGCCCTCCCTGAAAAAATACAAGCCCTTGAAGCACAACAAAGTGCACTGGTTACCAAGCTGGCCTCACCAGCGCTTTACCAGGGCGACAGCAACACCCCTGAACAAGTCCAAGCCGACATCGATGCCTTGGACTTGCAGTTACGTGCCTTATACGATCGCTGGGAAGCACTCGACGCCAAGAAAGCTTAAGCGTGATGCGACACAGACCAAGGCAAGGTCTCACCCGCTGCCAAGGGCACCAGCGTCGAATCGCCGAACGGAATATGTTCGGGCACCTTAAACGGCTCACGTTTAAGCGTGATCGTTGACTGGTTTCTTGGCAAGCCATAAAAGTCTGGTCCGCGATGGCTGGCAAACGCCTCAAACCGTTGAAGTCGATCAGCCGCATCAAACACCATGGCATAGAGTTCGAGGGCGTTAAGCGCTGAGTAGCAACCCGCACAACCGCAAGCCATTTCCTTGAGGTGTTTGGCATGCGGTGCGCTGTCTGTCCCCAAGAAAAACCGTGGGCTGTCGCTTGTGGCCGCCTCGACTAACGCTTGACGGTGTACTTCACGCTTTAATATAGGCAAACAATAAAAATGTGGTCGGATACCACCCGTAAAAATAGCGTTGCGGTTATAGAGCAAATGCTGCGGTGTGATGGTCGCAGCCGTCGGGCCATCGGCATCACGGACGTACTGCACACCCTCTTTGGTTGTGATGTGCTCAAACACCACTTTCAGCTCAGGATATGCTTGCCTTAATGGGTGCATCACGCGATCGATAAAGACCGCTTCGCGGTCAAACACGTCAACATGGCTATCAGTGACTTCACCATGGATTAACAAGGGCACACCGTGTCGCTGCATGGCTTCTAGCGCCACTTGGCAGCGTCCGAGCAAGTCGGTTACGCCAGAGTCTGAGTTTGTTGTTGCTCCCGCTGGATAAAGCTTCACCGCGTGAACAAATGGCGACTGCGCTGCCGCTTCGATATCTGCTGCTGTGGTGTTGTTGGTTAAATAAAGCGTCATGAGTGGTTCAAATCCTCTGTCACTCAACCCATTAACGGCTAGCGCTTGTAATATCTCTTCGCGGTACTTTGCTGCCATTGCAACGGTGGTCACTGGCGGGCGAAGGTTTGGCATCACGATGGCCCGCCTAAACTGTTTAACCGTGTCACCAATGACTGCTTTAAGGGCATCACCATCTCTGAGGTGCAAGTGCCAGTCGTCAGGTGTGTTGATGGTTAATGTTTGCAGCATCATGGCTTCAGTCCTGGTTGTCATGTTATGGCTCAATGGGCATTTCCGTTTCGACCAGTCGAGCAAACACAGCTGCGCCCAGTGGAATAACGGCATCATTAAAATCGTAGTGCGGGTTGTGTAAAAACCGGCCTTGCTCAGCACCACCTTGTCCAAGCCTAAAATAAGCGCCCGGTCGGTGCTGCAACATAAAAGAAAAATCCTCTGATCCCATCGAAGGGGTTAGATCCGACACGACATTTTTAACACCGATTAATTCAGTGGCGACCTTCACCACCCGCTTCGCATGCTCAGGACTGTTTATGGTCGGCGCATAAATCTTTTGGTACTTTAACTCAGCCGTTGCACCAAATGCCGAAGCCACATTTTGCACCATGACTCGCATGTGTTCTTCAATCATTGTTTGAACTGACGACCTAAAGGTGCGAATCGTTCCAACCAAACGGGCTTGATCTGGAATAACACTCATGGCGTTTGGATTGCCAGCAATCAAAGAACCCACTGAGATGACAGCGCTATCGTGTGGATTGACGGTGCGTGAAACAATGCTTTGCAGTGCTGTCACAATGTGCGCGCCCACCAAAATGGGATCAATGGTTTGATAGGGATGGGCACCATGACCTCCTTTGCCTTGAACTAAGATTTCAAATCGATCAGACGCTGCCATCATTGGACCTGGGTTTATACCAACCGTACCGGCGGGTAGCGCAGGCCAATTATGAAGGGCATAGACAGCGTCGCAATGAAACCTCTCAAACAAACCATCTGCGATCATGGCTTGAGCACCACCGAGACCCTCTTCAGCTGGTTGAAATATAAAAACAACTTGGCCGTTAAAGTCTCGCGTTTGCGCGAGATATTTTGCAGCCGCCAACAAAATAGTTGTATGCCCGTCATGTCCACAGCCGTGCATCAAACCGTCATTTTTTGATGCATAAGGCAAGCCACTGGACTCACACATTGGTAGTGCGTCCATGTCAGCTCTCAGACCAATGCTCAAGCCCGAGTTACAACGCTTGCCGTGTAAGACACCAACAACGCCAGTACCCCCAGCATTTCTGTGGACCTCAATACCCAAACACAAAAGCGCACCAGCAACAATTGAACTTGTTCGTGTTTCTTTAAAACCAATTTCTGGATTGGCATGCAAGTCGCGACGCAAAGCAATCATCTCATCGTGAAACTTAGCAATCGCACTCAATGGACTTCGTGCTAGCATGGCTTGTTCCCTAGGGAAAACGTGAAGTTGCCGATAGTTTACTAGGCAGGCATCTTTGTTACAGTCTTTGAACGTCATTGCGGGTTTAAATGAGCCCGGTTCGACAGTTCGATTTTTATTATGCGTAGGCAACAAGGAGAACCTGAATGGCCACAGCCACAAAAACCGCCCGCAAACCCAATGCTGCCTTCATGAAGCCCCTCACACCAAGCCCTATTTTGGCTGCTGTGATTGGTGCGGACCCACTTCCACGTACTGAAGTCACAAAGAAGATCTGGGAATACATTAAAAAACATGATTTGCAAGATCCAGCCAACCGTCGAAACATTAATGCCGATGCCAAACTGCGTCCCTTGTTTGAGAAAGAACAAGTGTCGATGTTCGAATTGACCAAAATTGTTAGTGGTCATTTGTCCTAGATTAAAAGCGATTGTTTGTTGAGTCGTTGCAGTTGATCGAATGAGGAAAGGCAGCCTAAGCTGCCTTTTTTTATGGCTTTTACAAAAACCATCAACCCCCAATAGGCTTGCCATCAACCAGCATCAGAAATCCCTTGATCAGGCGATAAAGCACCCAAACAACAGTTACTAGGATACCAAGCCATCCGATCAAAATAAAGGTCAGCAAGAAACTGAGCGCCAACCATAACAACGACCAAAGAAAGGTCGACATCAACCAATCGAGATGAGATGCATAGATGGTGCCTGCTGCATCAGGTCGTTTGACGTATACGATGATAACGGCTGCAAATGTTGCAAATGCAAACACGCCCGACGTTAGAAACCCAAG